>Ga0307512_10004266_pt1 | contig 15780 bp, 6 predicted proteins | sample 14_EM_MG_FD_200267 | JGI IMG/M metagenome (GOLD analysis project Ga0307512, IMG submission 200267) | Populus trichocarpa ectomycorrhiza microbial communities from riparian zone in the Pacific Northwest, United States - 14_EM | ecosystem: Host-associated > Plants > Roots > Unclassified | place... | reverse complement strand
CCTAATTTTTCAAGCAACCACCAAATTGAGCATCTTAGACATGCTGCTGCCCCCTTTTCTTCCTCGTGTCAACTATTTCCTGCTTTAACAATTCATCACTAATGACACAACTATGACATGATACGGGTCGCCCAACAACACCTCTCATGGCCGGATCATGCCTGTCACCGTGACTCCGTGGCCCAACCCCTCTCAAAGTCACAGGTGGCATATCCACCCCCCTCCTGCCACGTGTCCTCCTTCCATGTCTCGTCACCATCACCACCACTCCCATCCACCTAACATGACACATCCAACGGTCTCAGATAGAAGTAGGACCCACTCGACTCTCTCCTCAGGTTAATAAATTACCTCATCCCTCACTGAACAGGCCCCACGTGTGGAAGCGAGACCCACATAGTATCCCGCTGGAGTATAGTATCAGGCCTTCAAACTCTCCTCATCGAGAGAGGCGGCATCTGGTCCCTTGGCGTTGATTATTCCTACAATACCATCCCCGTACGTTTTTTCTTTCTTTGTACTAATACTATCTTTAAATTAGCAATTTTCATATAGATAATTCTATGTTTTTTTTAGCTTCTTTTTTTTTTTAATTTTTTAATTTTTTTTATAGGGTGATATTTAAAATAATTTTTTAAAAATAAAAAATATTATTTTAATAAACTTATAATTAAAAAATACTTTGAATTCTAACCCCCGGGCAATAACGAGTGGCATTTCCGTCATTAAACAGAAACTTTAAATTAAAAAAAGAATGGAGCCTACATCGTAGTTGGTCATGTCAGGTTAGAGGGGAGAGGGAGAGAGAGAGAGAGAGTCACTCCAATTGATAGATAGATAGCGTCAGCTTCGATCTGACTGGCAATAATCGCCAGCCTGTACACAGCTGTCTTCCTCCACAGCACACTTCTCAACCAATATCTTCATCCTACTAGTCTCTCTCTAAATATTTTTCTTCTCTATCTACTACTGCCCCTAGAAAGAGAAACTACTAGCGATAGAAAGAGAGCTGCTTAGTTCTCCCCGCTAGAACCATTAACAGAAGGAATTATCGACAGTGCAACCAGTGATGTATGCGCATAGCGCACCCTCACTCTTCAGTCTGCTCATATCCCCATTTATTCCAGCCTGTTTCTGTTAGCAACTAATCTCCTCTTCATCATTCCTCTCAAGTTCTCCTCCACAGGCTTCAAAAGCCTAAAACCTTAGCCTCTCACTAGAACGCCCAAAGGCACAATAGTTTCTATTTCTTTACAGAGCTGAAAGGGCTGAAGAACCGTAAAAATAATGGATCCCTGCCCTTTCGTGCGCATAACTGTAGGAAATCTCGCTCTAAAAATCCCTGTCGCTTCGAAACCTGCACGCTCTGTCGTTCACCCTTCATCCTCGCCCTGCTTTTGCAAAATCAAACTCAAGAACTTCCCCCTTCAAACGGCCGTCATTCCCTACACTCCACCAGACAACACCCAATTTCCTGAAGGCCAGCACCAAACTCTAGCTGCCACTTTCCACCTATGCAAGTCCGATCTCGACCGGCTCGTTACCAAATCTATTTTCACTAACAAGCTCCACGTCAAAATCTCTATCTACACTGGCCGCCGCGGCAACACTTGTGGAGTGAACTCAGGGAGGTTGTTAGGGAAAGTTTCAGTACCTCTGGATCTTGCGGGAACGGAATCTAGAGGGGTTGTGTTTCATAATGGATGGATTTCTGTTGGAAAAGAGTGTGTTAAAGGTTCCTCCGCTCAATTTCATTTGAATGTCAAAGCTGAGCCTGATCCAAGGTTCGTGTTTCAATTTGATGGAGAACCTGAGTGCAGTCCCCAGGTGTTTCAGATCCAAGGCAATATTAGGCAGCCAGTTTTTACTTGTAAATTCAGCCTTAGAACCACCACCGGTGACCGCAGTCAGAGATCCAGGTTAGTCAGTTTCAAAAGTTAAAAAAAGTTATTTTTAGTGGTTCTTCATGTTTTATTCTCGCCCTCGGAATCTTAACGGAAGCTTCTAGTAAAACCAATCAATGCAGTAATGTGATAACTTTCGAGAAGAGTAAAGTGATTTGTTAATCTTTTAATCCAAGTTGTAAAACAAACAGAAGCTGCTCAAAGTAAAAGCGCGCGAGATCTTTTTTTTTTTTTTAATTTGATAACATATCTTCATTTTATAATGTTTTTGTAGATTGTCCTTTGCTTGTTTTGTTGATTAAATTCATGTCTTTCTCAGATCATTGCAAGGGGAGCCCAACAGCTCAAGGAGCTGGCTAAGCTCTTTTGGGAGCGAAAGAGAGAGACCTCTAAAAGAACGAAAAGGCTGGTCAATAACAATCCACGACTTATCTGGCTCACCAGTAGCCGCAGCTTCAATGGTAACTCCATTTGTCCCCTCACCCGGTTCGGACAGGGTAAGCCGCTCTAACCCTGGCTCGTGGCTCATCCTCCGCCCCGGAGACGGTACCTGGAAACCCTGGGGTCGGCTCGAGGCTTGGCGCGAGCGAGGGTCATCTGATGGGCTTGGCTACCGTTTTGAACTAATCCCTGATACAAAGGGTAGTATGAGCGCAGCCAGTATTGTATTAGCAGAGAGCACACTAAGTTCGCACAAAGGAGGCAAGTTTGTAATTGATTTAGGAGCTGGCTCAAACGGCCGAGCCACGTCCCCCGTGGGCAGCCCAAGGGGTAGTGGCGATTACGGTCATGGATTGTGGCCTTATTGCATGTACAGAGGGTTTGTTATGTCAGCTAGCGTGGACGGAGAAGGAAAGTGCAGCAAACCTGGCGTGGAAGTGAGTGTGCAGCACGTGAATTGTACTGAAGATGCAGCTGCTTTCGTGGCATTAGCAGCAGCCGTTGATCTGAGTATGGATGCTTGTCAGCTTTTCTCACAACGGCTAAGAAAGGAGCTCTGTCAAGATCAGGATTTGCTTGGCTGACATCGACGCTGATTCTGGGCTTCTTTGAGCTTTTTGGGGGCCTTTTACGTCGTCGTTTTGTGATTTTTTCTTTCTGGGCAGATGGATATTTTAATATTTTCCATCGCGCTGAGGGGAGGTTTTTACTTACCGCTACTAACAACCAATGAACAGACGTTGTACAGGGGAGAGATTAGACAGGCACGCTTTGTTTTTTTTATTCGTGTGGCTTTTTCCGGTTATTTTCCTCCTCTTTTTTTTTTTTTTTGTTTTCTTCTTTCAATTTTTTAAATTAGATTGTAACAATTTATCGAAATGTCAATTGCTTTGTTGGCAACCAGCTGAGTGTAAGTTAAGATTGAAAAGTGGGAGGTTGTTGGGGTTTGGGCAAAGGGAAGTGCTATGCGTGCACGTAATGGCAGATTACTGTTATTTAATTCAGTACGAAAGAAAGGATTAAAAAAGAAAAATCGTGGATGATAGCTGTAATGCGCTTCTGAATTTTAATATTTGGCGAGGCATCATTGAGAATCATGTTTGGTATTTGACTTATATGTGGCTGCCTGCTCTCGCTCTTAATTATTAGGGTAATTATCTGGCTTGTGCGAGGAGGCATGTTTTCTCAAGCCCAAGTTTCCTGTGTAGAAAAAACAGAATCCTATGGTGGCACGAGCCGTCTCAACTTTACTATACATTAAATAAACTTGGAAAGTGTGTGGTAGGGGCGGTGAGAGGACAAGACTTCATGGCGCGTGCATGCTTTGCCCCAGTTGAACTTCGGTCGTGGCAAGTATTGTTTCCAGGGGACCATTCATAGCCTTTCCGACACTAGCAGGCAGGAAAAACAAAAAACAATGTGGTAAAAAAATGTTCCCGTGGCAAGTGGGCAGGCAGCGGTAGTGCCGAACAGGCTAGGATCAAGCCAGGAGATAGAATTGCAGAGCTCATTTTTTGGACTAGGCCCGTGGCAGGACCTCTCTTTTTTGGGTGTGGGACTCGAAAATTAGGCGTCACGTTCACGTCTTTGGGGTTTTTTAATAAGTAGAAACTGTCGTACCTTTGTAGGGAATTCAAGTGCGAGAATGTGGAGGGAAGGGAAAACATTGTTAGGCTGGCCTGAGGTGTCTAACTGTGACACATGACTTGCTAAGAGGATGTAGAGGGGGACCGAAATTAAATATTGCTATTTGCTAGTGTAAGAAATCAAAGACTTGGAGTTCGTGCCCATCAGTATATTGCTATTGGCACTCCTCTAGTTGCTAATGGAACACTCGTTAATTTGCTAGCTCGTTATTTAATACCGAGAATAACAACATCAAATATTCCACCACTAGATCAACGGCCATTTGTTGATCTCAATGCTCCATTTATTTATTTATTTCATGCAATACCCATGGTGTATTTTACAACAAATGTCCTCTCTTTTTCAACAAGATATACATTCCCCAAACAGGGTGAAATGCATGATTACAAAAAATACTATACATTAAAAAGTGCATTCCATCCAATGATTAAAAAAAATAATTTCTCTCAACATCCACTCCATGTTTGTAGATGAAGCACCGTGAAAACTAAATTATTCATGTTGTGTTTACACTCCAATTAAAAAATAAATATAAATATCTTGCACTGACAATATTGCAATGCTTTATTTGTACACCTTCATACAGAAAAATGGGGGTGATAATTATACTAAGAATGTAATTAAACTTTTTCTTAATTTATGACAGTCAAGGGTTATTGTATTTTGCTGCACATATTTTTGTCAAATCTGAAGTATTTAATTTATAGTACAATAGACCTTGGTATTATTAGAGAATGATATAAATTATATCCTGAAACCTCACCTAACAAGCTTAAGTTGTTGGGTTGAGATGCTTTTTTGACATGGTATTAGAGTCTTGATGACCAAGCGGTCACGAGTTCGAATCTCATCATTTCCATTTATTTGATAAAAATCACGCACGAGGTAATATGGACCCGTGCAAGTTTCAAGCCCAAAAAGCTTTTATTTGAAGGGGTGTTAGAGAATAATATAAATCATATCCTGAAATCTCACTTAACAAGCTTAAACTATTGGGTTGAGATGATTTTTTGACAGATATGTCATTTAAATAGATAAATGAAGTATGAGTTATAAATATTATATTAAATAAATAAATTACAAAAATGAACAAGTCGCTTGCAGTCTAGAAGTACTTGATGTTGTTGTTTTTTTTCAAGATCAAGAGTTCGATTGATGTAAGATATTAAATTATTTACAGAGGATAATATGTGATTTTAGAGATGAATAACTTCGTCAACTTGCAATTGGCATCCATTAATATGTATAGAGTATTGAATAATATTTTGAAGTCTTGGGTTAAACCTTATTTGGTATTGTTCGTTCAATCATAACTTTGAATTTTTTTATGTTTTTAAATTGTTTTTATATTTTGATGATAAAAATAAATTTTAAAAAATAATAAAAATATTATTTTAATATATTTTCAGGTAGAAAATATTTTTTTAAAATTATTTATTCAAGTTCATAAAGAATTTGTTTTTATTTTTCTCACAAATTTAATAGCCTGGCGGCCATGACCGGTGGGATAACGCACCAGGTCAAGGGCATGAGAGAAATGCATAACCTTTCATTTTGCTGGTGGCTTCCAGTGCTTGTGGAAATCCAAGCTTTTGACCGGTGAACTTCTTACTGGCCAGTTCTTCATTTTATATGAGACTAGTCAGCGCACTTCATTACACCGCGAATATAATTTTAAGTTAATTTGCAACTCAAAAGAAAATAAACATTGGCATCGTGGATACGTTTTCTAATATATTACCTTTTTTTTAATTACAGATTAAAAGGATGATATTTGTATTTAGTAAAATAATTAATAAATATATATCAGTAAATTATAAAAAAACATTTTTTTCTTAAGAAATAATTCTCAGTAAATCATCAAATGTCACCCACCGATATTTATATCTTAACAATACAAAATCGCAATGTATTTTTCTTCTAAAATTACTACTAGCATTAGAAATAAATAAAATTTTTTATTTAAAGGTGTTTCTATTTGTGCGCACCTCGACTAATCCCACGAACCCTGAAGTTAACGACCATGTAAGTCTCTAGTGCCTATTTTATTAGCAACCACATGGCTCGAACCTAAAATCACAGGAGGAGCAAATGTTTTAGTCTCAAACTCTTATCATTAGGTCACACCTATATTTAAAGGTATCCTTGTTTCGATGAAATCTATTTGCAAGAAAGATATTTAAATCCTTTAATGAGAATAAATTTCTTATCAGGGACTAGAATGACATTAATTAAAGATACCACCACTTCCATGAAGTTTTGGTGGGAGCTACATTTAAATAAATGGTCTAAAAAATAGATTGTGATTTATTTTTTATTTTTTAAATTTATATCGTGTTTTTGTTAAAAAATATATACTTGGAGGGAAAAGTTAGATCTGCTTTTCATGTTTTAGATATTCTTGTTGATAATACTTTAATCTAGTAGTTTAAGAGAGGGAAAGGGACAAGTACGCTTTTAAACATCTCCATTCAAACTTTGCTTTTAGAAAACTCCACTAATTTAAATTCTAAAACTACAATTTAGCTACCGATCATGCTCTTTATAGCATGTATATCCAAACATATCTTCTAGTTATTCTACCGAATTGAATATTTTTTTAGTAAAAAAAAATATATATATAGACTTGTCCTCCACGTTCTTTGATAGCAAATACAAAATAAAAATAAAAATAAAAAAATAAAAAAATCTGAAATAATTAAAATTAATATGTCAAACCCTCGAACCCGGTCACAAACCTTATTGAATTTAATAACTTTTATTTTTAAAATTATTTTTCATTTAATTATACACCAACAAGGTGCATGAAACATTTAAAAAAACATTAAGGAGTTAAAAACACATCAAAATAAAAAACAAAAAAAAACAAATAGGCCACATTTAATCAAATAATATTATATAAAAAAAAATCATAAAAAATTGTTGATTTTTTTAAGAATGCCAGCAATTTTTTTATATAAAAAACCAAAATCGTAGAAGGAAGAAAACTAAAATGATAAAAAAATAATAATTCAATGGTAAAAAAAAAAAAAAGGTCTCGGTTGCCCATCACGCCTGAGCTGGCTTGATTTTTTCTCCTTTTAAAGGGTAGATGACAAGTTGGTTGTCATTAAAAATAAAATAAAATAAACCAGCTACCTGTAAACCATCCCTCTTCAAATCCCGGCCACATAATTTTACTTGAATATTATGTCATAGATTTTGAAAACACCACCATATTCTTTACATTTTTCATCTTGATCTTCTATTTTTTAATTTTTAATTTTTTAACAATGCTAGCTTACCTGGTCTTTAATTAGGTCCTTAAAGGGCAAAATTAAAAAAAAAGGATGAAAAGAAAACTTATGGGCATAGTGAATCCACAATATTTTCTTTATATCTAAAAGAGTATTGTTAATAGTATGAATTTAAATTTATACTGAAAAAAATATGAATTTTATTGAAAAAATATTCCGTATCATTAAGGCAGCTGCCGCCAATGAAAGAAATTGAATGAGATTACAGGTGTTAATGGGCTGGTCTTGGATCAGGCTTGATTCTTTTTTTTCAAGTCCGGGCCCATATAGGCCGGCTACTCGACTAGAAGCTATGCCCTAGCCAAGCCCAGAATGACCTATGGGCCTTAAAAAAAATAAACAAAATAATAAACAATCATTTTTATTATTTTTCATTGAAAATTTGTTTTGCTTAAGTTCTCATCTAAAAACCTCTCCTTTAATAAAAGAAAATATTTTTTTTGTCAAGATAAAAAAAGAGAGGATATGAATGACAAAAATAGTTGTCTTCTAAGAAATAATTTTTTTTTTTTCAAATTTAAATCATTTTTTATTTATTTTATAAATTCTTATTTTAGTCACTTTAAATTGTTTATTCAAGTACATGACTCAAGTTCGTGGACTTGCAGGATTGAAACACCACGCAAAACCTAGAAATTGGTTTCCATCTCGCTCGCAACAGTTAAGCCATACCATCCAAGAAATGTAGCACCAGACTACTTTAGGTTCTTTGGCAGTATGGGCAAGAGAAAGGTCAAGAGAAGGAAAGAGGACCATACTTTGATTTTTTTTTTTAATTTTTTTTTTAATGTTTTTAACCTTTTTAAATGTGATGACATTGAAAATAAATTTTAAAAAATTAAAAAATATTATTATAATACATTTTCAAATTACAATCATTTTAAAAAATAAACTTTACTATGTTTTTAAATACTCTGGAATTCTCTAAGTAACATTCTATACATATGTGTTTGAGAGTGTGGTATCGGTTGCTTTTCAAAATGTTTTTTATTTTAAAACATATCAAAATAATTTTTTTTATTTTTTTAAAATTATTTTTGATATTAGCACATTAAAATAATCTGAAAATATTAAAAAATTATTAATTTAAAAATAAAAAATTAAATTTTTAAAAACACTTTTAAAACATAATAAAAAAATAAATTACTGGCTTGCTGTACTTCTAAAATTGGTAACCACCACACCACAAGATGTATTCAATCATACAAGATGCCATCAATCAAATCCATGCCATTGATGGAAAAAACAACAACACCACCACCACCAACAAACGGTCTTCAAAGTGCATTTATCCATACAAGTAGAGGGAAACTTTGGTGGTGGAGACAGTAGAGAGTGTGGATTGTTTTGGCGAGAGAAGGATATGCGGTGATCTCAATCTGATGATCTCGTAATTGTTTTGAGAAAGGGACAACGAAAGTTAAAAGGTGAAGAGTGAAGTCCAATCAAAATTAAAATGCGGTTCATCAAAAAAATAAAAAATAATAATAATAAACTTTTTATAAACAGTTAAGCAAAAAAAATAAAAAAATTCAAAGACAACTACCAAATTTAAAAAATACATGAAAAATTAAAATTCAAGTACTAAAATAAAATAAAATTACACTTAAGGGGACAAAGTAAAAAAAAAATATAATAAGAAAGGACAAAAATTTTCATTAGAAGAATTAGATTAAAAAGAAAAATAACCCCAACAAAAAAGAAAGAAAAAAAATCATTAAAAAGACCGAAGGGTGAAATCATTAAAAAAATCATTAATCACTAAAAAAATCATTAAAAAATCAAATTAAAAACAATAACAGAAAATAAATTTAGACTGAAGGGTGAAATTATAAAAATCATTTTTCATAAAACAACCAAGTAAAAAAAATTAAAAATCAAAAGAATAAAAACTAAATTATAAAATATAATATATCACAAGCTGAGATTAATAACTAAATTGAAAGGAAATTAAACTCATATTAAAAAGTCAAGGACAAAAATAAAAAATAAAAAAGAACCAAAGCACAAGTACCAAAAACAAAAAAGACTTATCTGCATTTTTTTTTGGGGGGGGTTGCCAATGACAAACCATCAACCGTTGAAGACACACGCTGCACCAGATGAAAGATGATATATTAACGTGTCTAACTATATGGCGGTCGGGTAGCTTGAACCGCTGAGAGGCTCCACACATGCCGCCTAAAGTGCAGGAGTGTCGTCCATGCGGTGACATGTGTAAATCATGTATCAACAACTTTTTAAAATTAATTATTATTTTATTATGGTTAGATACAACAATACTTTTGACAAAAAAAAAAATAACAAAAAAACCAACTTGAAAATACATTCATAACCCTTGACCAAAAGCTTCAGTTTTTTGACTCAAGAGGCATTTTAGTAATCCATTCATATACCAAAATTAAAAAAACCGATACCAACCCTAAACCAAAAGCTTATAATTTTTGGTTCTAAGATCATTTAAATATTTTTAATGTTCATAAAAAGATAAAAAAATCCTAATACCCTCCTAAGCAATGCTACATTTAATTAGATTGAGGGAAAAAATAATTATTTTATTATTATAATTCACAATAAAACAACTACTTTCATCGCCTTGCATTTTAGTATATCTAGTTATAAGTAAGGTTTTTACATAAAAATTAGTAATTTTTTTAGTTTTGAAATAAAAATCAAGATACTTAAGTTGGATTGCTTTTTATTTAGAAATGTATCAAAATATATATTTTTTATTTTTTAAAAATTATTTTTGATATTAGCACATCAAAATAATCTAAAAACACTAAAAAAATATTAATTTGAAGTAAAGAAAAAAAAATTTAATTTTTTTTTAAATTTTTTTTGAAATATAAAAATAAACAAAGTCAAGAATTTGAAATCATGTTTTTCTAAAAATAATTTTTTAATATATTTTTAAATAAAAAATATTTTAAAAATCAACTCGTACTAAACTGCTACTAAAAAAGCTCCTTGTTAGCAAAGTAGTCATCGTAGAAAACCTCCTCCGGCAATTCGACAAACAACAAAACAAACACCAAATCAAAATCGCTGGTGGCAAAAGATGAAAGCATTAGGATGGTGGCTGATGCTGGTGGGCTCGCTTCGATTAGCATCTGTTTGGTTCGGTTTCTTCGACATTTGGGCTCTTAGGCTGGCTGTTTTGTCCAATACAACCAGTAAGCTTCTTTCTTTTCACTCACTCAACATCTCCTCCAAAAGTCAAACCCCCCCGTTTTTTGCTTAAAATCCTGGGTTCTAACGGTTTGTGTGTTTTAATGCCTAATGTCGAATTGCATCATGCAAAATTTGGATCCTGATTATTTAAGGGGATCAAAACCCAATTAAGATTTGATCCAATGTTTTATTTGTTATAGAGCAGCAGCGAGTGGGGTAAATTTAAATCTGGTGTCCAAGAAAGATAATTTCAGTTCATTGTTAAGCAAAGCATAGAATGTTAAAATGATTTTGATTAGTTCTATGGGGATTTGTCCCCAAGATCTGGGATGTGGTTCTTTGATGCTGCATATATGAGCATGGGCAATTGTGTACCTGAAATGGAGGATTATATTAAGGGAGCAAGGCAGGATGGTTCCTAGAGTTTGAAGTTTTATCAATGTACTCAAATAGTTGCTTCCTGCGTACTTTTAACTTAGAGGGACTTTAAGAGTCCGATTGAAGAATGTGTTGGTAAAATTTTTATTACATGAAACTACTAGCGGTAATAAACTATTTGGTTAGAAGAAAAGAACTACATCACAGGTTTCACCAATCTGAACGACAGAAAACCCAAACATTCATGCATTGTAAATCAAGTAAATCTTACCTGATCTACTTCCACTGATCCCTTTTCTGTTCTCTCATTTCCCACCATTGTTCTTTACTATACCACGAGGAATTTTTTTTGTAGCTTCACATAAGTTCACAGTAGTTCTGGATGGATGGTTAAGATGAGAGAGCATACCTTTTGATCTGACATGACCACTAGAAGTGTGTTTTCTGATACTTCGATGATTGGTGATTAAATGTCCGACGCTAAACTGGTAGTTGCTCTTTAAGTATTAGTTGGATACCAAATTGAACCCGTTAGGCCTGTCTTTTCTGATACTTTATTGATTGGTGATTAAACTCTCCTAGTTAACATGCATTTGCTGGCAGAAAAACTTTAGCCAGCAATGACAATAATAGAAACTTCCTCATTCCTTAGGTTTGAATACCAAGATCAACGGTTATGTTTCATGTAAGTGTATTTTGTTCCTTTGATTTTGAATCCAGAAAAATAACATCACAATCTCAAAGACAAAGCAAAACACTCTCATAAAACAAAGGCGTGCAACAATTCCAAACCCAGAAGATGCATCTATTTCTTTATGGCTGAAGTTTTGTTTGTAACATCTTTTTGACTGGTTTCAGTGGTAGAGAGTTCTCTCTCGTTCGTGTTAATTGATCATGGTCTGATTTTTCCCACCCTCTTTTATTAACTGTTATGCAGTGACTGAAGTTCATGGAAGAACATTTGGAGTTTGGACACTATTGACTTGCACTCTTTGCTTTCTTTGTGCATTCAATCTTGACAACAAGCCACTTTATTTGGCCACCTTTTTATCGTTCATCTATGCCTTCGGGCATTTCTTGACTGAATACCTCATATATCAGACGATGGCCATTGCAAACTTGACTACCGTGAGCATCTTTGCAGGTATGCTTGTTTCTTAGCAGACCTGAAATGTTTGATTTTTCTGTCCTTGTATCACTTATCTACCAATATTTTTCATGCCCAACCAGGGGCGGAACTAGAAAATTTTAACTGGGGGTGCCATCATAAAAACTATAAGGTTGGGGAGCAAATATTTTATTCTTAGAGGGGCTAAATGAATAATTTTTATAAAAAAATGAAAATTTAAGGACTAAAATTAAATTTTTAAAAACTTTGAAGACAATTTATATATATAGTGCTATAAATTTGGTAAACAGCGGCAAACAGTTGATGATGGCCCATGCGTTAGGAAATTCTATGCATCTTCATGAACTTGGACCACCTATAATGCACCTAGCTAGTTTCCATGCTTAGAGTTAGAGAATGTTTCAAGGGAGTAAATAAAACATCCTCTTCTTTTAATGCAATGGAAGTTAACTAACGAGGGTTAATGTTTCATAGTAAAAAATTGCAGGCCTAGTTTATTATGCATAGATGATACCTACAGCAAGCTTGGGGGTGCCAAGCACCCCCAAAGCTTGCCGTAGGTCTGCCCCTTTGCCCAACCCATTTTGATTCTAGGTTTAGTTTTGCATAGGCTGCTTGCAAGTTGCAAGTCTGGTTTGTTGTGCATACTGTGGAATACTGGGATACAAGTTTTTTGGTTTTCCACTAAATCCTAAGGTAAAGGTAGATCGGCGTGAGCTTACGGTTTATATTTCCAGCCAAATTGCGCATTTTCACAATTTTATTTGTTCTCTTGACAGAAGATCATCATGCAACTTTAGAAAAATCTCTTTCTTTGGTCTCCATTTAGTTCATCTGTTCCTTTCAATCAGGTACATCAATAGTGTGGATGCTTATTCAGTGGAATGCGCACCAAAAGAGCCATCCAAAGCATCCATGAAACTGGGGATGTTATTTTGCCTTTGACGCGCAGGTCTTTCTTGCTGATCTTGAGGGAGGTTTTGCTACTCGTTTCCAGCTTCTAATTTGGATTTCTGACACCGCATGCCGAGGCTTATAGCTCGCATTGCTTGTTAACTGGACCGCTGTTTTAATAATGTTCTTAATTTCAGCTTTGAATGCTTCAACTATATTAAAATTTTTGGAAAGCACGCGAAAGTTTACTGGCTTCGTGCATGCTGTAATTGTCTGAATTTATTGAGCGTCAAAACTTCAATTAATCTCTGTTCAAGGCTATTGTTATACCTGCAGTCACATTATATTTTTGGATTATTTTTCAAATGATTAAGTTTATCTTTGCTGTTACAGTCAAAGATAAACCATTTTATGATCAATTATTAAAACTAATAAATAAATTATTAATAGAGTTAGAATACTTTTTTTTTTTACTCTAACAAATTAAACTGATATAACGTATTCATAAAGAATGAACTTGCTTATAAGGTTCATAATTGAATTATTTTTAACCAAATAAAGACGTTTATATTTATTTAAAAATACAATAAATATTGGAGGAAACTTTTCCTCAAAAAAACCCCGAAGTTGAAGTTAAGTTAATTGGTAAAAGTCAAATCGCCTTCGGAAACTTGATGGATGGATGAGGTTATTTGGCAGTTTTGAGAAAGTCAATTAGTTGAAAGGAAATAAATAAATAAATTATATACTCTATTGGGAAAATTTAAAACTCACATGTCCTAATATTGTAAAAATTTCTTGATGTTGGTTTAATGCAAGCAACTATCATGGTTGAGAATCTCACCGGTAGCAATATGAGTCCGGTTGTTTTTGAAAATATATATTTTTTTATTTTTAAAAATTATTTTTAATATTAACATATTAAAATAAACTGAAAAAAAAATATAATACTAAAAAACAAACATGAGTTTGAGTTCAAAACTTCAAATACTTGCCTACAAGGTGGACTTCAAGCCCACGACTGGGCATTGCATTGGCAATCTAGGATTATTGAATGCTCTTCTTTTCTGTAAGTGAATCAAGTTTTGCACTAAACACTGTCTGGCTACACAAGGAGAGACTTCTCTCTCTACTGATCCCTTCAATTTCCACAGGACAAATACCTTTTCTTCCTAGACTTAGCCTACTTGGGGTGTGCCCCTCCTTGCCCTCTCTTTACACAGAGATTGAAGGAGATGGACTCATTTTTTCTCTTCTAATCACTCATGCAGATTGTTTGATCATCCAACTGCACTTGTCATGTTCAATTTCAGTAAGTTCATCGAGGCATATAAGGGAATTTAGAGACATAAATAAACAGAAACATGTATGTACAATTGCTCACCCTAGGCTACAGTTTACAGGAACACAGAATGTCTAGGACTTCAAATCACCCACTTCCATAGGGTGGATATTTTAGCCACACCAAATAACTTGCTTCCTGTCCCGCTATGTAGCGACGACAGGCTGATCCTCAGCAACTTAGGCGGAATCAGAAGGAAAGAACACCTGCATTCTCACTAGCAGTCACTAACTAACGCAGAGCTTTTTCTCTGCATTCTCTCTCTGATGGTTCATACAAGTATATATCCTAAATGCTCCTGCTTATTTATCATTATTCTAGCTCATGGCTTGTAAGATCAGACTCCGACCTTCCCTGCAGCATTTGCATCAAGCTTCATGACCCGTTCTAGTATTTAATAGAAAGAGAGGCCGTGGCTTTCCCTAAAACTCCTCCTCCATCAATATGATCATCAATCAATGAACGGGAATCCAAGCCAATATCTTTTGCATCATTTCCGTATGGACCTGACCTGATTGGGTAAAAAACAACCTCCTCATTGCCATGGCTTTTATACCCTTGCTCTAATTTTATGTGTTCTGCATTATCTATCTCGTTTTCCTTAATCTTTCTCAGACCTCCAATCCCAAGTTGTGTGATTATTGATTGGGAGTTCTGCATCACAGAGCTAGATGCATCATCTCCCCTGTAATGTTCTTCTCTTAACTGTTGTAAATTCCTTTCGCCTTCATTTTGGGTTTGATCATCTAGTGAACTTACATCCTCAAGTTGATCGCCCTTCTCTTCAATTTCTTGATCTTCATTTGTTTCTTCCCTTTCCTTATCGTCTACATCAATGAGATCCTCTACTTCCTCAGTTTCTTCCTCTTCTGTTCTTACTTGATCATGTCCATCTATTTCTTCATCCCCACCACTTCCTTCATCCTCAATTTCTCCAGGTTTAATTTCTTCGATTTCTTCTTCCAATTCTGCTTTACCCTCATGATTTTCAATCTCTAAACCTGTTTCCCTTACCCGAGGATGGAGGCCTTTCCTGCCAAGTTTTACGACTTCATAATCGCCTCGAACCTCTTCTGAGATCTTTCCAGTACTGTCCTCGTATGCTGCCTTCTTATGGTAAGAGTGCTTGAGCTGGTTGACCAACCAGACGCCAATGGCAAGCAACAGAAATACCTGAATGAAATGCTTTACCTTAAAGCCTTTGGACCTCAGGTTTCTACTGGATGACTGCTTCAACATGTTCAAGTCCTGAAACGAGTGTGTATCCTTCAATTGTCAGCAGGAACTGGCAATTCCAATCTGTGAGTGGAAACAATGATCAAAACAGAACAATCAGTATTTAAAGTCTCCATAACAAACAACCCTAAACCTTCTAATTTATTTTTTGAAAATCCTAAATTACAATATGTTCAGGCCAAGATGATAAACACAATGGATGGACATTGCACAAGGACAACATACCCTGAAACATTCTATGACAATAAAAAACTGTACCCCAAAAATGCCAAAGTAATTGTATCAGTCCTAATTGAACAAAATGTATACGCTTGAGTAAGACAAACAGCCAGATAATAA
>Ga0307512_10004265_pt1 | contig 15780 bp, 14 predicted proteins | sample 14_EM_MG_FD_200267 | JGI IMG/M metagenome (GOLD analysis project Ga0307512, IMG submission 200267) | Populus trichocarpa ectomycorrhiza microbial communities from riparian zone in the Pacific Northwest, United States - 14_EM | ecosystem: Host-associated > Plants > Roots > Unclassified | place... | reverse complement strand
TCTAAGAGTGCCACAAGGCCATATATATACGAGTACAAGTGTGAATGCGTGCGTACGCATCTATGTATAGACCCTTCAGGCCGACAGCAATCTCCGGTCATACGAGACTCACCTCCGGCCATACGAGTCATCTCCGGCCATAAGATGGCAGAGACCTATCATGCAATACTCCCCCTCTTGCTATACACCTTGAAGCAAGAAACAAATGAAATAGAACAAAAAGATTCCCATAGTAGCCTCCTTAAAACCCTGCGAAAGTGAGCAGGGAAAGAGTACTACCGTAGCCTAAGGATGGCCATCCATAAAACAAAGAAATCCGTCTATCCAGAAGCAAAGTGAAACAACCTTAAATCCAACCTTAAATCAACCTTCCGTGATGGTAGTGCTTTTGCTCGTGACTCGGTATCGGTGTGAGCTTGCGCTCTTGACTCGGCGTTGATGGGAGCTTTCGCTCTTAACTTATCATTGATAGGAGCTTTGGCTACCAGCATATTTCGTAGCCATCGGTGATCGTCAATCGTACACGGCATATCTGTCATGTCAGTATCTCAAAAGGTGGTTATACTCACCATGTATTTAAGTGCGCTTGTGCTCTTCCGAGCCCTCGTACAGTGCTTCCGCATGCTTCATACAATATCGGTAATCTTCGTGTGGCATCAGACATATCGGTAGTCATCGGCAATTGGCATTGACTTGTAGATGCTTTCTGATGTATTCGTTTTCCCATATCTTCTCCCGTGATCTTTTCCTATGATCTTTTCCTGTGAATTCTCCCCCTGATCCTTCTCCCCCGATGAGAGACTTCTGGCGGAGGCTGATTGCAGTAGCGCCGGTGTTTCAGTGAATCTTGGTCGACTTGGTAGACTTTGCTGGTTAACTTTGCGGTAGACTTCTCGGTCGACTTCTCGGTAGGCAGCTTCAGTAGAATGTCGGTTGGCTTCTCGGTAGTCATTCAGTAGGCCTCCGGTAAGGTGGTTCGGCATTCCGTTCGGCCATAGTTTCTTGATCCTTTGGTATGCCATTTGGTAAACATCTCCACCAGTGGCTTTGTCTAGTTAGGCTCCCGGTAATCTTCTCGTTCGATATTCATGTGAAGTCTTTCGGAAGTGATATCCGTCGTTGTGAGATCTCAGTGATTATGCTCGGTCGTCTTTTTCGATCTCCTTCGGGACCAATGCGGTAGCCATATCGCAGTCGTTCGGTATCTTGTTCGGTATCTCGTTCGGAGCTGCTTCGGTAGTTATATTTGCACTCGTTCGCAATTATCATAGGACAAATCTAAAGTAATATCGGGAAGTGGTAGGAGTCCACATAACCTTCGTAAAACCACATAGGACTCATATGGCTTCAATTCTGTTGCCATCATTGTAGATCTTCGTAGTTTCGTATTTATCCCAATTGCAGCAATGATAGCAGCCATCGTCGGAGGTTTGTCCAAGTCTGATTCGTGTGTTTAGTTGAGACTGTAAGTTGCTTTCTTGAGTCTGGGGAAGATTGCAGATGCATCAGTGCCTTCCGGCAGTGTTATGTAGAGATTGTCATCAACTTCGTGATTGGGAGATGCAGTGTCTATATAGTTAGCTTGTCAATATAAGTCATACTGAAGTTTATGTGCTTGTAGCTTGCCAGCTTTGATCAATTTTGATGCAAGTCATAGTCATATCATCGCTTCCACAGAGGCCTGGAGTGGTACGAGTTGTGGCTTGTGGTGGTAGTAGGCATGATCTGTGTTCAATAGTAGTATTGACTTCTTGGTCATGGCTGCTGCTTGGCAGGCTGTATCATTTATGCGGTGGAGATGTCGATTGTAAACGACGGTTTCTCTAGACACTGGTGGTGCAACCTCCTCGTCAGAAGGATGTGATCTCACACCTGTACATGCAGGGAGACTTCGACGGCTTCTCAGCGTCGGGCAGAGGATAGTGGCCATCTGTAACATCATCATCAGTACGGCCATGAGTACTACGTCCGTAGCCTACACCCGTTCGACTGGTTCCTGCGTGGTCATGAAGAAGTCCATCTTCACCCGTTTCTTTGTTTTGTACTCGGAGAAGTCCATCTCCGGTATCTGTGCGGTTTACTGAGAAATCCATCTCTACCCATTCTCTTGTCTGTTGATTCTAATCGTTGATAACTGGCTTTGTCTGAATCACTGTAGGTGGTGAAGGGGTCGGCGATTGATCGCAATCTCTCTTGGACGGCCTTCGCTTGGATATCTTTGGTGGAGGTAATCAGCGTTGTTGAATGCTTTGTCCCAGATCTCGATGGGTGTTTGTGAATATATCATCATTGCACAGTCTTTGTCTGTATCATTCGCGTGGTGAATCAGTGATCGTATAGCCGTTGGGTGCATGAGTGTGCCAGGCGTCGGTGCCTTGATCATGATCACCGAGTTCAAAGGGCCCTGTAGTTTGCTTGACTGCCATGGTGCTTGTACTTGGTGATCAGGGGCCGTATGTCGGTAGGATGCATATGCGTAAGTGCTAGTGCCATAATGATAACTCAGGTATAGTGTCTGCATTCCGGGTGGTTTTGACATCGTGGTAAGGGTACACGGCCTTGGAGAAGTGATGGTAGGTAGACTTGTAGCTGTGCTTTATGCTGTGGCTGTAGATTCGCTGATGCTCTTGATTTGTAGGTTCGATGGTGAGTATGCTCTCTTGTTCTCTTTGTCTGTTTCCCTTGCTCCCTTTCAAAGTGGACTTGGTACTCGGTACACGTGTAGATATACTTCGAGGTATTGTGGTGAATGTGCTTCTATGTACTGTGGTGATGATACACGTGGATGTGTAGTTCTAAGTGTGTTTCGGGTGTTTAGGGAGTGGAGTGTTGTAGTGAATATGCTTGGAGGTGTAGTAGTATAAAGTGACGATAGTCTATTCCTTGTCTTAAGCGAGCGATGTCTGTCTTCCTGTCGATCCACTCAATTGTGTGGATACGCACGTCTCCCTTTCTGGCCCGTGCGCTCCGCAGAGCCGCACCTTATGTCAACCCTTTCTTTCTTTCTCTCTCTTCTTCTCTCTGTCTTAGGAGTCAATGACAATCGTGATTGTAGTGATGATAACTCATGGTGATGGTGGTGATGATATGGAGCATATACCGCTCTCAAGCGTGGCCATGTATCCGGTCGAGTTAATTTGGTTGATGGTGAGAGTCAAATGTAGGTGAATATGGAGATGTATTGCATTACGATGGTGGTATGTAGAGCTTTTATAGGTAATTGACCGGCTTCGTGCGCACTGGGTATTTGATTCGCAATTGGTAAGTGAGGTCGCATCATGACTGTATGCCCAGCCGGTTTTGGGTATGGCGGTTTCTGCATCGGATGTGCTTTTGTGCATGCGGTGGCGAGTGGATTATGGAGGTTTGGTGGTGAGTGTATGTTGAAGTAGACTTTGTTATCGGTGTAGTTGTAGGTGGAATTCGAGGTCTGACTGTGAGTGGTTCTTTTATATCGTATCACTCTGTCTTGCTTTCTCTCTCTCGCTTTCTCTTTCTCGCTTTCTCTTAATATCTATATGGTAGGCTGAGGTGCATGTTGTTGACTTCTTATCTTGGAGGATCGAAACAAAGGTGTAGCGTGTGTAATCGTCGATGAATAGGATATAGTAGCGATGGCTGGCTGAGGTGGGCGTTGAGAATGGTCCACACACATCCGAATGTACAAGTTCCAATTGCTTTGTTGTGCGCTTGATCTTGACGTTGATGATCTTCCACCAATGAGAAATTATAGGGCAGTAGGATGAATGTGGGCTGGACAGCGATGCCACAGGTGTGATTCTGAGATTGTGAGAGGCATCCGAGTGGGCTTTGGAAATACGGTGGCAGGTGGACATTGAGGTACGGTGCTGGCTGCACTCAGAGAGGTGGTGTGCGGTGAGCTTGTGGTAGTCTCGGTGGAGTGCGCGATTGATGGTACGGTGGTATGTGCACTCGATGATGCTCTTTCTCTCTTCCTCTTTCTCCTTCTTGAAGTGGACTTCGTAGACATACTTGTTGAAGTGAGTGCAGTTGCTGGAGATATGAATTGAGATCATTGACCCGATTGCCTGTGATTGTAATTCATGGAGATGATATTGAGCACTTGCCGCGTGCAAATGTGAATGTGTATCCGGCTGTGTCCAATTGATTGGAGAGAAGGGAGAGCCGAAACGTAGACGTGTAGAGAGCATTGACTTTGTACTCCTGTGAAATGTTAACGAGTCCATGGTGGCTTACTGTAACATTACTGTCATCTTCAAGCTCAATGACTATTGGCTGACGAAGTTTCTTAATCATAGGTGTATTGGGTGATTATAGGTGCGGATGTAGCCATGAGTGTACATGACAGTGTACTTGGAAGTGTGCTTTGGTATGGTAGTGAGTGCAGTTGTCAGTACGTGATAAGCAGGCATTCGTATGGTTTCTCTGTCTCCTGTTCGAAGGGAACTTGGGAATTGTAGGTGAAGGAATCGGGGTAGGTGTGTCTGTAGTCATCGCTGTGAATACCATGATGATGGCAAATTTTGGTGTAATGTTGAGTGCACTTGCTGATACGGAGGTGAGTGCATTGATGTGTGTGGTATTGACTTATGTATGCTGTCGGCGATAGTGAGGTGATATCTGACAGCTAGATGCTCGTCGCTGGGAATGGTATGGACGAAAATGAGGTAGGTTTTGCGATGCCTTGGTAATCGTTCTTGAAGGTTTCAGTAAGCATCGTGAATGTGGATGTGGTAGTTGTGTGAAGGAGGTGGTGACAGTGATGATGGTGTTGAGTTTTAGTGTGTTTATGTGCGGCTGTTGCTACAGTAACAAACAGGGATGGTCGTGGGTGGTTTAGGGTTTTTGAGGCTCTTGAGATCGTGAGATATAAATAGAATATGCATGGTAAAGATCGTAGCGGGCGCCGGGCTCATAACCTGTTGAAATAGTGATGCTAGAGAAGCTTGATTGTATATCTAAGAGTGCCACAAGGCCATATATATACGAGTACAAGTGTGAATGCGTGCGTACGCATCTATGTATAGACCCTTCAGGCCGACAGCAATCTCCGGTCATACGAGACTCACCTCCGGCCATACGAGTCATCTCCGGCCATAAGATGGCAGAGACCTATCATGCAATACAAAGGCTTGGCAGCAAACGCGATTGGCGCAACACGTCGGCCAACATGCAAATGACAACCGGGACTCAGCTCCTTGCCTGACTGGAATGATGACCGAATCCAGATTGAGCAAGAAGAGTTCCCTGGACACAGAAGGAGTGAGAGGTGGGACGAGCGACACGTGTATCGGTGTGGTGATGGAGATGGTGACTGCGGTGTCACACATCCCTGGGGAGAGTGCGGGCACAACCATATTTGAACCGATGGAGAGAATCGAGTACAGAAAAGGGAGAAGCAGGAGCGAAGCCATCGCTACTGCTATCGCCCCCAGCGACTGGAGGTGCACTATGGAGAGGACAATACGACGGGAGGCACCGGAGCTAACGCTGTTGCCCTGAATAGTTGGACACGTTGCAAACCTGTGGGAACCATGGGTAGCCCTCAATGCGGTACAGTGGCAAGAAATGATGACATGGATGCAAGAGACAGAGCAGCAGTGGGACACCCGGCATCAGGACGACAAGCTGTGGGGGCAGGCATCACACAGATAATCGCAAAGGTCATGAAAGGTGTAGCACCCGGCCAGGATGTGAGGAAGAAGGAAAGAGAAATCACTGCAAGGACAGACAGTGGGGGGCTGGAGGCCTCACAACATGCTGATACGACATGAGAAGAGGGACCAGAGAAGTGCCTACAGCTGCAGCAGCAACCGAAGCCCACACTGCGGCTCAAACTGTAGCCTGAACAGCAGGTCGCGCCCAAATCAAAGTCAGCACTGCCACCTGCTAGATGGTGAGAGACCATCCCATCCCAACCCAAGAGTCAGAGCGCACACAGCGGCCCAGGCGGAGGTGCAGGCCCTGCCCCGACCGGAGGATCAAGCATGGCAGAGAGATACCTGATAATAAGGACATACGAGAGTATACCGCTCTCCATTCAAATGGACCTGTAAATTATGTCAGCACTAAACAGAGCGCTCTTGAACCTGAAGGCACCGGCCCCCATGACTATCGCGAAGGCCAACAGAAATGCGAAGCGCACATTTGCTGCAATCACACACCCAAATGCGACAGCAGAAATGGCTCTGCAGTACCGTAACATCATCATCGCAGCAGCAAGGACGGTCGACAAAGGAGCCGTGGACCTCGAAGAGAATGTTTGCTGGGAGAGGCTAACGATCCACGTCGTCCGGCTCATACGGTACATGAGGCAAGGCACCGAAGGACTGCAGAAGATGAATAAACAATACAAAGCGCAGCACAAGGGTATAGTGATCCCCACAGAAGTAAGTTGGCTGGCAAACCCTGGGACCATCAGGCAGAGGAGGCAGAACAGAGAAATTGCCATGTCATCTGAAGTATTTGTCACAAAGGGGAGCAATGTTTCAGAGCGCTTAGTCAAGAAACGCATCGAGGCGGCGGGGGTGCGGTACCGAGTTGACATATACACGAATGCAGGACCTGACTGCTGGTCAGAGCCCTGCCGTCGGTGGGGCCACTTCGAGAACAGGTGCGGCAGCAAGCCTAAATGTGGCTACTGCTGAGGCCATTACCGCACAAGCGACCACAAAGTCAATGTTGCAGGATGCACCGCAAAGCATGGATGATTCTGCGGCCACAAGCTGGGGAAGTGCCCTAATTGCAACGGAGATCATAACGTGTTCAGCAGCAGGTGTGTGAAGGAGAGAGAAGCTGCTGAAGCAGTGCGGCAGAGCAGAAATATCGGGCGAGCAGGACGAGCGTCCACCAGTGCAGCTAGGGACATGCCAACAGCAACAGGCTCGAACAGAGTGGTGCTTCGCCCTAGGCCCAACGGGATGGCAGAAGGAGGGGGAAACAAGGAGGGGATGGCAGATGTGGACAAAGATGAGAAGTCAGCAGGGGAGGCAAGATACGTCACGATGGCCAAGACTAAGTCTCCGACCAGGACTGCAATTGCGACCAAAACTGACACTGGAACGGGGGCCTTGCCTACCAATGAAACCAGTGATGGAGCACGACAGCGCAAATTGATACGAATGGACCACAGCGGTGCGGGAGACGGGAATCGAACCCAGGGCGGACGTAGTGTCCTAGCTAGAGCCACCGAGAGGAAATGGCGATATTGGGATCTCCCACTTGGCATACGAAATGAAAACAAGCAAATGAGTGTGGACAGCGAATCCAAAGGGGGGTGGCCTGGTGCTTGATCAGAGCACGGATTTAAGCAGATGTGCTATCGATGATGTTATCGCCACTGATGTCAGCAAAAAAGGTGAAAAGTGTACAAGGAATGTCAATGTTGAAGATCAAAACGACACGCAGTTAGGAGAGAGAGAGAGACCGGCACCAAAGTTGAACAGGAAAAGAGTCATTCGGCAGGGCGGCACTGCCCTCGCGGGAGACTTCAACGCCCACTGCAAATGATGGGACCTCATGGGGCACCTGCGGCCGGATGCTGTGTTCCGGGAAGACGTGCTTGACGAGAATGGACTGGACATTGGAAATGACGGCTGGCCCACCCACAATTGGACATGAGAGGACCAGGAAAGCGAGTCGGTCATCCACTGGACTTTGCGAAACAGACCAATAGTCAAGTGCACCATAGGGGCAGACGACCATGCGACTGGATCCGACCATCATGTTATAGAATCGTAGGTGGGAGTAGACAGGCAGGAGGATGCGGATCAGGTCAGGGCAGTAGGGTGGAATTCAGCTGCAATGACAGAGAAGGACACGGAAGCAGCTGAGAAGCTATGGATGGAACTAGCAGAAGCCAGAGCTCAACTACATGCAGAGTGCACATAGGACAAGGTGGAGCAGGAGGCCCCATGGTGTCAGGAAGCAATGAGCAGAATTCTCGACGCCACAGCAAATAAGATCACGATTAGTGCTAGATCGAAGAGGTGGTGGAATGTAGTCATCAAAGGAGGAAGAAGGCCGGTCGGGGGAGGGAGATGAAGTCGACAGAACACGGAGGAGGCTGCCCAGGCGAAGGCAGAGCTCCAGAAGTCGAGTTGGCAGTCTAATTGAAAAATGTGTCGTGATTACATGCAAAACCTCAGGGGAGCTGCCGTATGGAGGACGGCACGATATGCGAACCCTCGAGCGGGCATGACTATGGAGTTCTACACATACAGAGAAGGCAAGCAAGGAACCACACCATTGGGTAAGGAGGAGATGCTGAGGCATGAATCATTTCCACCGAACGACAGCGACCAGTACTATGAACTACCTCTAGCAGGATGCGCATATACACGAGTCACTGGGCAAGCAGTCGAGCGAGCATTATATTCTCAATTAGCCAAGAAAGCACTGGGACTAGGCAAGCGGTCAGCTGGTGTCATCCGACTTCTCAGCAAGTGGGATACCGAGAGCATTGTGAGGCTGACGAGCGCAGCCATTTGCATGGGAAGACACCCAGCGGTATGGACGCAGGCTAATGTCGTGGTGATCCGCTCGCCTGGCAAAGACGACTATACAAAGCTGAAGGCCTATAACTCCAGACCACTGCTTAGCTGGATGGGAGAAGGGGTCGAGAAAGCAGCCGTGGAACTGCTATCAGATGGGGCTGATAGATCATGGCTAACGAGCCCCACACAGTGTGGAAGCAGGATAGGACAGTGAGCCATCGATGCGGTGGCCATCACTGTCGACAGAGCTCCCACAGCTTTGACAAACAGCCATATAACAGGTATGTTTCTCATGGACATTAAGGCAGCCTTCCCAAGCATGGCAAAAGGAAGAATAGTCACCTCGATGAAGGTCAGACAAATGGATGGAGACCTTGTACGATGGACGGAGAGCTTTCTGTCGGAAAGAATGGTGGAGATGATGATTGAGTGCACCACCATGGAAAGACACCCAGTGGAAGCAGGGGTTCAACAGGGTTCACCTGTGTCATTGATCCTCTTTGCGATCTACACCTCAGGACTGATCAAATGAGTGGAAGAGTACATATCAGCAGCCGAGGGCCTGTCCTGTGTAGATGATGTCGGCTGGGTGGCGACTGGAAGCGATGTCGACCATGTTGTCTCGATAGTTGAGAGATGCCATCAGGAAAACACATTTCCGTCTGGGCAGAATGGCTGCGTCAAAGTGGACACGCTCCGGCAGAGCCATCAGAGACACCCCAGTGACAGATTAATCCGCCCCCAGCGGCAATACCATGTGTCGCATTGCATATCACCCTCCCATTGCGGTTTCGCAGTTTCTTCTCTCTCTGTCCGTATCCTATTGCAAACACATACTGTGGCGTTGCGGCCAACTGTGACCATATGTCGGAATCGGTTCATTGGGTACATCAGCAAAATGTAAATCTGTCCGGAAGCCACACACAAACCTCCCAGACACTCCGGTTCCTTTCAACAGTGCTTCCAAGTACTTCCAGATGCTCGCAGGCCCCCATGGAGCTTTGCAAAGTGATCTCAGCCTCTGCAAGAGCATTCTCAGGACGCTACAATATTTGACTATTCGGACTGTCAAGTTTTGGAGCAGCTGAGACCGCTGCGCAGCTCTGCGGGAGACTTGGTGCCGTATTCTCAAAGCACTGGTTCGTAGGGGTCCATAAGCACAATGCATTTCGTTTATCATATTCGTCTTTGTTACAGTCACCGGATTCGCTACCTCATAATATGGCATGCATTATTCAAGTATCTCTATATATAGCTACGGTCAATCTGGCCACAGATGGTAGTCGAGCATAATTGGAAGAGCATCTGGAGACGCCCATTGGGAAGAAAGAACGGTTCTAGCTCGACGAGACTAGGAAGAAAGTGAGAAGATATGATACTACCCGGCCGTGAGAATCCACGCAATTGTCTGGATCCAGATGAGATGATAATGAGATGATGTCTGTCTACCGCGGGGTCTGCCGAATATGTACTGCCCGTCCCTCAGTCCCCTTCTGTTACCTTCGTATCTCCGTACACCAGCCATCGCACATTAACAATGTACTTGGCAGCGGTGATCGAGCGAGTTGAGAGATGCACTTGGAGGGTGAGATCTGGTGAACTCAGAGATATTGTTAGCAACGTTTCCGGACCGTCACTCCGGGTGCAGGTCCAGGTCCAAACCAAACGGTTGCCAAATTGGTGGGCCCGGTTGTCAATAAACCCGAACCGTCAATTTGGGTACAGTTCGATGGTAAACTCCCGATCCATCTTGAATGGGCAGGTTGTCAGCCGGTCGCTCAGCGGGTCCATCCACAGATTCATATAAGGCTCTTATCTTTGCAGTTTATCAATAATATCTTATTAAGATCACGTTTTCAACAACCAATAATATGTTTTTACATGCTTTGCAGCTTTTAATAACGATTGTTTTGGAATGGGTTTGATAACTTTGATATACTGTATTATTGCGTATCGGGGCGGTCAATAATTCGGTTATGAACGCGAAGTTCCGCACGATGCCTTGACTACTAAATATGCAACGACTAAAACTGTTGACGCTCCATTGACGTTCATTTCCAGGATGCAGCAGGGAACATGTCCCAGTTGTTTTTCCAGTAAAGGCTGCCAATATTTCATAAATGGATGTCTGCAACCAATTGGAACATAAATTACCCAAGATGCGAAGCAGAAAATCGTTGATGCTCCGTTGACCTCATTTTCAGGATGAGGCAGGGAGCATGACGCTGTAGTTTCTCCGAGTGAATGCTGCCAATATCTGGTACGTGGGTGTCTCCAACCAATCGCAACATAGTTTAACCAAGATGAGAAGCTAGCAATCATTGACGCTCCGGTGACGCTCATTCTCTGGATGCGGCACGGGGCATGTTGCTGTAGTTTTTCCCAGTAAAGGCTGCCAATATCTGGTTAATAGATGTCTGCACCCAATCGGAACATAAATTAGCCAAGAAGCGAACCTAAAAATCGTTGATGGTCGGTTGACTCTCATTCTCAGGATGCGGCAGAGAATATATTGCAGTAGTGGTTCCCAGTAAAGGCTGCCACTATCTGATAAACAGGTCTCTGGACCAAGTTGGAACGTAAATTACGCAAGATGTGAAGCTAAAAATTTTTGACGGTCTGTTGAAGCTCATTTCCAGAATGAGGTGGTGACCGTGTTGCTGTCTCTTTCGCCTAGAAAAGCTGCCATTACATTGGTTATGCATAACAGCAACCAAATCGCTGTTGAATTACCATATGTACAAAACTATAAATCGTTGATGCTCCATCGACACTCATATTAATGTATTGTCCATTCAAAATCTGCTGCCATGGATAATAGTTTTCATCGTGATTTGAACATACTGGTAGTCGTTCTGCCAGAGTGGGACTTGGCCTTGTGGCATAGCCGAGCGCAGAGCTGCGGATGGGGCCACATCGAGAACAAGTGCGGCAGCAAGCCCAAATGTGGCTCCTGCTCAGGCCATCACCAGACAAGCGACCACAAGTGCAATGTGGTGGGATGCATTGCAAAGCAGGGATCACTCTGCGGCCACACGCTGGAGACGTGCCCTAATTGCAAGGGAAATCACATCGCATTCAGCAGCAGGTGCGTGAAGAAGAGGGAAGCCACCGAAGCGGCGCGGCAGAGCAGAAAAATAGGGCTAGCAGGACGAGCGCCCACGAGTGCAGCTTAGGACATCGCAACGGGCTCGAACAGAGTGATGCTTGGCCCTAGGCTCCAGGGGGTGGCGGAAGGAGGGCGAGACGAGGAAGAAGAGATGGCGGATGAGGACGAAGAAGAAGAGGAGGCAGCGGGGGAGGCTGGAGACCTCACGATGGCCGAGACCGAAACTGAGACTACGTCCAGGACCACGACTGATACCGGAACTGAGATTGGATCAGGAGCCCAGGCTACCGTAGATTAGAGTGATCCAGCACCACTGCGCAAGGTCATACGAGTGGACCATTGCGGCGCTGGAGACGGGAGTCGAATGCAGGGCGGACGAAGTGTGCTTGCAAGAGCCACCGAGAGAACGAGGAGAGATTGGGATCAACCATTCAGCATACGAAATAAGAAAAAGGAAAAGAGTTTGCACGGCGATACGGAAGGGGAGTGGCTTGGAGGTTGAGGAGCGGACGGATCTGAGCAGAGGGGCCAATGACGATGTTATCGCTACCGACGTCAGAAGGAGAGGTGAAAAGATCACGAGGATTGTCAATATTTACGATCAAAAAGACGCGCAGTCGGGAGAGAGACCAGCGCGAAAGTTGGACTGGCAGAGAGTCATTCGGCAGGGCGGCACTGTCCTCGCAAGAGACCTCAACGCCCACAGTAAACGATGGGACCCAAGATGCCAAGTGCAGCGAGATGCTACTTTCTGGGAAGGCGTGATTGACGAGAACGGACTGGAGATTGGGAATGACGGCAGACCCACCCACCATTGGACAAGAGAGGACCAGGAAGGCGAGTCAGTCATCGACCTGACGTTGGCAAATCGACCAATTGTAAGGTGGACCATACTGGCCGATGATCACGCCACTGGATCCGACCATGAGGTCATAGAATGCGAGGTGGGACTAGACAGACAGGAGGAGGCAGATCATGAGAGGGTAGTAAGGTGGAATTTAGCGGCAATGACGGAGGAGGACGCGGAAGCAGCGGAGAACCTATGGATGGAACTGGCGAAGGAGAGAATTCTACTAGATGCAGAGTGCACAGAGGACGAGGTGGAGCAGGAGGGCGCATGGTGTCAGGAAGCAATGAGCAGCGTTCTCGACGCCACGACAAAGGAAATCAGGATCTGTGCCAGGTCAAAGAGGTGGTGGAACGCCGACATCAAAGAAAGAAGAAGGACGGTCGGGAGAGAGAAAAGGAGAAGACGGCACACGGAGGAGGCTGCCCGGGCGAAGGCAGAGCATCAGAAGTCGATCCTGCAGTCCAAGAGAAGAATGTAGGGCGATTACCTGCAGAACCTTAGGGGAGCCGAGGTGTGGAGAGCGGCGCGATACCCGAACCCTCGAGCGGGCACCACCCTGGAGGCCTTAACAGACAGAGATGGCAAGCAAGCAAACACATCATTGGAGAAGGAGGAAATGCTGAGGCACGAATCCTTTCCCCCGAATGACGGCGACCAGTACTACGAACTACCTCCAGCGGGAAGCGCGCACCCACGCGTCACTGAGCAAGCAGTCGAACAAGCCTTGTTTTTTCAGTCGGTCAAGAAGACACCGGGACCAGACAAGCTGTCTTTTGGCGCTATACGGCTGCTCTGGAAGTGGGACAAAGAGAGGATCGTGAGACTGACGAGGGCGGCAATTCGCATGGGGAGACACCCAGCGGTGTGGAAGCGGGCTAGCGGCGTGGTGATCCGCAAGCCTGGCAAAGACGACTATACAAAGCTGAAGGCCTACCGCTCGATATCGCTGCTTAGCTGCATGGGAAAAGTGGTCGAGAAAGTAGCCGCGGAGCTGCTGTCAGAGGAGGCCGAAAGAAGGGGGCTACTGAGCGACGGACAATTCGGGAGCAGGACAGGACGGTCAGCCATCGATGCAGCGGCCATCATGGTCGACAGAGATCACGCGGTGTGGACAAATGGCCACATAACAGGCGTGCTTCTCATGGACATTAAGGCAGCCTTCCCGAGCGTGGCAAAAGGAAGGGTAGTCAACTTGATGAAGGTCAGGCAAATGGACGGAGACCTCGTACGATGGACGGAGAGCTTCCCATCGGAGAGAACGGTGGAGATGATAATCCAGGGCAACGCCATGGAAAGATACCCAGTGGAGGCAGGAGTCCCGCAGGGCTCACCTGTGTCACCGATCCTCTTTGCGATCTACACGTCACGACTAATCAGGTCGGTCGAAGAGTATGTATCAGAGGCCGAAGGGCTATTCTCTGAAGACGACCTCGGCTGGGTGGCGAACGGAAACGATATCAACCATGTCGTCTCGATACCCGAGAGATGTGCAGCAAAGTGCATCGAGTGGGCAAGCAGACGAGGGCTACAGTTTGACACTACAAAGATGGAGGCGGCGCTGTTGACGCGCAGACGGGGCCACAGGAAACACCTCCGGCCAAAATTGACAGCAAAGATAAGAGTCGGGAACGGGTCGATACGATTCAACGTGCAGGCGACACGCTGGCTGGGCATCTGGATGGACGCGCATCTGACGTTTAAGGAGCATCATAACTGAAGCATGAAGAAAGCCAGGGCAGGAGAGGCCAGACTCCGATCGCTCACCAAGACATACGGCGTTGTCCCTGAGAGCGTACGGGCCGTCCAAGTGGCGTGAGTCCAAGTGGTCGCACTATATGGGTGTGAGCTCTGGTGGGACCCCTGGGAAGTAGGCAGGAGAGACGACCTCCAACTCCTCCTCAATCGACAAGCCAGGTCCATCCTGCGCGCGCCGCCCACGACCCCGCGAGACGCACTAATGAGAGAGTCAGGGCTTACACCGGCGCCAGTGACCTTAGACTCCAGACAACAGCGATTCGCAGCGCGACTAGAAAACGCATGCAGCAGCAAGCTAAAGGAGCTACACAGCAACCGCTCCTCCGGGGCGCCGATATGCAGAGTAGTCAGGAAAGAGCATGAGCATGGCCGGACAATCGAAGGCATGAGCTGGCCAGCCCTGGGCGAAGAACTAGCGGTCAGGACCACCATACTGGACGACACCGCTGCAGCCAAGAGCGCCGCGCAGGGCTGGGCAAGGGAGAAAGAAGCCAAAATTGGAGCGGGGGTCTGGATGTGGTGGACAGATGGATCGCGCTCAGACGATGGCTGAGTGGGAGCCGCTGCATTGTGTAAACACGGAAATGAATGGAGGCCTCACCTCAGCTTTCTGGCCACCGGACGTATGGAAGTCATCCACGCCGAACTGCTGGCGATCGGGCTTGCGCTTGATGTGGCGATCGAGAAGAGAGAAACACTGCAGGTGCATGGAGTGAAGACGGTGGCAGTCTTCAGCGACACACAGGCCGCAATTCGACGAGCGGCACTCCTGCAGCCGGGCCCAGGGCAGCGACTGGCGAGGCGGATGAACAGAAGGGCGCGGAGTCTCCTCCCCCACGCCATCGCAACCGAGATCCACTGGGTCCCGGGACACTCCGGCATCCCCGGAAACAAAGAGGCAGACCGCCAGGCCAACTTGGCCCGAAACACGAGCGGAAGCACAGGGATAGAGCGCCCATACATCTCGGCCTCGAACATGGCCAGACGAATCTCCGAGGGATGGTCGGCAGCGAAGGCAGAGTGGGAGCCCGACAAGTGCACCAAACACGTCAGCTACAGACTCAAGGGCAAAGCGGGGACCAAGAGACCTATCCCGATGACAAGCGTGAAACCGCTGGCCGCCAGGTTCTACCAACTGAAGTCCGGGCATGCACCCACTGGGGTCTACCAAAAGTGGTTCGGCCACCGAGACGACGACAAATGCTGGTGGTGTGGAGGGACTGTGGCCCAGACGCGGGAGCACCTCTTCCGCCACTGCAGCAGATTGAAAGACCAGCAGAAGCCTCTCTGGAAAACAGTGGGACAGACAACAGGCTGGAAAGCGGGCAGATGCCGGCACGTGCAGATCTCTGAGCTCTTCACCAAAGAGGAGTGCGACCAGGCGGTGATGGACTTTCTTGTGGCAACTGAGGTCAGGAAATTTCCGCCCGAATGAAGGAGGGGTATGGAGCGGGCTGAGGGCTTGGAGGCTCGGGGGCGGCGCTGGCGGCAACGGGATTATACTATTCTTTCTTTCTTTCTTTCTTTCTTTCTTGTCCTTTTTGTCTTTCTCTTACCTTTCATTTGTCAGCGGGGACGAAGGGTAGCGG
>Ga0307512_10004264_pt1 | contig 15785 bp, 9 predicted proteins | sample 14_EM_MG_FD_200267 | JGI IMG/M metagenome (GOLD analysis project Ga0307512, IMG submission 200267) | Populus trichocarpa ectomycorrhiza microbial communities from riparian zone in the Pacific Northwest, United States - 14_EM | ecosystem: Host-associated > Plants > Roots > Unclassified | place... | reverse complement strand
GATCCCGCCCGACACGTTCCCGGTCAGCACGCACTACGCCGCGCTCGGCCACCTGCACCGCTACCAGCAGATCGACGGCCCGTGCCCGATCGCGTACTCGGGCTCGCCCATCGCGCTGGACTTCGGCGAGGAGGCCAACGAGTCCGTCGCGGTGATCGTGCACGCCACGCCTGACTCGCGGGCCACGATCCGCCCGGTGCCGCTCACGGGTGGCCGTCGGTTGGCCACTCTGCGGGGCACGCTGGACGAGGTCGTCGCCGCAGGCGAGGAGGCGGGCGACGCGTTCCTACGGGTGATTCTCACGCAGAAGGCCAGCGCCGGCCTCGCCGACCAGGTCCGCGAGAAGCTGCCGAACACACTCGACGTGCAGATCGACGAGAAGTTCCGCGCCCGCGCCGAGGCCGGTGCGGTGAAGTCCAGGATCGGCCGCACTCCGACCGATCTGTTCGCGGACTTCCTGTCGGAGAAGGAGATCGCGGATCCCCGCGTACAGGCCATGTTCGCCGAGTTGCTGGAAGAGTCGACGGGAGGCCGCTGATGCGTCCGCTGCGCCTGATGTTCGAGGGCTTCGGCAGCTACCGCGAGGAGACCGAGGTCCAGCTGCACGACGTCGACTTCTTCGTGCTCACCGGACCGACCGGGTCCGGCAAGTCCACGGTGATCGACGCGCTGTGCTTTGCCTTGTACGGCACGGTTCCCCGCTGGGGCAAGGGCAACGTCATCCGCAACGCGCTCGCGCCGTCGGTCAACGAGGGCAAGGTGTGCCTCGTGTTCGAGGCGGCCGGTGGGCGGTACGCGGCCGTGCGGCTGCTGCGGCGCACCGCGCAGGGCAACGTGCAGACCAAGGAGGCGCGGCTCGACCGGCTGGACCCGAGCGTGCCGCCGGACGCCGACCTCACCAAGATCCTGGAGACCTCGGTCGCCTCCGTGGCCGAGGGCGACAAGATGACCGGCGCCGTCAGCGAGCTGCTCGGCATCGGGTACGACCAGTTCACCCAGTGCGTGGTGCTGCCGCAGGGCCGGTTCGCCGAGTTCCTGCAGGCCAAGCCGAGTGACCGGCAGGACCTGCTGATCCAGCTGCTGGCGTACGCGGTCTACGAGGACGTCGGCCAGCGGGCCCGTGAGCGGGCGAAGGTCGCCGCCAGCAAGCTCGACATGGCCACGAAGCGGCTGAACGAGCTGGGCACGGCCACCGACGAGGTGGTCGCGGCCGCCGAGAAGAGGGTCGCCGACCTCGAGGCGCTCGGCCCGGCGGTGACCGAGGCCGTCTCGACGATGGACGCGGTCCGGGAGAAGTGGAAGGAAGCCAACGCCGCCACGAAAACCGTGCGGGAAGGGCTCACCGACCTGGCGGGGCTGCGGAGGCCGGGCGACGTGGTGGACCTGGCGACCCGGCTCGCTGACGCGGACGAACAGGTCACTCGGCGCGCCGAGGAGCGCGACGCGGCCGAGAAGGCGGAGGCCGACACGGAGGCCGAGCGCGCCGGTCTGCCGGAGCACGCCGAGCTGTCCCGCTGGCGCGACGCGCACACCCGCCTGACCACGCTCACCTCCCGGCTGGAGCAGCTGCGTGCCGGTGCTTCCGGCACGGACGCCGCCGAGAAGGCAGCGGCCGCCGAGTTCGCCGCCGCCGAGACCGCACTCGCCGCCGCCGAGACCGCGCAGACGGCCGCCGACCGGGCCCACCGCGCGGTCGCCCTGGCCGCCGACCTTGCCGAGGGCGAACCGTGCCCGGTGTGCCGCCAGCAGGTCCACGATCTGCCCCACCACGAGGTGCCGGCTGACCTCGACGAGGCGCGGGTGGCGGTCAAGACCGCGAAGTCCCAGGTCACCGCGCTGCGCAAGGCGCACGCTGACGCCTCTCGGGCGGCTGCTTCCGCCAAGGCCGAGGTCGAGGCCGTCGAGCGCCAGTCAGCCGAGCTGACCACCGAGCTGCGTGCCGCGCCACCGCTCGCCGAGGTCGAAACCGCGCTCGACAAGCGGGAGAAGGCCGACGCCGCCGTCGAGCTGGCACGGACCCGCGCGCGAGCCGCCCGCCGGGCCGTCGAGGACGCTCAGCGGCAGCGGACCGCCCTCGGCGACGAGGAGCAGCGGGCGTGGGCGACGCTGCGTGCCAGCCGCGACCAGTTCGTGTCCCTCGGCGTGCCGCCGGTCGACGGCACCGATCTCGCCGCGGCCTGGCAGGGCCTGCTCACCTGGGTTTCCGCGCAACGGGACGAGCTGACCGGCCGGGTGACGGACCTGGAGCAGGCCGAGCGGGACCTTCTCGCGCAGGGCACGTCCGCCCGGGCCGATCTGGCGGGACTGCTCGGTGCGCACGGCGTGCAGCTGCCGGACAGGGAGAGCCCGGAAGCCGTGCTGGCGTCCACCCTGGCCAACGCCCGTCGCGACCTGACCGAGCTGCAGGAGCGGCGGTCGCGGTCGGCGAAGCTCGCCGACGAGGTCGCGCTGTGCCGAGAGGAGGAACAGGTCGCGAAGATGCTGGGCAACCTGTTGAAGTCCAACGGGTTCGAGGCATGGCTGTGCGCGGAAGCGTTGGAGTCGCTGGTGACCGAGGCGTCGGAGATCCTGATGCAGCTCTCCGGCGGCCAGTACGAGCTGCACCGCGACGCCCGCAACGACCTGGTGGTGCTTGACCACAACGACGCCGGCACCACCCGGCCGGTGAACACGCTGTCCGGCGGGGAGACCTTCCAGGCGTCACTCGCGCTGGCGTTGGCGCTGTCGCATCAGGTCGTCGGCCTGTCCGGCGGCAAGCGGGACCTGAACTCGATGTTCCTCGACGAGGGTTTCGGCACCCTCGACGAGGCTACTTTGGACACCGTGGCGGCCACATTGGAGCGACTCGCGTCGGAAACCGAACGGATGGTGGGCATCGTGACGCACGTGCCGGCACTCGCCGAGCGAGTGCCGGTGCAGTTCGCGGTCACCCGCGACGGCGCGTCGTCGCGACTGCGGCGGGTCGAGGTGTGATGGTGGCCTGGTGACCGACCTGCTGAATCCCACGACCTACACGGTCGACCCGTGGGACCCCGGCTACGGCGTCGCGCGGGGCGACGAGCTGGACGGCCGCGAGTCGACCGCCCGGCTGGAGCTGAACGTGGAGCTTCCGGCGACGTCATGGCGGCCGATCTCGCCCGCCGACGGCGCGCTGCCCGGCTCGTTGCTGTTCCTCGACGGCGTCCAGCGAATCGACGCCCGGGTGTGGAAGCACGGCGAGGGGCCCGAGCCGGTGCCCGGCGTGCTCGCCTCCCTCGCCGCGGGTCTCGTCCGCTGCGACGGCGCAGCCCAGATCGTCGACTGGCAGGTCGACCGCGGCGTGTTCGCGGCCTCCGGCGAGGACATCGAGACACGGCACGCCCGCTACCGGTTCCACCGCACGGCGGGCGGCCTGGACAAGCTGACGCTCGGCGTGACGGGACGGCTGGCCGCGCTGGAGGTTGAGCTGGCCAACGCGTGGCGCAAGAACAGCAACGTGGAGGACGACCTGCTGGTGGTGGACGGTCCGCTGCGTGGCCGCACCCACCTGGCCCGCACCGTCGGATACGTGAAGACGCACCAGAAGTCGTACCTGCAGGCCTCGGAAGCCGCGGTCGTCGCGGCGCTGGGGCCGGGACAGCGCAGTCCGGTGTTCAAGATGGGCACGTCGTGGGAACGGCTGTCGTGGTACCTGAAGCTGCCGTCGGGTGAGTCGCGGGCGCCGTGGTCGGCGACCGTGCGGCTGGAGTGTTCGGCCGATCTGCCCGCCGAGGACGCCGTCGCCCTGGCCGACGTGACCGCCCGGGTGTTGCCGCGCCTGGCCTCCACCCCGCACAAGGACCCGCGCGCGCCGCAGAACCTCGTGCCGATCGGTGGGCTGGAACGACAGCTGCGGCACCGCCTCGGCGATGCCGCGTTGCTGTACCGATCGCTACGCGGCGCCCTGGCCGCTTAGCGGTCGGAATTGGGGGACAGCGGCGATGTCCTGAAGGGCACCCATAGGACGTTCAACGCCCTGAAGGGCACCCTCAAGACATCAAGCCACGTCCCGGAAGCATCGGCCGATCTCCGAAGAACTTCCACATCTAACCGCTCAGCTCCCGCTGCCTGGTCGTCGCGGCCAGCCAGACGAGGCCGACCAGCATCAGCACCCCGTGGGCGATCCGCACCGGCGCCGGCGTGAAGAACTGCGGCAGGAACAACACGAACCCGGCCGCGAACGCCACCCCGCCGTAGTTGGTGATCTTCCTCGCCACGAGGACCGCGCCCACCGCGAGCGTGACCAGCCCGACGCCGAAAATCGTGATGGCGACAGGGTTGTAGCGCACCGCGTCGACGACGTCGAGCAGGTTGGCCCCCTTGGTCGCCGCCGCGTGCAGCCCGAAGTCCTCGGCGCCGTAGTAGGGAAGCGTGAGCCCGGCGCCGACCCACATGACCGCGATTGCTGTGCTACCAACGGTTTCCCGTAAGCCCAGCAACGCGAGCGGCACCAGGATGAAGCCCACCATGGCGAAGAAGTGCGCGGCAACCCAGGCGCCGGAGGCCATCGCCGCGTGCGCGCCCGCGGTCGTGGTCTCGTCCTCCCACGGCCTGACGACGGGGTAGAGCAGGAAGAGGACGCCGGCGGCGACCAGCGCGATTCTGGACATGTCAGATCTCATGGGGTGTCTCCACGGGGTAGCCCGCCGAGGACGGCGGCGATGAGCTGGTCATAGGTCTGGTCAAGGTCTTCCGGCAGCCCGAAACCGCCTCCGGCCTCCAGCGACGCGAACCCGTGCGCGACCGACCGCATGACCCGGGTGGCATGAACGGCGTCTGAGGGTGAGAGGTCGTACCAGCGCAGCGCCCCGAGCACGACCTCGAGGAGCTTGCCGCCGGCCGCCGCCAACGCGGGGTCGTGCAGCGGATCGAGCGGCACGGCGGCATATCGGGCGGGGTGGGCCTTCACGTAGTCGCGGTAGGCGTGCATCAGCGCGGAGACGGCGTCGTCGCCGCTGCGCCCCAGCACGGCACGCGTGAAGTGCTCGGTCATGTCGTCGAGCACGCGAACGCCGAGGAGCGTGCGTAGTTCGCCCAGCCCCGCGACGTGCTTGTACAGCGAGGGAGTCGCCACCCCGGTTCGCTGTGCCACGGCGGCGAGAGTGAGCGAGTCGTCCCCGAGCTCGTCGACGACGGCGAGAGCGGCCTCGACCACCGCGGCGGTGGAGAGTCCTGCCCTAGGCATGTCGGCTACCTTGCATAGCCGCAAAGCTAATGTGCTTAGCTTCGGGCGTCAAGGGGGTCTTGGCGTAGCCCTCTGTGGCTCGGGTGTGTCAGTCGGTGGTCGTGCCCTGGCTCGTGAGTGCGAAGCGGGCCGTGCTCTCCACGGTGTCCGACACGTCCAGGGTCTTGTCCTCGACGTAGTCGGCGGTCACCGCGTCCAGAAGTACCCGTGCGCCAGTGGTTTCCTCCCTGACCACCACGTCCGTGTCCTCCGGGAGGGCGGCAACCGACATCGCGAAGCTCGGCTCACCCTCGTGTGCCTCAACGCGTAGGCCGCCGTCCTCGCCCACGCCCTGCGCGTTCGTGAGCTTCTGGATGGCCAGTCCTGCCTCCGGCGTGATGTGCAGCATGCCTCGTGGCTGCCCGGGTGATGCGACCGTCAAACATGGGTGCCAGGACAACGGATCGCTCGACACGGTGTCCACCTGGGAGCGGGCGGGCATCCTCGCGGAGGAGCCGTCCTGAACCGGGGCCGGCATGCCGGACGTGTCCGCTCCGTTCACGAGTATGCTCGGGTCGCTCGTGGCCGTCCGGATGCGGCTGGGCGTCGGACCGGGCGATCCGGTCGTGACCCGCCCCGGAGAGACGTATCCGGCGGACTGGAGCGACCTCACCACGCACGCGAGCTCGTCGCGGAGCAGGAGCTGGCATGCTGGGTGGGGGAAGGTGGCCAGAGCGCTCACCTGGGACCGCGCCATGCGTGACCAGGCAGGAGAGTTCGCGGACGCCCCGTACCAGAACCTCACCGCGCCGCCGGTCGGACCTGCGTCATTGAGTCGTGAGCAGCCAAATGCCGGGGCTTGTCGGGGGTAGCGGATAGGCTCTCCTACGGTGGTGGACGCCTGAGCACGGGCGCGCCATGAAATGGGAGACGACCAGACGTGACTGCGGGAACCTTTTACGGTGCCGATGATCTAACCCACCTCGAGGGACTCGAGGCGGTGCGGAAGCGGCCGGGTATGTACATCGGCTCGACCGACAGCCGAGGTATCAACCACCTCTTCAACGAGGTGGTCGACAACTCGACGGACGAGGGCATCGCCGGGTACGCGGGCAAGGTCGTGGTCACGTTGCACGCGGACGGCAGCGTCCAGGTCGACGACGACGGGCGCGGCATCCCCACGGGCGTGCACACCAAGTCCGGCCTGTCCGGCGTGGAACTGGTGCTGACGCGGCTGCATGCCGGCGGCAAGTTCGGCGGCTCCGGCTACAAGACCTCCGGCGGCCTGCACGGTGTCGGCGCGTCCGCGGTCAACGCGCTGTCGCACCGGTTCGACGTCACGGTGAAGCAGGACGGCAAGGTCTACCAGATGTCGTTCGCGCACGGCGCGCCAGGCGAGTTCGACGGCGTCGGCCCGAAGGCCAAGTTCACCAAGCGAGCCGGGCTGAACGTCGTGCGCAGGATGAAGCGCGGCGAGGCGACCGGCACGTCCATCCGCTACTGGCACGACCAGCGGTACTTCGAGAACACCGCGGCGCTCGACATCGAGGCCGTGCGGTCGAAGCTGCGCAACACGGCGTTCCTGGTGCCAGGCGTGACATACGTGCTGCGGAGCGCGCTCGAGAGCACGATCAACGAGGAGACGTTCCACTTCCCCGACGGCCTCGCCGACATGGTCGAGTTCCTGAGCCCAGCGGGCGACAAGCCCGTCTCCGGCACGATCATCATCACTGGCACGGGCAGCTACCGGGAGAACGCCGCCGACGAGAACGGCGTCATGCAGTCCAAAGTGGAGCGAGTGGCCGAGATCGAGGTCGCGCTACGCTGGGGCACCGGCTACGAGCGCACGGTCGAGTGCTTCACGAACACGATCCGCAACGTGCACGGCGGCACCCACCGACGCGGGTTCGACCGCGCCATGGTGAAAGCCGTGAACGAGGCCATCAGCAAGACCCGGGGTCTGCTGAAGCCAAAAGAGGACCCACCAACCCTCGACGACGTCGAGGAGGGCATGACCGCGGTCGTGCACGTGCGGATCCCCGAGCCCCAGTTCACGTCACAGACCAAGGACGAGTTGTCCACGGCCGGCATCACCAAGGTGCTGCAGTCCATCGTGGAAGCGGAGATCCGCGCATGGACGGAAAACCGCAAAACCAAGACCGAGGCGAAGACCGTACTGCAGAAGGTGGTCGACGCCGCCCGCGTCCGACTCGCCCAGAAGCAACAGAAGGACGCTGCCCGCCGCAAGACCGCCCTCGAGGGCGCCGCAATGCCCCCAAAACTGGTCGACTGCCGATCGACGGGCATCAACCGCAGCGAACTGTTCCTCGTGGAGGGCGACAGCGCCCTCGGGTGTTTTACCGGGGACACGATGGTGGCGCTCGCGTCTGGGCAGAGCCGGTCGTTCGCGGATCTCGCCGCGGACTGGGCGAAGGGGATCACGCACTTCGGTTATACGGCCAACAAGGCCGGCCGCGTTGTCGTGGCCCCGCTGGTCGAGCCACGGTTGACCAAACGGAACGCCGCACTCGTGCGTGTCACCCTGGACAACGGTGAGTCGGTGTGCTGTACGCCGGATCATCTGTTCCGGCTTCGTGATGGTTCCTACCGGCGTGCGGACGAGCTCGCGCCGAGCGATTCGCTGATGCCCCTGTATCGCGGGGTGTCGGCCAAGTCCGCCGGCGAGAAGCTGGACGGGTACGAGCGCGTGTGGATGAACGACCGTGAGGAATGGGTCTACACGCACTACCTCGCGGACGCCTACAACCTGCGCCACGGCCTCGACAGCACCGACAACGGCACGGTCCGTCATCACGTCGACGTCGACAAACGCAACAACGACCCACGGAACATCAGGCGCATGACGTGGGACGACCACTCGGCACTGCACGCGTCGATGATGGGCGAGCACGTGCACGCGGGTTACCGAGCCTGGCTGGAGAAGGGCGGGCTCGAGTTCAAGTCGGCGATGCTGTCCGACCAGTGGCAGGACTCCGCCTTCCGCGAGGCGTGCCTCGCGAGGCTTGCCGCACGCAACGCCGATCCCGCCTTCCGCGAGCGGATCGAGCAAGGTTTCCAGGACTGGTACGCGTCGCTGAACGAGGAGGAGTTGGCGGCATACGCCGAGCGGCTCCGCGCTCTCCAGGCTGAGTACTGGGCGCATCCCGAACACCGCGTCGCCGCCGCTGAGCGGGTGCGCGCGTTCTTCGCCGACCCGGCCCGGCGCGCTGAGTGGAGCGAACGGTCCCGCCAGCAATGGCAGAACGAGGCGCTTCTGGCCTGGCGGCGGGAGACGACGATCGCGCAGTTCGCCGACCCTGCCGAGCGGGACCGGCAGCGCGCCGCGGTCCTGGCCTGGCACCGGGACAACCCGGAGTTCGGCGCGGAACACTCTGTGCGGATGAAGATCCGCATGAGCGATCCGACGACGGGTCATCTCGCGAAGGTTCAAGCGGGGCGGCGGAAGTACGTCGAGTCGGTGCCACGTTCGGTGCGGGTCGCCCAGCAGAACGATGGCCGGCGTCTCGCCGCGCTCAGGCGGGTGTCGGCTTTGCTGCCGATGTCCGACACGGAGATCGGCGCCGCGTACGACGCCGAGCGGATGCGTTCCGCACGGACCGGACTCCGGTTCGACCGGTTGCTCGCACACTACGACGGTGACTACACCCGACTGCGTGAGGCGGCAGCCCAGGTCAACCACGCCGTCGTCTCGGTGGAACCGCTCGACGAGACCGCGGATGTCTACGACCTGACCGTGGACGGCTACCACAACTTCGCTCTCGAGGCCGGCGTCTTCGTGCACAACAGCGCGCGTATGGCGCGCGTGTCCGAGTACCAGGCGCTGCTTCCCTTGCGGGGCAAGATTCTGAACGTCCAGAAGGCGAGCCTCGCCGACACGCTGCGCAACGTGGAGATCGCGTCGATCGTGCAGGTGCTCGGGGCAGGCTCGGGTCGCGCGTTCGACCTGTCGACCATGCGCTACGGCCGCGTGATCCTGATGGCGGACGCGGATGTCGACGGCTCGCACATCCGCACGCTGCTGATCACCTTGTTCGCCAGGTACATGCGGCCGGTGATCGAGGACGGGCGGCTGTACGCCGCGATGCCGCCGCTGCACAAGATCACCACCAGGGGCCGCAACGCGGAGACGCACTTCACCTTCTCGCAGCGCGAGATGGAGACGAAGGTCGCCGCGTTGCAGAAGGCCGGCAAGCAGGTCGTCACGCCGGTGCCGCGGTTCAAGGGGCTCGGCGAGATGGACGCCGAGGAGCTGTGGGACACCACGATGAACCCGGCCACCCGCTCGGTGCGGCGCATCACGATGGACGACGTCGAGGCCGCGGAGCAGGCGCTGGAGCTGCTGATGGGCGAGAAGGTCGAACCGAGGCGCGCGTGGCTGGTCGAGTCATCGGTGCGTGTGGACCAGTCGGCGATCGACATCTGAGAGAGAGCAACAGGAAATGGCACGCCGCAAGGGCCCATCGACGACCAAGGTCGACCCCAACGCGTTCGACAAGGCGGGCGCGAAGGTCTTCGACAACTCGCTGAAGACCGAGATCGAGGACTCCTACCTGGAGTACGCGTACTCGGTCATCCACTCCCGCGCACTGCCCGACGCGCGGGACGGCCTGAAGCCGGTGCACCGCCGGATCCTGTACTCGATGAACGAGAACGGGTACCGGCCGACGCACGCGTACGTGAAGTCCTCGCGCGTCGTCGGTGACGTGATGGGTAAGTACCACCCGCACGGCGACTCCGCGATCTACGACGCGATGGTCCGGCTGGCGCAGGACTTCTCGATGAACGCGCCACTCGTCGACGGGCACGGCAACTTCGGCAGCCCGGACGACGGACCGGCCGCGAGCAGGTACACCGAGTCCCGTTTGTCCAATGAGGCCATGCTTCTCGTCGGGGAGCTCGGCGAGGACACCGTCGACTTCCGGCCCAACTATGACGGGTCGCTCGACGAGCCGTCCGTTCTGCCGGCGGCTTTCCCGAACCTGCTGGTGAACGGGACCTCGGGCATCGCGGTTGGTATGGCTACCAACATGATTCCGCACAACCTCACCGAGGTGATCGGCGCGGCGCGGTGGTTGATCCACCACCCGGAGGCCACGCTCGACAAGCTCATGGAGTTCGTCCCCGGCCCCGACCTGCCGACCGGCGGGATGCTGCTGGGCCTGGACGAGGTGCGGCGTGCCTACGAGACCGGCCGCGGCGTGGTCCGTATGCGGGCCAAGGTCGAGATCGGACTGCTGGAGGGAAGCCGGGGGCGGCAGGCGATCACGATCGTCGAGCTGCCCTACGCGGTCGGCCCCGAGAAGATCATCGAGAAGATCACCGACGAGGTCACGAAGTCCAAGCGGCTCACCGGGATCGCGGACGTCAAGGACCTCACCGACCGCGAGAACGGCACCCGGGTGGTGATCGAGTGCAAGGTCGGGGTCAACCCGCAGGCACTGCTCGCCGACCTGTACCGGCTCACGCCGATGGAGCAGTCGTTCGGTATCAACAACCTCGTGCTCGTCGACGGGCAGCCGCAGACGCTGGGGCTCAAGAAGCTCCTCGAGGTCTTCCTGCGGCACCGCTACGAAGTGGTCACGCGCCGCACGAAGTTCCGCCGCCGCAAGCGGGAAGAGCGGCTGCACCTCGTCGAGGGTCTGCTCATCGCGTTGCTGGACATCGACAAGGTGATCCGGCTGATCCGCGCGAGCGAGGACGCGACGGCCGCGAAGGACGGCTTGATGAAGCGCTTCAAGCTCTCCGAGATCCAGGCCACCTACATCCTCGACACACCGCTGCGTCGCCTGACCAAGTACGACAAGCTCGAGCTGGAGCAGGAGCAGGACCGGCTGCGGAACGAGATCGCCGAGCTGACCAAGATCCTCGAGAACGACGCGGTGCTGAAGCGGCTCGTCTCCTCCGAACTGGCGAAGGTCGCGAAGGACCTGGGCGCCGAGCGCCGCACCGCACTGATCGACGGCGACCTCAAGGAGGTGCTGGCCGCGTCGAAACCGGCCGGCCCGCTGGAGGTCGCCGACGACCCGTGCCAGGTGATCCTGTCCGCGACCGGGCTGGTCGCACGGACGGCGGCCGAGTCGGAGGAGGCGACCGAGGCACGCAAACGCAGCGGCCGCGCCAAACACGACACGGTGTCCTCGGTGGTGCACTCGACAGCGCGTGGGCAGGTGCTGCTCGTCACGAGCCGTGGCCGCGCGTTCAAGACGGATGTGTTGCCCCTGCCGGTGTTGCCGGAGGCCGCCGGCACGGTGTCGCTGCGCGGCGGCATGGCGGCGAGCGAGTTGGTGCCCCTGGAGAAGGGGGAGAAGGTCGTCGGCATCGCGCCGCTCGGTGAGCGGGCCGAAGGCTCACCGGGGCTCGCACTCGGCACCCGCCACGGCGTGGTGAAGGTGTGCGCGCCGGAATGGCCGGTCCGCTCCGACGAGTTCGAGGTGATCTCACTGAAGGACGGCGACGAGGTCGTCGGCGCGACGTGGCTCACCGACGGCTCGGAGACGCTGGTGTTCGTGTCGTCCGACTCGTCGTTGTTGCGGTACACCGCGTCGTCGGTGCGGCCACAGGGCGTCAAGGGCGGCGGCATGGCCGGCATCAACCTGGCGGTGGACGCTTCGGCGGTGTTCTTCGCGGCAGTCCGCACCGACGACAACGACCACGGCGAGCCGATGGTCGTCACGTGCACCGGGCTGAGCGTGAAGGTGACACCGTTCGACCTGTACCCGGCCAAGGGACGCGCCACCGGCGGGGTGCGGACCCACCGGTTCCTCAAGGGGGAGCAGCAGCTGGTGCTCGCGTGGGTCGGGCCCCGGCCGGCCGGCGCGTCGAACACCGGGTCGTCGGTGGAACTGCCGGAGGTGGACAACCGCCGCGACGGGTCGGGCACCGCGCACCCGGGTCCGGACGTGATCGGGCACCTGATCGAGCGAGGCTGAGCCTGGGCGCGGCTTCCATGCGAGGCTCTCCCGGGCCGGGCCGGGCCGGGCCGGGGTGAGGTGAGGTGAGGTGAGGTGAGGTGGGCCGGGTGAGGGCCAGGGGTGGAGCACGGGGGCGGGGCCGGCGAAGTTGTTTCTGCAGGTGACCTGCGGTTCAGAGTCGCGAAATGCGCTGTTCGGGACACGCCCGAACAGCGCATACGTGACTTGTCGGGCCCTGGGGCCTGGAGGTCGTTTTCGCGAGTAGCCCGTTGTTCCGTGTCACGAAAGGCGCTTTCGGGACAGCTGCGATGTCTCAAGGGGGCCCCTCAAGACGCTCAACGTCCTGAAGGGTCCCCTCAGGACAGCGGGCGATGTCCCGAAAGGGACCCTCGTCCGCCGGACGTTGCGCTCCGGACCGCGAAGCGGGGCTTCGCTCGCCGGGCCTTGTGGGCGGGTTGGCCCCAGGGAAGAGTGATGGCCTACTCGATGTCGTGGGGCTCGCCCTCACTGGGCCTTGGTGAGCGTCGTGTCGATTGTCGATAGGGCTGTGTCCCTCGCGGGTTTGGCGTGTTCGGAGATCGGGAGCGTGCCGGTCGCCACCGTCATCAACGCGGAGAACCAGATCGAGATCTGGGCTGATGACACGGCCGCCGGCGAGTTCCGCAACGGAGGGAACAGGGGCAACAGAAAACTGAACCCGACGAGCACCGCGGCCCAGACCACCAGCCAGATGACGGTGCGCGGCCTGGTGGACAGCGTCACCTCGGGCGCGTCGTCCAGCAGCTTGTGGACGTGTTCCTTCGACCAGTGGCCGAGCCACACCGTCAACCATCGTGCGACGTTGGCGAAGCTGGCGCCGCTCGCTCTGGCCAGCTCCGTCTTGTTGGCGCGGATGGCCGCCGCCAGGCGTAGGCCTTCGCGGCGGGTCTCTCGGCGGGCTTGTCTGTCCCACAACGGGATCTGGCGCACGGAGAACGTCTCGGCCGCCACGGCCGCGCGTTCGAGGCCCGCGACCGCGCGTCGCACACTGCGGTAGTCGACCCGGTCTTTCGACGTGGCGTACTTCTGGACGTAGAGGGCGACGGTCACCAGCTGCACGGCCGCGACATCCAGCGGCGCCAGCTGGCCCACCGTGCGCTTCTGGGAACGGGTGGCCGGGACGGCGATCACCGACGCGATCCCGAGCGCGGCCACCAGGGCGAGCAGACGCTCCCGCCCCGCCACAGTGTCGATGGACAGCCCGAAGAACGCGGCCTCCAGCGGCTGATAGGCGGCGAAAGCCGTCAGCAGCACGATGATCAACCGTGTCGCGGGTATCCCTTGGCGGCGCCCCATTTCCAGGTCGTACATGCGCAGGTCGGGCGACCAGTGCCGCGACGAGACCAGCAGTGTCGCGCCGAGGGCCAGCATGACGGCCGAGAAGATCACCGCGGTCGTCGCGACCGCGGCGTGCGAGACGTCCGCTCGGAGACCGATGACGCGTCGCGCCATGATCGTGGAGATCAGTGAGAGGCCGCTGGCCGTCGTGACGGTGCCGAGGAAACCCCACCACGAGCGGCCGCGGTTGACCACGGCACGGCGCCTGGCGGCGACGTAGCGTTTGGCGACCTCGTTCCGGTCGACCTTCTTCACCCGGGGCAGCCCGTCACGCACCGCCTGGAGGCGTTCGTCGGCAGTGGTCATCTGGTCCTACTTCGACACGGATGAGGGGTCGATCCAGTCTCGCAGAAGGCAACCGGTCCTGTGCGTGAAACAGCGACTGTCACGCCAGTGCGAAGCGGCCCTCGCCTCGCTGGACCGTGATCTCACCCGTGCAGGCCGGGTCCGTGACGACGACCGTGAACGGGCCCGTGGTCGGCGGCACGCGGCCGTTGCCGACCCAGATCGCGGGGAGCGAGCGTTCCACGCACTCGCGGGGCAGTTCGCGGGCGGCGGACGTGCCGTCGTGCACGACAACGGTCGCCCGGAGGCCCGTCGAGTAGGCCGGCGGCGCGGGCGGTGTGGTGGTGGCCGGTGCTGCCGCGGGTGGTTCCGCGGCGTTCGCCGTCGCGCCGGGGAGGGACAGTGCGTAGCCGGTGCCGCCGAACAGGGTCAGCACGGCCGCCACCGCGAGAACTCGCCTGGCCAGGCGGAACGTGCCGCGCAGCTGCATGACGCCCGACTCGGCCAGCACCAGCTCGCGGTGGTCGTGGTACAGCTTCAGCTGGTCGTCCACCTCGGCCAGCTTCTGCTTTTCCGTGGTGAGCGCCGCCCGTTCCGAGTCCAGCTTCGCCGCGGCCGCCTGGTACATGGCCGAGGCCGCGCCGATCTCGTTGTCCAGCCCCGTTTCCGCGTGCTCGCCCTGGCGTGTGCGTAGTTCCGCCAACAACTTCGCCAGGTCCGCGATGCGCTTCTCGTACCCCTCCACCGACACCGTCAGCTTCGCGGCGACCGGCGCGAGCTTGGCGTGCGCGGACTCCAGGTCACCCAGCTTCTGGATCAGGTTGGTCACCGACGCCTGCCGCTCGGCGCTCTCCAGGTTCGGGCCGAGGTGCGCCGACGAGTCCGGGCCGTGCACGATGTTCGCCAGCTCGATGCGGGCCGCGAGACGGGGATTCCACAGGGCGGCGAACTTGTTGACCGTCAGCACCGGCCGGCCCTTGACCCACACGAAACCCTTGTCGTCGGTCTTCTGGATCTCCCGCAGGGCGACGTCCAGCTCGCCGAGGCTCGCGTCCTCCGGTTCGCTCACCAGCGACACCGCGATGACCGCGCCGACGATGCCCACCACCGCCAGCACCAGACCGCCGACGAGGAACAGGCTGTTCGGCCACGTCAGCTCGACGTCGGCGATCGCCGCGAACGGCAGTGAGCCGAAGATCAGCACGCCCACCGCGGCGAACGCGGCCAGCATCCACCGTGCCGTCTTCTGGTAGCTCTGCCTGGCGTTGCGGGCGAGCTGTGTCGCTGCCGAGTCACCGGGGACCGTCTTGTCGGCCGGCTCCTCCTTGTCCGAGCCGCCTGCCGCGTTCTCGACGAACTTCCGTATCCCCTCCACGGCGTCGGTCAGCTTCGAGAAGTCCATGCGTCCCCCAGGGTCCGTGATCTGTGCATCGCACTAAGTACCACGGTTGTGACGGGGTGCCTCAGCCGCGTCCGATGTACGGCATCTTCGTGGCCATCACGGTCATGAACTGCACGTTGGCGCTCAGCGGCAGTTCGGCCATGTGCACCACCATGTCCGCGACGTTGGCCGCGTCCATGGTCGGCTCCGGCATGGTGCTGCCGTCGGCCTGGCGGGTGCCCGCGCTCATCCGCGCGGTCATGTCCGTGGCCGCGTTGCCGATGTCGATCTGGCCGCACGCGATGTCGTACGCCCGCCCCTCCAACGACAACGCCTTGGTCAGACCGGTGATCGCGTGCTTCGTCGCCGTGTAGGCCACCGCGTGCGGGCGTGGCACGTGCGCGGAGATGGAGCCGTTGTTGATGATCCGGCCACCGCGTGGGTCCTGTGTGGACATCAGGCGGAACGCGGCCTGCGCGCACCAGAACGACCCGGTCAGGTTCGTGTCGACCACGGTCTGCCAGTCGTCGGCGTCGATGGTCTCCACCGGGCCGCCCCGGCCGCCCATCCCGGCGTTGTTCACCAGCAGGTCGAGACGGCCCCAGCGGACACGGACGATGTCGAACAG
>Ga0307512_10004263_pt1 | contig 15785 bp, 23 predicted proteins | sample 14_EM_MG_FD_200267 | JGI IMG/M metagenome (GOLD analysis project Ga0307512, IMG submission 200267) | Populus trichocarpa ectomycorrhiza microbial communities from riparian zone in the Pacific Northwest, United States - 14_EM | ecosystem: Host-associated > Plants > Roots > Unclassified | place... | reverse complement strand
GCTGTCGCATCACCCCCGTGTTCAAGGAGGTCGAGAACGACTTCCACATCTCCCCGATACGATGCCTCGTGCAATGGCGTCGACTTGCGCTTGTCCTGAGCTCCTTTTTCTCCAACGAACTCCCGAAGGACTTCAGTTGCGTCCGAATGACCTCCTTCCGATGCCTCATGAAATGGTGTCGACCTCCGCATGTCCTGGGCCTTCAGATCTGCCCCATATTCGAGGAGCACCCGGACAACCTCTGGATGTCCTCGATATGATGCCCGGTGTAAGGGAGTCGACTTGCGCTTGTCCTGGCACATCACATCGGCCCCGTTCTCGAGAAGGAGGCGAGCAATATTTGTATGCCCTCGATATGCTGCTTCATGTAATGCCGTCCAGTTAGCGTCATCCTGAGCTGTGGATTTGGCGCCGTGTTCAAGAAGTACCCGGAGGACCGTCAAATGGCCGTTTCGAGACGCCGAGAACAACGGAGTCGCTTGGTCATCGAAGCCCCGAGCGTTCACGTCCTGTGAGCGCTCAAGAATTGAAAACTTAGCAATGTCCGAAAAGCCGCAGAGAGCAGCATAATGCAAAGGAGTTCCTCTAGGCCGGGATGGCTTTTCTGCCCGTTCCGTTCGGCGCCATGGGGCCTCCGGATCGTATATCCAAACCCAGATGGCAAAATGAGGCTTGTTTGGGTCAAAGAGATGTACGAGGCCGTCTTGAATCTGTAGTGCCACATTCTCAAAGCGAGCATGGTCAACCCAGTGCTCTGCAGCATATTCCGAGAGAGGAAAGTTTTGGAGGGTATTGATTGTGATGTCTTCGCCCAGGTGAAGTAGAACGCCAAAACAGGCTTGAGCAAGAAGGGTGTGAGTGGGCGTCAGGGAGACATGATAGCGAGAAATGGCTTCATTTGCTTTTGAAAGGCGCTCCGATGTCAAGAACTCCTTGACAGAGAAATGCGAAAATTGTATCACTGATGAATCTTCGACCTTGACGACTGCCAGCAAAGTTGAGCACATGGAAAGGATGGCGTCCACGGGATCGTCCGGGCGCCAATTCTCGAGAAATTTCGGAATCGGCCCAGTCTTGAAATCTAACGCGAGGATATCCGTGAGTTCCTCCACACGGAGAGGGCGTGAGGCCACTACAACGCATTGGAATAGATGGTGGGCACATTCCCAAGTTTCCTTGTCGATATCTCGCAAGGTGCGCTCATATGTCTCATCAAGCGTTTCTGGTAGTTCGTCCAGGGCATAGCGGATACGACCTGGTGGGGAGCGGCGGATATAGCCTATTTGGCAATAAACCCAAAGGAACCTGCATCAAAGATATGAGCGAGAGTCATAAAGATTCAGCATAGGACACTGGTAGCTCACATCCCGTCAGCTTTCTTTGTGAGTACGTCGATGACCAGTTCCTTGTCCGCCGCTTTCCACTTTCTCATAATTCGATCTGAGCTAATGACAGACCGAATATAGTTGTTGATGTCCTGCATTTGTCCCCTCTCTGAGTGTAGGGAGATGGAACGAAAGGTCAAAGGTTCCAGGAAAAAGCTGACATCTGTCTCGGGGCGGCTTGTGACGCATATCCGCAGATTCGGAATACGTGATTTGACAAGGCACTCGACAAACATTCGCGGGGAGACGGCATAGCGGACGTGCTCGGACATTCATCCAGCGCATCTATGATGATATAAATTGGGGCTTGCGCTGGGAATGTAAGCATGTTGTTGAGACATTGTGCGAGCGCACGGTCACTGGGACCCTGTGTACCACGACCATGTGCAGAATAGAAGTCGGAAAGAATAGTAAGGTAGGGGTCGGACTGGTCACAAAGCTGGAGCAGGAGAGATGAGAGCATGTTACGCAGGGTCTTCTTGTGGTCCTCTTTAAAATCGCAATAGTAGAACGCAAGTGAAGCCAGCCCAGCATTACGCATGACGATGATGTCCTCGATGATCGTGGAACTGAACGATAGCACCCATAAGAAAACGCAATAAAGAGTTTGAAGTATTGACGCACCAAAGGACGGTCTTCCCCGCGCCCACTGTCACGGTCAAAACCATCAGCGTTAGTAAAGAGCATGAGGGAAAGAGGGTACTCACATTTCCCATGAACCCATAATAGAGAGCTCGGACCAGAAAACTTCCATTCAATGAAAGTGTCGCCGTCAATGAACCAGGCGCCAGTCCCAGGGTGGTGAGATTCCTGGGCGAGGTCGTGATTTTGGAACGGATCAGGTCGAGAGAGCCAATTTCGAGCATCTTGCTGCACCTTCTCACCTGCGAGATAGTTTCAGTGTCCCTCGTCAATGACATGAATAGCGAGGGGAATAAAATGACTGACGTTTTGACTTGTTCATGTCGCTCGCGATTTGCTGCATAATTACTAATGCCCAGTCAGATATCATACCCCTTGATTCTTATCATGAAAACACACAGAGAGCCTCTCGCACACCCTCTGCCGATGATTTGCCGTCTTCGGGGAAGGGTGTTAACGACACGTAGGTGAGGAGTGATGTGGGGATTGCTCACCATCCATAACCACCCTCATATTCTTGACGAGGCCGTAAACAATTTCGAGGGTCTGTGCTGATGTAGTACGAGCCTCATCTTGGGTCAGCCTATCTAATCTCTGCAGCACCGCCTCGATCTCATTATCTCCCAAGAGTTTCTTTACGAATTTCACTTCGTTGAATTGAGATGTGAAACGTATCGAAACGTATCGGGAAGGATGAACTCACTTGGCCGTTTCTCCTTAATTTGTTTGGTCACCAGGGCGAAGGTGGAGAGTAGTTCCACCATTATTTTGACGATGATATCAGACATGGCTGGCGTAGGAGGGACTTTGGTATAGATATCAAGGCGGATGAGGAAGTGTTCGATAGACTCGAGCAGATCGGCGAGCGCATCATAACTTGCATTGACATCCTTGAATGCCTGATACACTTCAGTTGCAGAAGATACGCAGACAAGGACAAAGATACGTACTGCGATTAATATACCTAAGCCAGTGAATATTGTAGATGAGAATGGCTATCATAATAAAGGAAAAGAAACCCATCAGGAACGTGGGGACACTGATAGCAGCCTCAGACATACCAAGGGGACGGCCTCGCAAAGGGCAGCGGAAAGCGGATGCAGAACAGAGACGGCACGCAGGAGCGATTTTGTGACTTTGCTCTCACTTCCTTTAAATTCACCGAAATCTCGTGCTTGTCCTTGAATAACCGCGGTGACGGACTCAATCGAGTTGCACGTCTCGAGTTGTCGAGCGAGTGGGTGTTCGGCTAATTTCGTTCCAGTCTGCTTTTCGTAGTCACGCAGAGCAGCTTCGAAGAGCACTTGAAGGTGAGAGGATGGAGAGAGGTCGCTCATATCGCAGGCTAAGGAAGGGAGAATTGGCCGAAGGGAATGATAGCATGGGGACTTATAAGGATTATTGCTTGGTGAGGTTGATCATTGTCCTGCATGGGAACAAACGTCCTCATCGCTGTCGGCGCCTGCATGAAAGCAAAAAAACAAGCAAAAGTGCGAAGCAACGATGATCCCAGGTTCAGTCGCCATCGCAACGATTACACGTAAAAGACACACAAGCCAGTAAGTCAAAATCCAGCTTACAGTTTCATCCAGCCACCTGTTGACGCTGTATGATACCTCCATGGCCCGGGTATCATGTCTGATTCAATTATGCTCGTCCGAGGTCATGCGCAGCCTCTGATAAGTTTCTCCCGCATTCCCGACATCAAAAAAGGGGAAAAAAATAGTAAAAAGCAATGATACAATTAGGTGCATGAGTCCGAGTGCGCGTGCTACAGATAGTCACAAACAGGTATGAAGAGATGGGTGATTGCGGCCAAAATATCATGAAGGTTGGACACGATTGCGTTGCAAGGTGATCGGCTTCCCGCCAGTGTTGCCACCAGCTTCCGCCGCCGCCGCCGCCGTGGTAGTAGGGGCGGGGGTGGTGGTGGTGGACGGGGCGGCGGGCTTCAGGCGTTTCGCAAGTGAGTCATCCGATGACGCCTCGCCTTCCTCGCGTGTTCGTTTTGACGCTGCGCCCATGATGGAAACACCCCCGGCGGCAGCAGTGGTAGCACCGCCCGCGGAGCCCTGAGGTGCACTTGCGCCACGGCCAAGCCCGGGCACAGCAGCACCACGGATGCCAATATTCCCTCGCATCGCACCTCGACCACGACCCCTCGCGGGTTGACCAGGGGCTCCAGCTGCGGTGTTAACAGTGGCAGCGCTTGCAACAGGCGGTTTACGCCCTGGCGCCGCGGCAGTGCCCGGCGCACCCCCACGAGTTGGGGCAGAGGTAGTAGGAGGTGGTGCAGAAGCGGAGGGTGTGGGTACAGGGACAGATGGTGTGGTCGCCGGTGGTGCCGATGCGGAATCAATGATGCCAGCCTTCTTCCACTCCTCGATCCGCGCCTCGAGCTCCTTAACCTTGTTCTGGGCCTTGATTAACTGGGTATCCTTTAGTCTGAGCTTCATGGTGCCCTCCAAACGGCCGTTCTCTAGGGCCTTTTCAATGGCTGCCTCGTGTTTGACCTTGAGTTCGGCCTCCTTGGCTGCGACCGCGTCATCAATGGCGGCTTTCTGAGCTTCCGCCGTTGTGGCCGTCTCGGGTGCAGGTCGGGATTCTAGAGCTTTGGCCGCAGCCGCAGCCGCCTCGTTGGCCTTATTGAGTTCCTCTTGGTACTTAGCAACGAGACGCTCCTCCAAAGCACGCAGTTCCTCCGCATGTTGCTTGGTGAGTTCCTCAGGAGCCGTAGATGGTGCATTGCGCAATTCGCTTGTGGCTTTCTCCACAGCGGCCTTGATGGCAGCTTCCTGCTCCTCTATTGCCTTCTGGCGCGCGGCCTGTTGTTCGCGTATCCGAGTGGTGAGCTTTTCCTATTTGAGCCCGAGTCAGCGAGAGATGAAATATGTAACACCCAGCAAGCGCAATTACATTGGACATCCGGAGACCACGTTCCACCCCTTTGAGCTTTTCGGCATCTTCCCGTGCAACCTTCAGGGACATAAGAGAATTTCTGCGGAAACTCAGAGAAACCTGCTTTACCTTAGCCTGCGTCACAGCTTCATCGCGACTCTTGACGAGTTCCGCTTTATCACTCTCCCAATTTTCCTGAGCTGCATTCGCCTCTGGAGGTTTTTCCCATGCCTCCTTTTCGACGAGGAGTTGATCTCGTTCCTGTGTAAGCGCGGCCTGGGAGAGTGGTCAGACATGCCACATTTCAGTTAGGGACTAGCATACAAGTTGAACCTCCAGATCAGATGAGGCGGGAACAGATGTTTGTGCGGGTTGCTTCGACTTTTCTTCCTGCAACGCCTGCTCCAAGGCATTTTTCTCTTGTCGCAACCGTTCGAGCTCATCAGCGAGTGGCTCGGAGTTAGAACTCGCGGGGGCAGAAGCTTTGAGGGCATCGCGTTCCTCCGAAATGGTAGCGACATCCTTCCGGGAAGCCTCGAGGTCGGACTTGAGTTGGGTGTTTTCAGCGCTCAGAGTGCTCATTCGTTGCCGGAAAATCTGATTGTTTTTGGCGATCGTCTCCCTATGCGATTTATGGGCTTTCTCCAAAGCGGCAACCTGTTCAATTCCTTCGGTTAGCTTCTGCCACACTAGCCATTGATGTGATGGTCGTGGTTAACCTTTTCTTGATGTTCGGTCGATTGTTCAGTGAGAGTGGCCTGCTCAGCCTCCCAAGCTAATTTTTCCGCCTTCAAGCCTTCAACCTCGTCTTTGAGCGACTGGAATTCAGTTGGATCGACGCGATCATACTGCAATGCGTGAGTTGGCACAAGTAGAGATGGCACAATAGGCAACGGATCAAAGGGCGGACCTTCGTGAGTAGCTGAGCGTTGCGTTCTTGCCATCTACGGTTCTCATCTTCCAATCGTGCAATGTGTTCATTTCGTGCGCCCAATTCAGCCTGCATGGTACGGGCGCGCTCACGCAGTGGATCGAGCTCGTGGAGAATGGCCTTCAGCTTGGTGTCAAGCTCACGTGAGCGTTTCGCATGCGCTTCAGAGTCTGCACGAAGCGTAGCGTTGCTCTCGCGCAGGAGGTTCAGTTGCTGGATTTTCTCGACTAATTCCGCGTGTTGCGTGTCGGTTGTAGCCGCAGAAGCAGCGCGTTCTCGTTCCTAGAGAAAAAAAACCGGGTTACAGGTGGGCAGATGTGGTGGAACAGGCAGGCTTACATCAGAAAGAGTAGCCCTCGTGTCCTCCAGGTCACGAGTCAGGTGTCCGATCTGGGTCTTTAGGCGTGCATTCTCCTGCTTACAAAGCTCGAGTTGCATGTCCACAATCTCCTTCTCCTTGCGCAAATAATTGATCACAGCGCGAAGTTCAGAAAGCTTAGCCTCGGAACCATCGGTAGCCTCGCCCTCGCCAGGAGTGCCCGCGGAGGAATCTGCGGCTTGACGAATCCGAGCAGCTTGCGAACTGACGTTGTCCAGGTGTTGATGAAGTACATTGTTCTGCTCTGTCAAGGCTTTTGACCTACAAGATTCGCGAATGTCCATCAGACACTATGAGGCCACGGCGAACACCCTATAACTACCATACCTGGTGGTGAGATCAGCGATCTCTCTGTCGAGCGCTTGCCTTTGCTGACTCCAACTGCTTTCAGAGGTCGCCAATTTGGCTTGTGCGGTCTCTGCCGCCATCCGATTGTTGCGTTCGGATGCTTGAACGTCGTGGAGACGCCGCTTGAGATCCTCATTGACTTTGATGGCCTCCGCATGCGCGATGACCTCACGCGAGTACCTTTCCTCGGCGGCCTAGATAGAACAAGCAGTGTCAGAGACAAACACTCCGAGCACGCCGAAGGGCGCACTTACTCTGACACGTTCCTCGTGTGCCTGGGCATCAGACTCGCGGGTCAATCTGTCTTCAGCAAGGTTCGTCTCGGCGGCCTTAATGTCCACAATCGTATCCTCCAAAGTCTTCTTGTCAGCCTGCCATTCCTCCCGTGCACTCTCGAAGGTATGCTTCGTCTCTGCGAGCGATGTTCTCGTTTGCTCGAGTTCCTGTTCGACGATCTTCAGAGTCTTTTGAAGGGATTCTTGTTGGGCCTGCAGATAACGAGTCAGCGGTCGTGAGAATAGAGACGCGAACGGGGAACATTACCCATGATGAAGAGAGCTGTGCTTCCGTGGTGGACTTGTAATCGTCGTATGTTGCGTTCAATGACGCCAACGCCTCCTCACTGGCCTGGCTGATCTCCTTGAATTGTTGTATATGATTACGAGCGGCGGCCAGGTCAACCTCGGCTACCTTAAGCGAAGCGCTAGAGATCAAAGTAAGCACATTGCGCAAAATATGACGACGCGTGCAACTTGCCGAAGGTCAGCCACCTCAACTTCCAGTTGTTGTCCTTGAGGTTCTGTATCAGTGGCGCCGTTTACTGCTGAGGACCTTCGCTCGTATACTGCCAGCTTCTCCGCATCACCTTGTAGTTTTCGGGAGAGTTCCTCCACCCGTTGCTCAAAATACGTTTTACTGGTCTCTGCTCTGACGAGCGACGTACGGGCTTCCTGCAGATCACGTGCCTTCTACGGGTTACAAATCATATCTTTGTCAGACATTGATCCAACCTACCTGGCTATCAACGGTCTTGCGCAGCTCTTGAACTTCAACCTCGCGTTGTAAGGTAATGCGTCGAGTATTCTGTCGCTCCTCGTTGAGCTGCTGGCGCAGATCCTGGCTGTAGCGGTGTCAGCCACGTAGCTAGACGGCCTTGAACACTAGGTCTGACTCAAACGGACGAACCTCTGATTTTCGAGCAGCTGAATCTGACTCTCGAGCCTCCGCCGATCGTTCTCGCTCGAGCGCTCAATGTCGTTATGCATCTTCTGAACATTTGCCATGAGGTCGGACAGGTGGGAGCGCTCCATCGACAGCGCCTTGTTCTCTTCAACGAGGCGGGTCTCTACGCTCTGCGAGATGTCAGCATCTTGCTAAGCTTCAGCGCCAGGGCCACGAAATACTCACCTCCCAAATCTTCTTCTCGGCCCGGAGGTTCGCACATTCGTTGCGTAGTTGGTCCATCCGGCCGTTTGCGGTGATGAGATCCTCCGTGACACGGCTGCACTCGATATCCACGGAGGTGAAACGCTCGTACAAGTCGCGGTTGCGTTTTGTCAGGTCATCCAGGTCCCGTAGGGTGAGTGCCCGTTGTTCCTGTAACATCTTGAAGCGATCTACGTCATTGATGGTAAGAACATCGCCCAAAACCAGAGCCGACATAATGATATACCTCCGGCAATCTCAAGTTTGGCAGTAGCTTTGGCGAGCTGAGCGGTGAGTTGGGCCACTTCGCGTTGTGCACTGACAGCATCCTCGCGGCGGCGCACAGAGTCGACGCTGGTCTCTGCCCGATAATCATCAAACTGCTGTTGTATCTCGGCGAGCTCCTTTGCAAGGTCCGACTCCGTGACAGCCCCCTTCACTTGGCCATGCGAATCTTTTCCAGTACTACCACGCTCTGCCCGCGCGAGGATTACTTTGAGCGAGTCGCGCTCCTTGATGAACGCCTGCATTTTGATATCGTGGGCACGGCGCTGTGCCTCCAATTGTTCTTGCAACGCAGTGATGGCCTCGTGGGCTTCGCGAACGGCCTCACCCTGCTCTTTCTCGAGCGTCTCGCGATACTCGCGTTCCTCCGCTTCCATCTTGGCACCCATCTCGCGAACGATCCCGAGCAACTTCTGATTCTGCGCCTGCAGGGCCGGGATGTTGCGGAACAGGACGAGGTGATTAGTGATAACCTCGTCGATATTTTCGGCCGGCGCATTGCCCTCGTCAGCCTCCAGCTCCTCATCCGAAGGAATTGTGGGGTCTTGCCGCCGGGCGATCTCCTTGAGCAACGCCTGGACTTGCCGTCCAAGGTCATTCAGTTGCTTCTGAAGCAATTCGTTCTCGCGATTGGTCTTTGTGAGACGTTGGGAGGCGTCAGTGGCTGCGGAGACACTGGAATCGCGTTCTGAAAGAGTGTCGGCGAGCTGGGACGCGAGTTGAGCTGCTTCGGACTGCAGCCGCTCGTACTCTGCACGTTGCTGAGCAAGTATAGGCGCCTTGGAAGAGTCAGAACATCGATCAGGCAGAGTAGCAGGGACAGCATACTCTTTCTTCAATCTGTGCCAATACCTGCCCAAGCGTCCGGGACATGCGATCGTACTCGGCGGACTTCTTCGCAAACTCGTCCTGCAGACGGACATGATCCGCATACACCTCAGTGAATGTCTTGCCGCTCCTCTGCGCTCGGCTAGCCATGGCCACAGTCGGACTGAGATCCATCATACCCTGCGTCAGAATGTCTGTCGAGCCTCTCGCTGGGGTCGAGGGTAGAGAAGATCCGGGCGCAGGAACGGGGAATTCGCCACGGTTGACCTTCTCGAGTACACGCTCCAGCTCCTCAACGCGAGCCTCGACGGCCTCGGTACGCGACCGTTCGCGTTCCACCTGCTCGAGCAAAGCAGCTTCACGGCGGTCTGCGCGCTCGTTGACGGTCGCCCATTCTTCCTCAACGTTCTCCACGATTGACTTGGACTGCGCCTCACGGGCTTCGACCATCTCGATGAGCCGACGTAACCCCGCAACCTCGCTAGCGTATGTCGCGTCCTGTTCCGCAATTCGCCCGCTTAAATCCTGCACACGAGCAAGCGACTGCGATAGTTGTTGGGACTGAGAATTATGAGCGTTGCGAAGAGCCTTGAGCGTCCCTTCCGTTGAGGCGTGAGATTCTTGTAACGCATCGTAAGCAGACTGCAGCTGGGCAAGAGCAGCATGTTTTTCGTGGCGATACTTGGCAAAGTCTTCCGACTTCTTGGCGAGTTCCTTGGAGGTACGGTCCGCCTCATCCCTGGAAAGTTGTAGTTGTTGCGAGAGGGAGTCCAGCTTGAACTGCGCACAACGTTATTGATGCCAATCAGAATACGATGGAAGAACGCACTTTGGTGGATGATTCGGCTGAGCGAACTTCTCTAAGCTGAGTCTCCAATGACTGTTGGTCCTGCCTTGCCTGCTTGAGGTTGGCACGAAGCGTCTGGATTTCCTCTAGCAAAGTTCGGTCAGAATAGACGCGATAGGTGAAGGAAATCCAGAACACACCGTCACGTTGAGCGCTATCTTCCTTGAGCCTACTAACAACGCCAAGAAGATCGCGTTTTTCTCGTTCGATGTCCTCGACCTTGTGTTTGAAGGAGTCGATCTCGGTAGACGAGACGGATTGCGAGCTGCTCAGGGTGGATATTTGAGACTCTAAATTGCTTTTTGATGACGCTTGAGAGTAACAAAAACGAATAAGTAATGAAACGATGGATATAAATGATAGGATGAATATCCGTTGAGAAGCGTGCTTCAGACTCACCAAGGGTGTCGCGGTCCTGTTTTACCCTTGCCAGCTCCTCTTGGAGCACCTTGACTTGGACATCCAAGGAAGACACGGAAGATTCGCGGTCTTGTAAAGCTTGGTCGAGCTCGACATCCTTTCTTTCGTTCTCCGCACGCGACTCCTCCAAGTCTCGGAGGGCACCGTCCAAATCGCCTGCCTGCGTAATGATGAGCCGGTAAAGCGACAAGACAGCGTCTGGAGATGGAGATTCGTAAGAGATATCTGGGAGGAGCCTCGAGAGGTATTCGAGGTCGAGGTCGTCTGGGATTGACACGGAGAATTCGACCTTGGACGGGCTGGCTGGGGCGTCAGAAGGCGCAACAGACTCAGCCGTCTCCATATCTATTTCAGCAAGGGCGGCAGCAGCTGCCGCCTGTTTGCTTTTTCTGCGCGTTCTCATGGACATGGTGAAAGGGGGGAAGAGAGTGCAACCTCCACGAGAGTGAAGGAGCCACACAAGGGACAACGATCGAGCGAGCGCACGGATCCGCCAGTTGCGCGCCGCGCTTGATTAGGTAAGCTATTTTTAAAAAGAAAAATCCACGTGGACAGCACGTGTCCGGGATGGGGACGGGGATGTTGTCAAACAACGCATCCTTGCCTTGAAAGGACGATAGTCTTTCATTTGTACAGTACTGTTCCCACGTTGGATTCCTGAGACATGTGGACATGATCTCACCGACGATGGATGTATTTAGTCATGTTGAAGCACGAGGGGAGGATAGCCCAGCGCTTCGAACTACATATTTCATGCAAAGGTCCCCACAACGATAGGATGAAAAAGTTACAAGCGCAACCATACAAGATATTCTGTCGTCTTAGCTGGTAGATTTCAAGCCATGTCCTTTACGGCCAGCCACGAGGGCCTGGATGAGATGTCTTTCCACCATCTACAATGGACACGTCAGAAGTCTCGATTTTCCAAAATTCGGACATATTCCTTGCCTTTGGAGATTCGGACGCTTGTCCAGATCACCCAATCCGAACCGCTCAAATACGACGCTACAAAGGGGTAGATGGAATAAATCGGCGAGAGTGATCCCCTGCACACGCAAGTCATTAGATCGACAACGTTAAGTTCGAATTTCGAAAACGACGTACATCACCAGCAAGGTACTTCTGCCTGCCCAGGATGGCCTCATACCCATCGAGCTTGGTTTTCAACTGAGAGACCAGCTCCTCGACACGCTTCTCATCCGTCGTCTGCCCGATGTACTGCTTGATCGCCTTCTCCCAAAGAAGAGCGAATCCGATCGGATCAAACTGGGCATACTCAATGCTCGCCGCCTGCTCGAACTTTGCTCGGGCCTTGGGATCGGTGGGGATCAGCTCGGGCCCAGATCCGAGGGTCGCGAGGTAGCGACCGATAGCACGCGATTCGTACAACTCGAAGCCGTCGTCTTGCTACTCGACCGGAGGGTAAGAGAACGCATATGATGTTCCAAAGATAAGGGGGAGAAGCCTGAGAGAGAAGACGCACGGTGATGTAGGGTACCTGGCCGAATGGGTGGTGCGCGAGGTAGGCGGATTGCTTATGATCACCCCCTTGGAGGTTGATGCGGACGAATTCATAGGGGATGTTGCGCTCTTTGGCTATTATGGCCACGGTGCGCGTGCAAGTGGACATCGGGGATCCGTAAAGCTTGAATGACATGGTGAACAGAGGATGACTTCGGATGTGGGTGTCTCGCGCCGAGGGCAACCTACACTCAGGCCTCAATGTGACGTGGTTTTATATCTACGCGATAATTTACGCTCAGCCAGCGCAAAGTCGGACGACATAGATAGAACCCTGTCACGATCACATGAGTGGCCCCGACTGCCTCCGGAACGCGTTCGAGACTTCGAGTCATCGATGCCATCCGCGTTTAGATCTGACGCTGACGCAGGATACAGTACCTCCGCCATGATTGGCGTGTGAACTGTATACTGTAGTACCAGGGCCGTGCTTGGCACACTGAGCGGCACTCTTGGCATGGCACTTGCCTACCACTAGCCATTCCTAGCTGAATGCAGTAAATACTGAGTACACCATCACCGCGCTCATTCTGATTCCAGAACATCCGATAAAAAGTATGACTCGGATGTAAATCCCTGGAGACATCGCATCCGCCAGGAATCCGCCCGATGATGCATCGATGATGCATTGATCGGATTCGGATTCGATGTCGTGGACATCTTGACACAGGTGTCAGGACTCGTGGGCCAGCCCTATTTGTATTAGATTTGCTATTTGGACTGTGTGTTTCCAAGTCCTCCTTTTGCTTGCCGCTGCTCCCATTCAAGCCCCTACCATCTTTCAGTCTCATCTCCCTGGCCCTACATTAGTAGACTGGTCGAGGGAGCGACCGGTTGCTAGGTCCCATTTCCAGAAGATGCTGCATGAATAGAGAGTAGGTCGAGGGTGTACGGGACCTTGCTGTCGTCCTGCACATTGTCATCGAGCTCCTTTACCTCGTCTATGCTGGACGACGTTGGCAGGTGAGCTTGAGCTTGGATTGAGTGCTCCCGCGAAACGCGAAAGTCGCTCTTGAAATTCCTTTCGGTCCGGAGAACTTCCGGAGAGCAGACAACACCGAGTCTCGTGTTTGTCCTTGTTGTGCAGCCAGAATTTTAAAGTGGACTCCGCCCCGCCCTCAGTTAGCTCTGACCCACCCCAACGACCAGCCAACGGCCAACTACTGTAGCCAAGATCATAACGACCTGGTTCCAGAATCCTGCTGAGCTCGCTGTCTCGCTGACATCCTCGGCTACCTGAAGATTTAGCTGGTTCCCTCTGGCGGCACACCAACACAGACACCCCTTCATGTGGAATCTGACCTGGCACCCGTGCCGCCCATGTGCTCGAACGCAGCGATGAGGATCGCTGTTGTGTATGTGCTCTGGACGAAGTACGTGCATGCGGCGTTGCGTGGGTGGGCACTTGCCAAGTCTCTGAGCGAGGCACCCCTTGTGTGGTTTATGGAGAGGGTGGCTAAGCTCATGCAGGAGGAGACGCCCCATGACCATGACCAACACACAGTGGGCCATACTCTGCGTCAAGATGCTGGTGCACAAACTGGCGCCGATCAAGTATAGCTATACCGCTTATCGAATCGAATAACGTGCAAGACCCGAACGCGCGTAAACAAAGAAACTGGGAGAGGATCACTGCTTTATCGATCCCTGTAATTCTACTCAACACATACACTGACGGTGTGTTGTGGGTTAATAATTCCTTCTTTCCTCATTCACCAACTAAATTGAACCTTGATGGCGGCGCCTCGAGGGATCTACATCTTACAACAGTCTTTATTACGATTGCATGAAGACGTGGCGAGCACGACCACGTTTGTGGTCTTCGTCCCTAAGCTTTAAGCCACATCCTTTTTTACTGCCTGCCACGAGGGTCTGGATGATATATCTTTCCACCATCTGCAATTAGCGTGTTAGAAGTCCTGAACGTCCAGATTCGGAAACGTCACTTGCCTCTGGAGATTTTGACGCCTCTCTAGGTCCCCTAATTCGAACTGCTCAAAGATAACGTTTCCGAGCGGTACATGGAGTAGATCTGCGAGCGTGACCTCCTGCACAAATAGTTCATCAGACCGACGGTTTCTATCGGCACATGTTTCGAATGAAACGCGCGCACATCACCCGCAAGGTACTTTTGCTTGCGCAAGATGGTCTCATACCCGTCGAGCTTAGTCTCGAACTGAGCCATCAGCTCCTTGACGCGCTCCTCATTCGTCGTTTGCCCATTGTACTGCTTTATCACCCTTTCCCAAAAAAGGGCGAACCCAATCGGATCAAACTGGGCATACTCCATGCTTGCCGCCTGCTCGAACTTCGCGCGGGCCTTGGGATCTGTGGGGATCAGCTCAGGGCCAGACCCAAGGGTCGCGAGGTAGCGACAGATAGCACGCGATTCGAACAGCTCGAAGCCGTCGTCTTGCTGCTCGACCAGGAGGTAAGAGTCCGCGCATAACGCGCTACAACGATGGGAGCCCGGAAAGGGGGAGAGATGACGCACGGTGATGTAGGGCACCTGGCCGAAAGGGTGGTGCTCGAGGTAAGCGGGCTGCTTATGATCGCCCTTCTGGAGGTCAACGGGGATGAATTCATAAGGTATGTTGCGCTCCTTGGCTATCATTGCCACTAGACGCGTGTAAGTGGACGAGGGCGATGTGGAACCGTAAAGCTTGAATGCCATTATGAACGCAGAAGATGGACTCGGATGCGGGTGTATCGCGCTGAGGCTCGGGCTCGCCCACGTCACATGCGATGTCTTTTTATATAGGTTTGCATTTATGCCCAATGAAGAGTTGGGCAGGATATAGAATCCGATCACGGTCACATGAATAACCCCAAATGAATTCGAAGTCAATCGGTGTTTTTATATTGACGCAACAAGCCGACAGATCATTCCCACCGTCATGAAACCTCCTCTTGGCGTGTGGACTATATTGTTGGACTATCTTGTTGCATGACGGGGATATGGAACGCAGTCAAGTGATGGGTCAGAAAAGGAAAGGCAAAGAATCTGTTCCACATCCACCGTCCGATGTTCGCACCAGAAGAGAAGTAAAGTAACGGGGCATTTTGTCAATTCCTCTGTATCACTACCGACTGGGAAGCTGAATAAATACAGGGATTTGTGCTTGGTTTCCATTACTGATACAAATGTAATGAAAGCACTTCTCCCAGGCGCAAAGGGTTAAAGATGACTAGGGTCCTTGCATGTTGCCGAGCGACTGTTGTTGTCCCGGCGTGTGGTGCAAAATTTTGGGATATGAGATCAGGAGATCTGCATGAGACCTTAAGGACGCGATCACGCGATCACGCACGAGTGGATCTGCCCTGCAGAGGTGTCTCAACTTAATCGAGCACAACCCATTAGGGGAATCTGTTTCATAGATAGAGGCACCTTAAGATCCAAGATAAAGATAAATATGATCAATTAGTTACACGACCGATCGCACCCCACAATGAAAAAAAAAAAGACAAGAAAATTTCTTTTTTCTTTTTTCTTGACTGGCATATATAGTCAGCATACGAGGGAAGATACGAGTCAACAGTGTCTACCCAACGCACAGTCCCGCATCACACATGTCCTCCAGCCACATCCACCAACTGCCCACTCAGGGCACCCCCTTGTCCATCCCTAGGGCGGGTGGTGGAAATAATGGACCATGGTATTACAATGACGTGGTCCATATTGTCACTCATGACGCCTGTGCGTGCAGCACCTGCTCTGCATGGGCCATCCGTTACATGATGTCTGTGTGTCGAGACCTACTACTGTTATGATAGTAGCGAGGCAACGACGATGTATTTGAGGTGGAGGTAACTGGCAAGGAGACAGAGGTGGGCGATATAGAGAACGAGAAGTGCAAAGAAGAGTTGAGCTTGTTG
>Ga0307512_10004262_pt1 | contig 15789 bp, 27 predicted proteins | sample 14_EM_MG_FD_200267 | JGI IMG/M metagenome (GOLD analysis project Ga0307512, IMG submission 200267) | Populus trichocarpa ectomycorrhiza microbial communities from riparian zone in the Pacific Northwest, United States - 14_EM | ecosystem: Host-associated > Plants > Roots > Unclassified | place... | reverse complement strand
ATAATATGATGTTTTACCCATGCCTATTGGCAAGAAGGAAAAGTGCTTGCCAATATTTTTTCGTAGGTGAAGTACCCCCTTCTGGTAAACTCAGAAAAATGACTGCCATTGATTCAGGGCATTCGCCAAACCCAATTTGCCAGCAGCTTCTACATTTAGGGCCATTATCTAGATCTGCCAACAATGCGGTTCAGACCAAATATCGCCCTATGAGGCTCTAAATCTTGGCAAGATAATTGCAGTAACCAAATAGAGTAGACACAGTGTCTCTAGACAAAAAAAAAAAAAAAAAAAAAAAAAAAGAATAACTTGCATTGTGCGGCTCAACCCACCTGGAAAGCTTGACATGTGATGCCTAGAAGTGCGACATAAACATGCCCCATTAACATAGTGGATAATCCAATTGAACTGGGCAGGAATTGCTTTGTTTAATCAGCCCAGTGATTTTTTTTGAGCTACTGAAAAACAACAGGATGTTGTGATCACAAGACATCACATCACTGGATAAGCTGCCAAAGACATATGTTACTTGCATCTAGAGCACCCCATTACATTACTATCCTTTGCTAGCCATTTGGTGCTTACTTTTTGGCCGCTGTAAGGAAAGTCTATTGGGAGGGTTCTCAAAAAAACAGGATGCTATTGCCATATGATGGAATTCCGCGCACTTGGTCACTAGGAAAAGGTAGAATGTCTACCACTATTAATGCCTGAAGAGTTTTAGAACATTGCGGCAGATTAGAGGAGGGAGAATTTATATGTAGGATCCTTAATGTCTACCACATGTGGTTTTGCTTTGTGCAAAGATGTGTGCGCCAAAAGATTTCATGTCTAGTCTGCAACGCATTCCATGATACTTGCATTATTGGGCACACATACAATTACTCACCGGAATGTTTACTACTTCATGCACACCATCTCTCATAGAGCATGCATACCACACTGCCTTCAGAACCAGACTCTGCATCCTCCAGCACCTTTCCTAATATTACCGACACTATGCCAGGGCCGTAACACAGAGAGGTTCCTTGGCCCCAAATGCTCCAGAACATTTCTCCATCTTAGATGTTCATATGCAGGGCCCTTAATCCTTTGTAACATTCCCCTATTTTTCTCTTAAAGATGGCACATCAAAGCATCTTATGTCTGGCATGTGTCGCATCCTATTCTACTCATACTCTTTGGTGTACATCCAATTGCTTGCCAGAACATTGGCCCAATCATGCACATTATTCCTCATAAAGTATGCATAGCATACTCTATCTCCTTTAAAATTGCATACTTCGTGCTCCAGCACCTTTCCTGCTAGGCCTACCACCGTTCCAGGGCTGTACTCCAGAGCGATCCCAAGGCCCGGCAGTTTCAATTTGCAGTTTCAGTAGCTTCCGGATGTGGCCAATATGTTGTACCAGTTGTATCTTGATCTATTGTCCCGATGTGGCAGGGTGTAGTGGTTAGAAATAACGGAAATGCTGCTGAAAACAGATGCCCATTGGCTAAGAACACCCTCAGGGTCTATCTCAGGAGTACCTCTCAGGTGCTCAATAGTCTGCTGGCCTGCCTCATAAAGCTGAGGGTGGATTACAGCCAGGATTGTGCTCAAAATGGAATTGGATTCTGAGATGGCATCTAGCCACTTCAATACGGCAGGCGATCTGAAGTTTACAGAGGGTTGCGGGTATTCTTGCGACATTTTCTGATTTAGGATGAGCTGCTAAGAAATAAATCATATGTATGGAAACACTCACATTATGGGCTTGTTGAAACTATGCAGGTGATAAATTTACCGAACCCTGCAGGCCCTATCCTGAGGGATAAAGTTCCAGGTCGTCACGCCAAGAGCTGCCGCTTTGCGACATTTCCAGTAATGGACGCAGCTCTTCTTGCGCTTCAAACATTGCATTCTAAGAGGTGTCAGGTTTTCTGCTGTGATCTGACAAGGAGAATATTCCCACTTGTCTAGAATCGGACAAGATTCCTGGAAGGTACCAGGCCAATATGATACTGTGAATGTCAATGATAATGCATGGTGTTGAGACCGTAACTCTATTGAGTGGGGAATATTTCTTTCTTCAGGACTCTTCACTTTTTTTTGATGCCCTTGTTCCTGGCTTTGAAAAAGTTTTCGGCAGATCCTCTGCATACCAGGTAACATCCCACCCCACCGCCTCTGCCAACAAAAATAATCAGTCCATTATGACATATGCTTTATCCTACTGACTGCGGTTGAAAAATGCAACTACAAGGGCGGCCGCGATTATGTCCAACTCTGATGCTAGAGCTACTGGAAGTATCAGGGGCTGATCTGGTAGCATCGCAGAGGCACCTGACGACCGCACATCTAGCCTATATTTGAATTGGGCTCTGAGGTATTTTGCGCAGAGATGTGAAAGGTCTGATTGTATCAGCTCTGGGATCCGGGACATAATGTTAGTTTGCCCTTTCTGAGTGTCAAGGGGACCGGTGGAAGTGAAAGTGGGCGCCTCAATGTGCAAGCGCTCTGATAGATTCAATTGGCTGCTGATAACCAAGCCACGTTGCCGATCAACAAATGTAAACCACCAATCAACAAACGCACAGTAAAAAGGAACTACAGTAGTGAGCACGTAATATACAAAAAAATTCCCCCAACTCTCAACGTATCAGATCTCCTTCAGCACACGCCTTTACATTGTTTTCTGTCGATCTCCCCAGCACCAACAGAACAACAGCAATGCCCAGAAGAACTACAGCAAAAAAATTGGGTCTCTTTGAGGGGTGTGCTTGGCCAAGAAACAACACCTCAGATTTCAAATACAATTCTCCACCAAGCAGCCTGACCTTGCCTTCAGGTTATAAGTCGATTATTTCTGATGACCTGGACCTATATGACCCCAGGTATGTGCGCTGGTTGCTCATTGAATACCACAGGTTGAAATGCAAGCATGTATAGCCTGGGAGTTGGGTTCAAGTTGACAGACAAGCAAATCAGCACGTTGGATGGGCACACTGACAGGTTCCTCGCTGCCGGCTATCAAGGCCAGGAACAAATTGTGGAAAAAGCTTTCCTCAGCTTCAAGAAGGCCTGGCCCAAAGGCGTTAAATTTCATAAGGCTGTCCTAAGAACTGTACATGTATAACTTGCAACAATAGACTGTTCTCATGCATTTCTAGCTTATTCGCCAGCAGCTTTATAGAAAAATAAAACTGCCGATGGACAAACCCACTTGCAGAGCCCAAAGCCTGATGGCAGAAGAAAGGTTCATATGCCATTTACTTATGAGCGCAGCCACTAACAGAACAATGTGTATGCAGCATATCTAGCCAAGAAAATGTGCTGACAGACAAGCAGACAGATAATCGCACTCACAGAGCCCAAAGTCTGATGGCAGACGAAAGGTATGCATCCCATTTAATTATGAGCATGGCCACTAACAGAACAATGCATATGCAGTGTATCTAGCCAAGAAACTGTGATGACAGATAAGAATACAGATAATCACACTTGCAGAGCCCAAAGTCCGATGGCAGAAGAAAGGTGCGCATGCCATTTACTTATGAGTGCGGCCACTAACAGAACAATGCATATGCAGTGTATCTAGCCAAGAAGCTGTGCTGACAGACAAGGATATGGACAATAGCACTTGCAGAACCCAAAGACTGATGGCAGAAGAAAGGTGCGCATGTCATTTACTCCGTCATGGGTGCAGCCACTAACAGAGAGATGCGTATCTAGCAAGGAAATTACTCTGACAGACCAGCATATCAACATGTTGGAAAGACAGGCTGCTAAGTTCCAAGCTGCCGACCCAGCAGACCGCGAGAAGGTGATCATAGAGGCTGCCGACCTCATCAAGAGAACCTGGAATGAAGCGGTAGAGTTTGACAGAGATACCGTGACAAGAGTATGTGCCCTCTCTGATAAATTGGGCTATTCTCACATATTTCTAGCTTATTCGCTCCCATCTGTACAGCAAAGTTAAATGGGGGTCAAAGAAAAATGCGTTGATATCCAAAAATGGTCATATCTTGATGTCGTGACCACCATGCACTGCAAGACTATACACAAGTTGGCAATCAAGCTCTTGCAAAGCGCATCTGGATCGCCGGCCTACCTTAAAGCCTACAAGAGAGCCCTTAGAAAGGTCAAGCAGAAGTTGTCCCAGAGTCAGAGAAAACAGTACAGGGTGCTGGTGAAGGAATGGTCAGAGAAACCACTGCCGCCAAGGATCCAGCAGTGGTATGTGCATGGCAATTATTCTAGCAAATTAGAATTGACTGATTGCTTTGCACTACTATAGTATGATGGAGAAGCGCGGAAACCAAGCCATGAGGGAATTTACGTTGGCAGCATACAAGCAATTTGGAATGCGGGTCATTGTTCTTGCTGGATTCATGAAGGGAGGAAATCCTTTGGTCTCCTTGTGGGTAGTATAACGCTCTATTCTATTTGCACATACTTCTTACAATTTCAAACAGCTTTGATTTCAACAAAGAAAATGGGGGAATATCCTTCAAGGACCGTCATGACAGGTAGGGGGATAAGCTAATGCTGAAAGATTTCGCAATATGGTGTGCCAAGTCCTTTGGTAAGAGCATATTCTATCTTTTGGAAAAATACACTAACGCGCTAGCATTTCAGGGGTTTCGCTGGCTAATAGTGGTGAGGATGGCCCGGATGGGTCTGTGGGGAAGAAAAAATGCCTGGAGATCAAAATGAAGAAGAAGAAGGATGGGTACCCCATCCTACCAAGTCCCAAAGAGGTGGAATGCCACAACTTACAATGCAAGAAAATACTTATTGGCAGGTTCATGGGGGATATATACAGTTTGTCAGCTGCCTATTGATACTGCTGATTCAGTCACAAGCCGATTTTTAGAGATGTCAACCAGTACGGGAAAGGGAAGAGTCCCCTGGGCTGAACTCCAAAGGGCCCAGGGCGACTACATTGAAGCAAAGTATTTGCCTGAGAAGGTGGCTCTGAAGCAGTACTATCACCTTCACCAGGAGGATGTCAACGCAATACTCGGGCACTGGGCAAAAAGGCAAAGTGATGGTGAGGTTCCATTACTCTTCAAGAAGGCAGTCAGGGCCACTTGTCAAAATGTGCACACCTCAGAAGGAAACAGTAGTGACAGTGATGGGGGGCCAAGCAAAGAAGAACAGGACCTACAGGACAGTAATGGCAGCCAGGCAGAGGGGGGCAGGCAATCGCGAGGAGACAGTAGATCTTCTTTCCCCCCCACCTTCCTAATAGGCCTCTCACTGATGACTCGCAGGCAGGTCAAACTGACGGGGGGTGTGCCGAAGATGGGCGGAATGGCTCTGGCCCCGCTGCACAAGGGCCCTTACTCAATGACGAGGTAAGCAACCTTTACTACCCTTATTGAGCCTTGAAATTTAGCTCTCCAGACATGCCCTATCAATGGGCACCAGCCGTCACAGTTGGGATCAAGTAGCACTCCAGATCAAGACCAAGGGCTGCCGCAAGGCTTACACAACGCTGACGATGTGAACTCAAGGCCACCACCAGCTTCACCTGGCTTATCCTATGGTCGCCAGCAGTCGCCGCCAGCCTCACGGAGTGCTAGTCTGGTATTGCAAGAGGGTGGACGTCGCAAGCGCAGAAAAGGTGGGGATGCTGATGCCGATTCCCCTTCAAGCAAGTGCAAGAAGGTCGGCCACGAAGCAGACGGTGTAGGTCTCAACATACGGCGGTCGAAACGGGAATGCTGCCTGACAACAAAGGCAGCTAATGAGAGGTAAGTGATTGACAAGCAACTTGTCCCCATGAGTTAATACTCCAGACAGTGCCACCCATGTACCAACAAGAAGGCGCCAGTAATACCTATATGAAGGTGGGGATGAAGTGCTGTAAGGTCACCCCCATGATCCCCACCTCCACTGCTATTGGGAACATCAAAAATGTTGCTGGCACTGCAATATGAAACCACATCCTACTCTCCTTCTCACGTACTGACTTGTGTGTCATCGTCTGCAATTCATACCCTCACTTTCTACTCTTGTCCTCATCCCTGCCTGCTTGCTCGACATGATCTCTTGGGAAGTCTGCACTATATGGAACTTGTACAATTTTTTTCTTGGCTATTTCACTAGTTTTGTCACCTGTTAGTTCGCCTTGCATCGCCTTTTGACTTCCACCATCCACAGTGATTGAGTAATCACCTCCCACATACCAACAATGCTGACGCCACCACATTTTTGGTCTGCATCATTTTTGCGTTCGTGGCTTTTTCATAGCACCTTACTGCAAACCTCCATAGATACCGATCTGTACATAAGACCTGCCTTCTGCTCTTGTGGAGTACGCCATCAATGGCCTTATCATACCCCCCAATCCTTACTTGTGTGCCCCTTGCTCATTTTTCCCTGCGTGATTGTTCCTCCCCATCATGAGACCATCACTCACCAAGTACTTTTTTCATCTCCTCTTTGCTGTCTTTCACCTTTTCCAGCCTTCCATAGTGGTTTCATTGACTGTGCGCTTGTGCTTAGCCCACCATGGAATTGCTGTCAGTGTTCGCCTTCATCTCACCACCCTGCTTTCTGCTCTCTCACTACTTCCCCTTCATCCTCACTATGCCCCCACAGCCGTCATTGCAAAGCAAAGAAAAAAGATCAATTCTATGGTCTTAAGCTGACAGCACTGTCCATGATATACGACAAAAACTACTTTTCCAACTGCTTCATCCTATTATTGATGTCACGCATCTATTTTTCCAACTGCTCCTGCTTCTTCTCTACCGTGGCAATCCTAGCGGCAAAGCTTCCATTATCGCTTGCCAGCGACGCATCACTACAAGAACGCAAGGCCTGCCGATGTGCAGCCCTGAGATATTGTGGGGCACTTGGGACCTCAACCACGAAATCTGCCAGATGGTGAACGGAGTTGCCACGGGGGGGCTAGAGGCAGACTTACCTGGCAGATGGTTAGAAGTAAGACAAGCTGTGGGAGGGGCTTTGGAAGAATTCTGGGGAAGGGGGTGCTGGTGGACTGTTGAAGGGCTCTCTTCTATACGGTTAGAGGCACGACAAGCCTCGAGAGCTGTGGGAGGGGCTGGGGAAGAATGCAGTGGCGGCGGGTGCTGGGGGAATGTTATAGGGCTCTTGCCAGGGGTGTTGGCAGCAGATAATGCGCCGCTATCCAAGGTCAATGCCCCAAGGCTGGCAGTTGGTACTGATGGTGATGGAACTGGTGCAGAAGGTTCTGGTTTGCCCCCATCAGGCACAGAAGGTTCTGGTTCGCTTGGATCAGGCACAGAAGGCCCTGGTTCGCCTGCATCAGGTAAATCACAGAAGCGTCATTTTCCCTTTTTGTCACGGACTGCCTTCTCTTACATAATTCTTTCTTTCCATTTTCGTACTCAATCTCGGGCTGGTTTCCTTTCCGCTTACCTAACTTACCTATGGATTGTTCTCGCGTTTTCTAGAGACTTCCATAAGGTTCTATGACCTTCTTTCTGTGTCTATCGTCTTCCATAGCCTTCTCCTACCTTCTAGCAGCTTCTCTCCCCTTGTGTATATATACTGTACCCGTTAGCATAGAACGAGTCCTTAAGCTCGTTCTATTCGTGCAATACAGGCTATTGTATCGACTCTTCTGAAACGCGAGCAGCTTCTCTCTGAAAGAACCTCCTTGCAATAGTCGACTTTGTCGCTATTCGCCTCTCATCTCTAAAACATCCTTGAGATCACGTGTTGTATCTCGCTCGATTCCAAGTCGTGTCGACTTGTGTAATCTTCTCTTGCTCTCAGACAAGTTATGTGACGTACCATGTAATCTTTACCACCTTGCTGACTAGTCATGTGACATCCCACATGACTGATCCCGACACCCGACATCCGCCTTTCCTCTTTGGAACACCGACATGATTACTGTATTAGGACGACTTCCTAATTGAGACGTCGGGTCGACTTTCTATTTGGGAAATACCCCTGTCTGAAAACTCTAAAACCAAGATGACTGAAAGACACGGTGACCTGACCGTGACACTTTTTGAGAGCTGCCATGCACGTTTCTGCATTCTCCGCCATCTGCTTGATGTGGAACTCTAAAATGTCCTGTCGTGAGAGTGGGTGACGGTCTGCTTTTTTCATATCTGGGTTCTTGGGAAAAAGGCTGCACCCCTGCTTCGCGTGCTTGCATTGTCCGCAAGGGCCATCTGGGTCCACATCGCAAGTCTGGTCCTTTCTCCAGCATCGATCGCACTGCCATTGCCTGTTAACTCCAAGTCAGTTGAGAGGGCAGTGACATACCTGAAATTCATGCATTTCTCCTGGGCCCATCTCGACAGGATCTATATTGCTCCCACCTGAGCGTTGTTCGGCAGAGTCAGAGCGCTTCTTCGACTTGGCGCAGCGCTTCGCAGTACCACCTGCCATAGTTGAGCCCTTCCGCTTTTTTGCACTTGCAGCGACAGCTCCCTTGGCAACCTTTGACCTCTCATGGCGCTGAGGATCCTTTCAAACATCAGAAATTAATCAGGACTAAAACAGTAGTCATGGAAACTTACTTCAAGTTCCTCATCTACCTCTATCAGTATGTCTTTGTCATCGTTAGCATCGTCCTTCTCCTCCTCAGATCGTCGCGGTGGCTTTGGTGACTTTAGGGGATTTAGTGGTAGCGGTGGGGTTGGGAGATTTACCTCCAGGTGTGGGCCATGTACCTTGAGCCTTGTCGGCAGTTTTTTCGGAGGGGTCTGGGTTGAGGCGGTTTGTAAGGTGTGCTCTCTGCAAGCGACTTCGGCTATTCGTTGAAAAAGTGTAAGCAGGGCAGTAGGAGACCCCTACCAATCACCGCTTACCTAGGTGCTCCCACCAGCGATCTGCACTTGCACTTGGGGGCGGGAGCAGATCCGATATGTCCTCAGGGAACTTGGCTTCGGCCTTGTAAAATTTGTGGTTTTTCAGTTCTGGATGAGACCGGTTGATCCTGCCAAGATCTTCATTGTGACATAGCACTATAGTTAGTGCGATTAAAGTGGGGTGCAGGTCAGGACAAGAGGGCGGCTTTGCATTCAAATGGGGCCGAAGTGCATGCAAAGTGTTTTTCTATTTCAAATGTAGAGTGATTGATTGCCATGTAAATGAACACTTACCAACTCCACATTGAAGTGTTCCTTCCACACCTGTTTATCAGCAAAGTCACGAATGGAGGTATAGGCCGCTATGGTGGCCTCAACTCTGGATGCAATCAGAAGGAAAGGAGACATTTTGAAGGTGTGAATAGTCTGGCAGCGTGGGAGGCTCGTTGCAATCAAAAATATGTGCTTGCCATGTGCAAGTGTTTTACGTGTTTTGAGGCATAACTCAGCAAAAAAAAAATAAGCGCCATCATCCAAATATCGCATTACAAAAGACCCTCCTAAACCAGACAAGTTGTGCTACACACTCGCCACACAACCATGGCTAATCCACCCTTCTTGCACCGTCCTTTGTCTGAAAATGTGCAGCTAGCTTTTGCCCCTGTGGATCTCCCGACAGAGGATTCTGATTCACAGATGGGCTCTCTTCACTCTTCCACCACAAAAAACGTTGCCAGTAAAGTTATACCGCTCTCCTGTTATGATCTCCCCCTCAAATTTTCACTTCCCTTATCATCCTCTGCTACCTCGCCACCCTTTGCGGTACCCCAGAGCAACCCCGAACCATCCCCGACCATTATATTCCCCTCTGCACTCCTGAACCTATCCCTGCCACAACCTGCCCAGCCACCCGTCCAGTTACCTGACATATCCAGTCATCAGTCATATCTCCTGCCCAAGTACCACTCATCCCCACCAGAGCCACTTCCTCATCAGGAAGTCCACCTGCCATTCTTAGTCGTTGAGCCACGACCGCCTACGCCTCCAATCCCCTGGAGCCAGCATACTTGCCAGTACTTGTCCATAGAATACCTAGCCGACCAGAAGCTAGAGCAACGCCAGAAGAGGACAGCCCCATGTCCGACATCGCCATCCCTACTGATTGGCCTCCTACTGACTGGCCCAACTATCAGTCGATCCCAATACCTGATCACGTGCCAGTGCCCCAGCTTCTAGACTTCAACATCCCCGTCGACTGGCCCATCTAGCAGTCGATCCCAGAACCCAATCACGTGCAAGAGCCCTAGCCAATATCCTGTGACGCCTATCCCATTGAACCAAGCCATCGTCCCCTGTTAGAGATCACTATCCCTGAAGACCCTCTGTCCCCTACTAGCTCGCTAGGCAAGCGCAGTGCCTCCCCAACCAGCATCATCTCACAACCTCAATACACGCATCTGTGGAACGCTGAAGGATTGATCCACAAGCACTCGCCTACATATGATGGCGCACATACCATTGCAGTGCCACATCGCAGATCCCCGCCTGAGAGCGCCTCAGCATCTCCCAAGGCTTCCCCTGATCCGCCTTCATCTATTCCTGAACCTGCCATCAGTACTTCTATCCCGAATCCCGCCTCGACTTCCCCTATGGGATATCTATCCCCTTGACTTGTCAGACGCCTGCACGTCCTCCAGTTTGACTCAGACTGACTTGTAACTTCACATATAGCCTCATTCATTCATGACTCGCTTATATCTAGATCGCTACGTCATTCCATATGGTACAACACAAGTCACTACTTGTTCTTGATCTGACTCCTCTCCCTGACTCCTTATGTGACTCGTATCGACTCAACCTGACTCTTACTTACTTTGACTCATACTTACTTGACCTGACTCCAGCATTCTATTGTTCTACCCTTTAGGATAGATTGCTACAGACTTGTATATAAGCCCGCATTAGTTCTGCAGTCAAGCCTTAAGCTTGACTTGGTTTCCAATCCAAATGTCTTGAAAGCTCATCTCCTGTGTGCTCCCCCTTTTACTTCGATCTCTGAGTCGTCTCTAGTATCACTAGGAGACTCTACCTCTATTACCTCATCAGCCTTAGTCATCACAAGTGAGCACTTCCTTTACCAAGTCCTTCAAAGGACTATTCCTTTGTACACGCACTACTCCCATTCATACAACTTGTGCACGTTGCACCTTTAAGGCCTTGGACCTTAATATCTCCCATGAGCCAGAGCATGGTGATGCTGGGATACATGCTCTGCCCTTGGAGTCCAAGGATGAATGTGGTAAGTGTGCAGTATACTCTATCTGACCTGAAAATGGTCCCTAAATATATACCCCATTTTCCTAGAGCCCCAGCATTATTCTGGCCCACAGGCACCAATCCCCCCATTCCTAGAGCCGAACTTCCTGCATGACTTTGGTATCCGGGACCTTCTTAGAGATCTCACTCCACCACCGACAACATCTGATTTTGGCATCCAGGAGGTACTGTCCCCATCCCCACCATCTCTACCAGTGGCCAAGTCCAATTTTGGCATGCGGGTCCTCCTTAGGGATCTCACCCCACCGCCGACCAACTCTGACGATGGCACGTGGGAGCTACTGTCCCCATCCCCACCATCTCTACCAGCAGCCAAGTCCGATTTTGGCATGTGGGCCCTTCTCAAAGATCTCACCCCACTGCTGACCAACTCTGACAGTGGCACGTGGGAGCTACTGTCCCAATCCCCACCACCTCCTGCAGCAAAAAAGTCAGATTTTGGCATGTGGGCCCTCCTCAAAGATCTCACTCCGCTGCTGACCAACTCTGATATTGGAATGCAGGAGCCACTGTCCCTATCCCCCCAACCTCCTGCATCAACAAAGTCGGATTTTGGCATGTGGGACCTTCTCAGAAATCTCACCCCATCGCCACCACCTCCCACAGGAACAAAATTGGATTTTGGCATGCGGACCCTCCTCAATGATCTCAGCCCGCCACCAACCATCTCTGACTTTGGCATGCGGGAGCTGTCCCTATCCCCTTCACCTCCCCTGCCACCAGAACCAAGGCATGCGCCTGGCATGCAGGGGACACACACTCCGCTGCCAGTACCAAGTCGTAACGCCGATCTTAGGACCCAAGACAATACCGGGACCCAGACAGCTCCTTCACCGGAGCCTGAAGGTTCTGGCAGCCCATCCCAATAGCCCCGTGAGTTTTTCATTGCCAACTCTTATATGCATCTTACTCTGTTTCTTGCAGGCTGGCTATGGGGAAATCGAGCACTATCTTGCATCCCTCGTACCATTGGAGAAGTCGAGCACAGAGATGAATCAGTTTGTCAAGCTGTTTATATGTTAGTATAGAGCTGCTAATCAATGCTTTTCTAGGGTGATCCCCATCTCCATGTGTCAAACTTATGTGATGGTGCAGAGGCATATAGGCGGATCCATAACCTTGTTGTCAATGTATATGGAATGGAGGTAAGAATGGGTGATCTTGTTGAAGGAATGATCACACAGTTGGAGGATGCAGAGGTACAGGACATGATGTAGTTTAGCTGCGCTGCTGATGTTGAGCGCCATGTGCAATATAACATTCTGTCAACCTTTTCTTTTTGTGTGATTTTCAGATTTATGAGTTCAGCTGAGGGCCCATGCAAGACCTTATGCGCAAGAGCTTGCAGGCTGCCATGGGCTAGCTTGAGCTGATCAGCAAGGGTGACACATTGACAATGCAGAGCCAATGCAAGCATTTTTCTCCTCCTGGCAAAAACTTATCTAGCCCGCATGGCAGTCAAATGCGGTAGCCCAATTTGTGGCTGATGGGACAGTACAAGCTATTTAACCAAATATTATGGTGCATGCAATGAACCCATGCAAGGGCTTGTGCTTGGAAGAATCCAGGCTGCGGTGGGCATACCTTGAGCTTATCTGCAAGGGCAGCGCCTTTACATCACTGGCAAATTGAAAGCAATCTCCTTGGCAGCCATCCTGTGGGCTATGTATAAATTATGCGGGCCTGTGCGATAGTCTTGCACAGCAGTCCATTGTGTTTTTAATGGGCCAATGCTAGTTATCGTTCACCAAAATATGATGGTATGTGAAATGGGCCCATGAGAGGACTTGTACTCAAGAGCTTGCAGGTTGCTGTGGGCCAGCTTGAACTTATAAGCAAGGTGCAGCCCCATTCACAACACAGGCCAATGCAAGCATTTTGCCCAGCAGGGATCCTGCTAGCGTGCTTGATAAGCCAATCCTAGCAAATGTTATGGCCCATGCAAGGCCTTGCTCTCAAGAGCATAGAGGTTGCTATGGGCCAGCTCGAGCTCATCAGCAAGGGGGATTTCCTCAGCAGTCATGCCGCTAGACTGCACATTATACAGGCCCATGTGGCAGGTGTGTGCAGCAGCTCATTGTGCCTTGATGGGCCAATGCAAGCTAATTAAGCACTAATTGCCCAATTACTATGGCCAATGCAATCGGCACATGTGAGGGCTTGCACGTGATTGCTTTCAAGTAGCTGTGGGCTAGCCCGAGCTCATAGCGCTTATCAACAAGGGGCGGCCCATTCCTGATATGGGCCAATGCGGGCATCTTGGCAGCCATCCTGCTAGCTCTGCACGGGTCCATGTGACAGTCTTGTGTGGCAGCGTATTGTGCAATTAATGGGCCAATGTGGGCTAATTGACTGAAAATTATGGTGTATAAATTGGGCCATGCAAGTACTTGCACGCAATTGCTTTCAGGCTGCTGTGGGCCAACTCGAGCTTATCAGCACGGTTACCCCACTTGCATCTTGCGCCAACATTCGGCAGCCATCCCGCTAGATGCAAATTATGTGGACCCACACAACAGTCTTATATGACAGCCCATTGTGTGTCCTATGGGCCAATGCAAGCTAATCTAAATATCACAGTACATGAAATGGGCCCATGCGAGTGCTTGCATGCAATTGCCTTCAGGCTGCTGTGGGTCAACTCGATCTGATCGGCAAGGTCATGGCATTCTCATCATGGGCCAATGCAAGCACCTTTCTTGGTAGCTATCCCACTAACTGTAATGATGAAGGCCCACACAGCAGTCTTGTGTGGCAGCCCATTGTGTACTTGATGGGCCAAAGTGAGCCAGCTGTCCAAATATTGCAGTATATGAAGTGGGCCCATGCAAGTGCTTGTGCGCATTTGTATTCAGGCTGCTGTGGGCCAATGCGAACTAATAATCCAAATATCACAGTGCATGAAATGGGCCCATTTGGGAGCTTGAAAAAAGGAGCTTTCAGGCAGTTGTGGCCAACTCGACCTCATTGGCAAGGTCGCGGTATTCTCATCGCAGGCCAATGTGAACACCTTTCTCAGCAGCTATCCTGCTAACTGCAAATGATGACACTATGAAGGCCCATGTGGCAGTCTCATACAACAGTCCATTGTGTACTTGGTGGGCCAAAGCAAGCCAGCTGTCCAAATATTGCAGTACACGAAATGGGCCCATGCAAGTGCTTGCACGCATTTGTATTCAGGCTGCTGTAGGCCAATGCAAGCTAATAATCCAAATATCACAGTGCATAAAATGGGCCCATTTGGGGGCTTGAAAAAAAGAGCTTTCAGGCTGTTGTGGCCCAACTCAACCTCATCGGCAGGGTCACAGTATTCTTATCGTGGGCCAATGCAAGTACCTTTCTCAGCAGCTATCCCGCTAACTGCAAATGATGAAGGCCTATGTGGCAGTCTTGCGCAGCAGCCCATTGTTGACTTGATGGGCCAAAGCGAGCCAGCTGTCCAAATATTGCGGTACATGAAATGGGCCCATGCAAGTGCTTGCACACATGTGTATTCAGGCTGCTGTGGGCCAAAGTAAGCCAGCTGTACAAATATTGCTGTACACAAAATGGGCCCATGCAAGTGCTTGCGCGCATTTGTATTCAGGCTGCTGTGGGCCAATGCAAGCTAATAATCCAAATATCACAGTGCATGAAATGGGCCCATTTGGGGGCTTGGAAAAAAGAGCTTTCAGGCTGTTGTGGCCCAACTCGACCTCATCGGCAAGGTCGCAGTATTCTCATCACGGGCCAATGCGAGCACCTTTCTCAGCAGCTATCCTGCTAACTGCAAATGATGAAGGCCCATACGGCAGTCTTGCACAGCAGCCCATTGTGTACTTGATGGGCCAAAGTGAGCCAGCTGTCCAAATATTGCAGCACATGAAATGGGCCCATGCAAGTGCTTGCGCGCGTTTGTATTCAGGCTGCTGTGGGCCAATGCAAGCTAATAATCCAAATATCACAGTGTATGAAATGGGCCCATTTGGGGGCTTGACAAAAAGAGCTTTCAGGCTGTTGTGGCTCAACTAGACCTCATCGGCAAGGTCATGGTATTCTCATTGTGGGCCAATGCGAACACCTTTCTCAGCAGCTATCCCGCTAACTGCAAATGATGAAGCTATGAAGGCCCATGCAGCAGTCTTGTATAGCAGCCCGTTGTGTACTTGGTGGGCCAAAGCAAGCCAGCTGTCAAAATATTGCAGTACACAAAATGGGCCCATGCAAGTGCTTGCGTGCATTTGTATTCAGGCTGCTGTGGGCCAATGCAAGCTAATAATCCAAATATCACAGTGCATGAAATGGGCCCATTTGGTGGCTTGAACAAAAGAGCTTTCAGGCTGTTGTGGCCCAACTTGACCTTATTGGCAAGGTCATGGCAATCTCATCGCAGGCCAATGCGGGCAACTGTTTCAGCAGCTATCCCACTAACTGCAAATAATGAAGGCCCATGTGGCAGTCTTGTGTGGCAGCCCATTGTATGCTTGATGGGCTGATGCAAGCTAGTTGTCCAAGTAACACAGTACATGAAATGGGCCCATGCTAGTGCTTGCATGTGATTGCTTTCAGGCTGCTATGGGCCAACTCAAGCCTGCAGGCCCAAACAAAAGTCTCACAGGGCAGCCCATTTTCAGCTTGATGGGCCAATGTGAACTAATTGCCCAAATA
>Ga0307512_10004261_pt1 | contig 15790 bp, 11 predicted proteins | sample 14_EM_MG_FD_200267 | JGI IMG/M metagenome (GOLD analysis project Ga0307512, IMG submission 200267) | Populus trichocarpa ectomycorrhiza microbial communities from riparian zone in the Pacific Northwest, United States - 14_EM | ecosystem: Host-associated > Plants > Roots > Unclassified | place... | reverse complement strand
GCTGAAGGTCACCAACGCGCAGACGGGGAAGACGGTCGTGCTGTCCGAACCGCTGTGCTTCGCCGAGCGGTTGAGCCTGTTCGACTTCGAGCTGGTGTTCAGCAAGGGCAGGTGGCAGGTCGAGTCGGTGGCGGCGTCGCTGCTGAACTCGAACGCGGTCGAGGACGATCCGAAGATCACCAAACTGCTGTCGGACGAGCACGCGAAGGTCGTCGAGTACGTCAACCAGGTCGTCGGTACGGCGACTCAGACGCTGACGACGGTCGAGGCCCGGTACAAGGACGCGCCGATCATCGATCTGATCACCAAGGTCCAGGAGGACGTGGTGAAGGCGGCGCTGGCCGGCACGGAGTACGCGGCGGTGCCGGTGGTCGCGCAGGCGTCGCCGTTCTCGCGGACCTCGGAGATCCCGAAGGGCGAGGTGACGATCCGGGATCTGTCGAGTCTGTATGTCTACGACAACACGCTGGTCGCGAAGTTGATGACGGGTGCGCAGCTGCGGGCGTACCTGGAGTTCTCGGCGGAGTACTTCGTGCAGACGGCGGCCGATGCGGCGGTGGACGTGGAGAAGCTGACGAATGCGAACAACCGTCCGGACTACAACTACGACTATGTGTCGGGTCTCGGGTACGAGATCGACATCGCGCAGGCGGCCGGGTCACGGATCAAGAACGTCACGTACAAGGGTGCCGCACTGGACGACGCGCAGCAGTTCGTGCTGGCGGTGAACAACTACCGTGCCAACGGCGGCGGTGCGTTCCCGCACGTGGCGTCGGCGAAGGAGCTGTGGGCGGAGTCGACGGAGATCCGGACGCGGATCTCGGAGTGGGTGACGGCCAAGGGTGTGCTGGACCCGAAGGACTTCGCGTCGGTGGACTGGAAGCTGACGCGCGACGGCACGCCCGTCTTCTAACGCTTCGGCCTTCGGGCTTCGGGCTTCGGCTTTGGCTTTGGCTTTGGCTTCTAGAGGTCCAGCAGGGTTACGTCGACGGCGTCGGCGGCGGCCTTCGCGCCGGCGTCGTTGAGGTGGAGGCCGTCGCCGCTGTTGAACTCCTCGCGGATCCTGGCGGGTTGGCCGGGGTCCGCGACGGCGGCGGCGACGTCGACGATCGCGTCGAAGGGGTGCTCGTCGCCCAGGAGCCAGGTGTTGACCCGGCGGCGTACGGCCTGGCCCTCCTCGGTGTCGTAGCCGGGGTAGACGGTGCCGGCGTAGGGGCCGATCGTGCTGCCGATGACGGTGAGGCCGGCGGCGTGGAGGCGGTCGGCCAGTGTGGTGAGGCCGGTGATCAGGTCGTCTGCGGTGGGGAGTCGTCCGGGTTCGGGGAAGGCGATGGTGCCGGGCAGGCCGAGGTCGTTGAGGCCGATGTGGACGAGGACGTGGCTGACGCCGGGCACGTCGAGGACGTCGCGGTCGATGCGGGACAGCAGGTGGTCGCCGACCTCGTCGGTGAGCAGGCGGTTGCCGGAGATGCCCTGGTTGACGATCCAGCCGCGGCCGAGACGGCGGCCGAGCTGGGCGGGGTAGCTGTTGTCGGTGCCGGGGGTGGTGTTCGCGCCCTCGATCCAGGAGTCGCCGAACGCGACGGCGATGCGGGTGCCTTCGGGGGCGAGGACGTCGACGCCGGTGAGGAAGTGGCCGAGGGGCAACTCCTCGGCGTTGTCGAGGACTTCGGCGGAGGTGTGGTTGCCGCCTACGGCGTACCCGGTGTCGTAGGGGATCGCGGAGTAGGTGGTGGGTCCTGTGTCGCCCGGCAGGTAGAGGCTGATGGTGAGTTCCTCCCCCGCGCTGACGGGCAGTTCGACCGGGTCGCTGACGGTTTCCTCGCCGACGGGGACGGTGACCGTCTCGGCGCCCGAGAAGCGCAGGGGGGTGTCGCTGGTGGGGTCGATTCCGCTGCCTGTGGTGCGTACGGCGAGGCGGGCGCCGGCGATCTCGAGGGGGTCCTTGCCGTAGCGGTTGCCGAGCCGCACCCGTAGGGCTTCGCCTCCTCCTGCCAGGCGCAGGCTCTGCCTGACGGTCTGGTCGGTGAAGGCGCGGGGTTCGAAGAGGTGGAAGCCTTCGTGGGGGTTGATGACGGCGGTGCGGTGGGCTGCGATCCAGGTCGTGGTCATGGCGGGCCCAACGCCTCCGCCGCCGGAGTTCTTCCCCCGTTCCGGCTTCTCACCTCTCGTCTTCGCTACCTTCCGTCGACGAGCGGGGTGAGCACCTGGGCCTGTCGTGCCTGCGGGATGTGCGGCTGCGCCTGCTGGTCGAGTCCGAAGGTGGTGAAGGCGGTCCGGGCGGGGAGCGGGTAGGTCTCCTTGCCGGTCAGGGAGTTGAGGATGGTGGCGCTGCGCCAGGCGGCCAGGCCCAGGTCGGGGGTGCCGACGCCATGGCTGTGGCGTTCGGCGTTCTGTACGTAGACGTGGCAGTCGGAGCCGCTGACGGAGGGGTCGAGGACGAGGCGGAACTGCTCGTCGACGCGGGGGCGTTCGCGGCTGTCGCGGCGCAGGTAGGGGTCGAGGCCGGCGAGGATGCGGTCGAGGGGGCGTTCGCGGTAGCCGGTGGCGAGGACCACCGCGTCGGTGGTGAGCCGGGAGCGGGTGTCCTGCTGCAGGTGTTCCAGGTGGAGTTCGATCTTGGTGGTGGCCATGCGCCCGGCGGTGCGGACGCGGACGCCGGGGGTGAGGACGACGTCGGGCCAGCCGCCATGCAGGGTGCGGCCGTAGAGCTCGTCGTGGATGGCGGCGATGGTGTCGGCGTCGATGCCCTTGTGGAGCTGCCACTGGCTGGAGACGAGGCGGTCGCGGACGCCTTCGGGGAGGGCGTGGAAGTAGCGGGTGTAGTCGGGGGTGAAGTGTTCGAGGCCGAGCTTGGAGTACTCCATGGGGGCGAAGGCCTCGGTGCGGCCGAGCCAGTGGAGTCTTTCGCGGCCGGCGGGGCGGGCGCGCAGCAGGTCGAGGAAGATCTCGGCGCCGGACTGTCCCGAGCCGATGACGGTGACGTGTTCGGCGGCGAGCAGGGTGTCGCGGTGGGCGAGGTAGTCGGCGGCGTGGACGACGGGGACGGCGGGGGCCGCGACGAGGGGTTTGAGGGGGTCGGGGACGTGGGGCTCGGTGCCGATGCCGAGGACGATGTTCCTGGTGTACGTACGGCCGAGCGCCTCGGCCTCGCCGTCGGTGTCGAGTTGGGTGAAGTCGACCTCGAACACGTCGCGTTCGGGGTTCCAGCGGACGGCGTCGACCTGGTGGCCGAAGTGGAGTCCGGGGAGGTTGCCCGCGACCCAGCGGCAGTAGGCGTCGTATTCGGCGCGCTGGATGTGGAAGCGCTCGGCGAAGTAGAAGGGGAAGAGCCGGTCGCGGGCCTTGAGGTGGTTGAGGAAGGTCCAGGGGCTGGCGGGGTCGGCGAGGGTCACCAGGTCGGCGAGGAAGGGGACTTGGATGCGGGCGCCGTCGATGAGGAGGCCGGGGTGCCAGTCGAAGGCGGGGCTCTGTTCGTAGAAGGCGGTGTCGAGTTCGGCGAGGGGGTGGGCGAGGGCGGCGAGGGAGAGGTTGAAGGGGCCGATGCCGATGCCGACCAGGTCGCGGGGTGCGTCGGGCTCGTGGTGTGGGGGGTGGGGGCGGGGGGTGGTGCTCATCGGGGGGTGTTTCCTTCCACGAGTCCTTCGGCGGGTTCTTCGGCGGGGTTCTCCGCGGGATTTCCGGCGGGTTCTTCCACGACCGTTTGGACGGCTTTCTCGACGAGTGCGAGGAGGGCGGCCAGGTCGTCGGGGCGGGCGTTGGGGTTGAGCAGGGTGACCTTGAGCCAGAGGCGGCCGTCCGTGCGGGCCCGGCCGAGGACGGCGCGGCCCTGGTGGAGGAGTGTTCGGCGTACGGCGGCGACGGCGTCGTCGGAGGTGTGTGCGGGCCGGAACAGGACCGTGCTGATGGTGGGCCGGTCGTGGAGTTCGAAGGCGGGGTGGTCCTGGACGAGGGCGGCGAACGCGCGGGCGCGGTCGCAGACTTGGTCGACCAGGGCACCGAGTCCGGTACGGCCGAGGGTTTTCAGGGTGACGGCGATCTTGAGGACGTCGGGGCGGCGGGTGGTGCGCAGGGAACGCCCGAGGAGGTCGGGGAGGCCGGCTGCGGTGTCGTCGTCGGCGTTGAGGTAGTCGGCATGCTGCTGGAGGGCGGCGAGGTCGCGGGGGTGGCGGACCGCGAGGAGGCCGGCGGCGACCGGCTGCCAGCCGAGTTTGTGCAGGTCGAGGGTGATGGTGTGGGCACGGCCGAGGCCGGCGAGCTTTTCGCGGTGGCGGTCGCTGAAGAGGAGGCCTCCGCCGTAGGCGGCGTCGATGTGCAGACGGGCGTGGTGGGCGGTGCACAGGGCGGCGATCTCGGGGAGGGGGTCGATGAGCCCGGCATCGGTGGTGCCGGCGGTGGCCACGACGAGATGGGGGCGCGGGAGGGCGGTGAGGGCCTTGTCGAGGGCGGCGGGGTCGAGGGTGCCGGCGGGGGCGGGGACGATCACCGGGTCGGGCAGGCCGAGGAGCCAGGCGGCGCGGGGCAGTGAGTGGTGGGCGTTCGCGCCGCAGACGAGGCGGACACCGGCGCCTTGTGTCTCGCGGGCCAGAAGCAGGGCGAGTTGGTTGGCTTCGGTGCCGCCGGTGGTGACGAGGGCGTCGGAGGCGCCGGCCTCTCTGGCCAGTGCGCGCGTGACGAGGGCTTCGATTTCGGAGGCGGCCGGCGCCTGGTCCCAGGAGTCGAGGGACGGGTTGAGGACACTGGCGGCGAGGTCGGCGGCGGCCGCCACGGCGAGGGGCGGGCAGTGCAGATGGGCGGCGCACAGCGGGTCGGCCGGGTCGGCGGCACCCTCGGCGAGTGCGTGCACGAGGGTGCGCAGGGCGTCGGGGTCGCCGTCCTGCGGCAGTACGTCCCCGACGGCGGCCCGCACGCGCGCGGCCACGGCATCCGGTCCGCCGGCGGGAAGGGGTCCCCCGCGCGCGTGGGCACCCTCGTCCAGCGCGTCGAGCACGGTGTCGAGCAACGGCCGCAGGGCGCGGGTGCCTTCGGGGCCCGAGGCGAGACTCGGTGTGCTCATGGGGTTCCTCCCGGGCGCGCAGGCAGAGGGAGTTCCAGCTTGTACGCGGATGCGTGCGCGTGCCCGAAAAGTTCAACGATCAGAACCCGAAAGTGGGTACGTGTTACTGGCGGTGCCGCCCCCAGAGGCACGCTTCGGCCTGAACGGCCTCGTCCTCGATCGCCGGACGGGCTGAGGTGCCCGACCGGCGTCCCCCTGTGCCCTCAGACCTCCCTCACTCGCAACGCCCGTGCCAGGTCGTCGAGTTGGTCGGCCAGTTTGCGGCGCAGGGACGGGATGGGGTTCGCGTCGCTCAGGCAGGCTTCGCCCAGGCGGAGGGTCTCCGCGTCGACGGCATGCACGGGGAAGGCCCAGCGGCCGGCGGCCTCGGCGATGGCGGGGCCGCGGCGGGCGGCCACGGCGACCGCGTCCTCGTAGTAGCGCGGCACGTACTCCCGTACCAGGTCGGCCTGTTCGGGCTGCCAGAAGCCCTGAGCGGTGGCGGTGAAGAGGTAGTTGGAGAGGTCGTCGCTCCCGAACATCGCCTCCCAGGCTCTGGCCTTGGCCTGCTCGTCGGGCAGCGCGGCGCGGCAGCGGGCGGCGCCCTCCTGGCCGGCGGCGGACGGGTCACGGTCCAGCTCGGCGGCGATGGCGGCCTCGTCGGTGGCGCCGAGGACGGCGAGGCGGGCGAGGACCCGCCAGCGCAGCTCGGGGTCCAGCTCGGGGCCGCCGGAGACCGTACCGTCGGCGAGCCAGGCGGCGATGGTGTCGGGATGGGCGGCGACGTCGATGAAGTGGCGTACGGCGATCAGGCGCAGGCCGGGGTTGTCGCCGTCCTCGGTGCGGCGGATGAGGTCACGGCAGAGGGAGGAGAGGGTGGCCAGGGCGGCGGGGCGCTCCTCAGGGGTGAGGTAGCGGTCGGCGATCTGGGTGGAGGCGAAGGCGAGGACGCCCTGGACGAGGGCGAGGTCGGTCTCGTGCGGGAGGTGGGTGCGGGCCGCATCGAGGTAGGCGGTGGGCGGGAGTTGGCCGTCGCGGACCGCGTCGCGCAGGGCGTTCCACACGACTGCGCGGGTGAGTGGTTCGGGCAGGCCGGAGAGGCTGGTGCGGACCGCTTCGAAGGACTCGGCGTCGAAACGGATCTTGGCGTAGGTGAGGTCGCCGTCGTTGAGGAGGAGCAGCGCGGGGCGCTTGCCGAGGGGGTGGGGCGTGGTCTGCGGTACGTCGAGGTCGAGGCGCTCGCGCAGGGTGAGGTGGCGGCCCTCGTCGGCGACGTCCTGGTCGTAGAGGCCGACGGCGATGCGGTGGGGGCGGCTGCCGGTGTGCTCGACCAGCAGCGTGCAGGTGCCGTCGTCGGCAGGCGTCACCGCGGGGGTGAGGGTGTCGACTCCGGTGGTGCGCAGCCAGGCGTCGGCCCAGGCGTGCACGTCGCGTTCGGTGGCGGAGGCGAGGGAGTCGATGAAGTCGGCGAGAGCGGCGTTGGCGAACCGGTGGCGGGCGAAGTGGGTGTTGATGCCGGCGAGGAAGTCCTTCTCACCGAGCCAGGCCACGAGTTGACGTAGTGCGGAGGCGCCCTTGGCGTAGGAGATGCCGTCGAAGTTGAGGAGGGCGGAGGCCGTGTCGTCGACGTTCTCGGGGGCTACGGGGTGGGTGGACGGGCGCTGGTCGGCGTCGTAGCCCCAGGCCTTGCGGGCGACTCCGAAGTCGGTCCAGGTGTCGGAGAAGCGGGTCGCCTCGATGAGGGTCTGGTAGCCCATGTATTCGGCGAAGGACTCGTTCAGCCAGATGTCGTCCCACCACTTGAGCGTGACGAGGTCGCCGAACCACATGTGGGCCATCTCGTGGGCGATGACCATGGCGCGGGTCTGGCGCTCGGTGTCGGTGACGGCGGAGCGGTAGACGAACTCGTCGCGGAAGGTGACCAGGCCCGGGTTCTCCATGGCGCCGGCGTTGAACTCGGGGACGAACGCCTGGTCGTAGGAGTCGAAGGGGTACGGCTCCTCGAACTTCTCGTGGTAGCGGTCGTAGCACTGCTTGGTGATCTCGAAGAGTTCGTCGGCGTCCGCGTCCAGATGGGGGGCCAGCGAGCGGCGGCAGTGGAGGCCGAAGGGCAGGTCGCGGTGTTCGGTGCGCACGGAGTGCCAGGGGCCGACGGCGACGGCCACGAGGTAGGTGGGGATCAGGGGGGTGGGGGCGGCCTGCCAACGGCCGTCGCCGAGGTGTTCGGTGGTGCTGTTGGCGAGGACGGTGCAGCCCTCGGGGGCCTTGACCGTGAGGTCGAAGACGGCCTTGAGGTCGGGCTGGTCGAAGCCGGCGAAGACGCGCTGGACGTCCTCCATGAACAGCTGGGTGTAGAGGTAGGTCTCGCCGTCGGTGGGGTCGGTGAAGCGGTGCATGCCCTCGCCGGTGCGGGAGTAGCGCATGACGGCTTCGATGCGCAGTTCGTGCTCGCCTGCCCCGAGGTTGTTCAGGGGCAGCCTGTTGCCGTCCAGGGTCTGCGGGTCGAGGGGCTGTCCGTCGAGGGTCGCGGAGCGCAGCTGTGCGGGCTTGAGCTCGACGAAGCTGTTCGCGTCCGTGCGTGCGGCGAAGCGGATGACGGTCCGGGAGTCGAAGGTCTCGTCGCCGGTCGTCAGATCGAGGTCGATCGTGTAGCGGTGGACGTCGAGGAGCTTGGCACGGGTCTGCGCTTCGTCGCGCGTCAGTACGGACATGCAGGCAATGCTGCCCGATGCCACTGACAAGGCACAGGGGCGGACCGGTTCGTGGCCTATGTCCGGCCCCCTTCGAGCTCCCCGTTGTGCGCCTGGCTCGCGCGCTGGAGCGGGACGCGGGCGTCCGGGTGGGGCAGGGCGGGCGGGCGGGGGTCGGGCGCCGTGGCCTCGGCGTGGTCCTTGACCAGGGCACGCAGGTCGCGGACCTCCCGCTCGAGGTCGAGATAGCGGCGGTGGGCGTCGTACAGGTAGCGGACCTTGGTGCGCAGTGCCCAGGGGTCGATGGGTTTCATGACGAGGTCGGCGACGCCGAGTCCGAAGGCCGCGGCGGTCAGTACGTGGTCGGGACCGAAGCCGGTGAGGAGGACGACCGGGATGTGCTGGGTCTGTTCCACGCGGCGCATGTAGCGGACCACGTCCAGGCCGCTGACGCCCGGCATGCGGACGTCGAGCAGAAGGAGGCCGACCTGTCCCCGCAGCACCTGCTTGAGGGCCTCGTCGCCGCTGGTGGCCCGGCCCAGCAGATAGCCCAGCGGAGCCAGTGCGCTCTCCAGGGCGTACAGGGTGTCCTCGTGGTCGTCCACGATGAGGATCTTGGCATCCGGCATGGCCCGTCGTCCCTCCCGCGTGGACAACCAAGCTTATGTCCGAGGTGCTGACGCGCAGTACCCGTCAGCTGACAAGGAGTGCACAGCGCAGCATGCCCCCTGCGGGCCCTCCTGTCACTCCCCCTGCGGCATTCGCCGAGGTCAATTCGCCGCGTTCGCGGAGCCGTTCACGGCATCCTCCGCGATGCGTTCGTGGTGGCGGATCACTTCGGCGATGATGAAATTCAGAAACTTCTCAGCGAACGCCGGATCCAGCTTGGCGCTTTCGGCCAGAGCGCGCAGACGCTCGATCTGACGGGCCTCGCGGGCCGGGTCGGCGGGCGGCAGCCGGTGCTCCGCCTTGAGGTGGCCGACCTGCTGGGTGGCCTTGAAGCGCTCGGCGAGCATGTGGATGACGGCCGCGTCGATGTTGTCGATGCTGTCGCGCAGCCGTGCGAGTTCCGCGCGGACGGAGGGGTCGACGTCACGGGTTCCGGTGTTGCTGGTGGTCATGAGCGTCCAGCCTACGTGGCGTGCGGGCGTTCGATCATCGGTGGATCGTCGGGGTCGGGGACCCTGTTGCTCCAGCCGCCCGGGACGGCTCGGTACTGCTGGGCGCGGAAGCGGACGGGAGGCATGCCGACGCGGCGGGTGAACAGGCGGGAGAAGTAGGCCGGATCGTCGTAGCCGACGCGGCGGGCGACGGCGGCGACGGGCAGTTCGGTGGCGGCGAGGAGTTCCTTGGCGCGGCCGAGGCGGATGCCGAGCAGATAGTCCTTGGGGCTGCAGCCGGCGCCGCGGCGGACGGCGGTGCGCAGTTCGGCGGGGGTCATGCCGTGCCGGGCGGCGTGGTCGGCGACCGACAGCGGCAGGCACGCGTCGCGGGCGAGGGCCTTGAGGACGGGGTCGCCGTCGGGGGCGAGATCGGCTCTGGCGCGGCGCAGGGCGACGAGGAGTTCGTGGACGGCGGCGCCGGTCTCCACCTCCAGGAGGGGATTGCCGCGGCGGGCCGCTCGCGCGATGCGTCCGATGACGGCGCGGGCGCCCCTGGCGTCCGACAGGGGCACGACGGGGCGGTCCGGCTCGATGTAGCCCAGTTCGGTGTACGTGGAGGTGGCGGGTCCGGCGAAGACGACGAAGCCCTCGTCCCAGCCGCCGTCGGGGTCGGGCCCGTAGTGGTGCGCCACGCCGGGGGTGAGCCACAGCAGCGCGGGCGCGGTGACGGCCGTACGGCGGCCGTCGGGGTCCAGGTACCAGCCGCCGCCCGCGTTGAGGACGACGGCGACGTGGTGGTCGAGGGTGCGGGGCCCGACGGTGGGCAGCGCGCCGTACTGGAGGCCGACGCCGAGGCAGACGAGGCCGAGGCGGTGATGGGCCGGTCCGGGCGTGAAGAACCGCATCCAGGTGTGGTACATCCGCGCTCCTTCCGCCGCCGCTCCGGTCGCCGTCCCGGTTGGTTGTTTCGGTCTTCGTCCCGGTTGGTTGTTTCCGTCTTCGTCCCGGTCCGTTGTTTCGGTCCAAGTAGCGGTGATCTTTGTCCATGGACGTGGTCGCCGCCAGGGGGCGAGGGTGGGTCACATGAACGAGTTCGGGGTCGGGGAAACGGATTTCCTGCTGGACGGGCGGCCGGTGCGGCTGCTGTCCGGCGCGCTGCACTACTTCCGGGTGCACGAGGCACACTGGGGTCACCGGCTGGCGATGCTGCGGGCGATGGGCCTCAACTGCGTGGAGACGTACGTCCCGTGGAACCTGCACGAGCCGCGGCCGGGCCGCTTCGAGGACGTGCAGGCCCTGGGCCGTTTCCTGGACGCGGCCCGGGAGGCGGGGCTGTGGGCGATCGTGCGGCCGGGGCCGTACATCTGCGGCGAATGGGAGAACGGCGGCCTGCCGCACTGGCTGACGGGCGAGCTGGGCACGTGCGCGCGTACCCGCGACGAGCGGTACCTGGAGCATGTGCGGCGCTGGTTCGGCCGGCTGATGCAGGAGGTCGTGCCCCGGCAGATCGACCGCGGCGGCCCGGTGATCATGGTGCAGGTCGAGAACGAGTACGGCAGCTACGGCTCGGACGGCGAGTATCTGCGCCGCCTCGCCGACCTGCTGCGGGCCACCGGCGTCACGGCGGTGCTGTGCACTTCCGACGGCCCGGAGGACCACATGCTCGGCGGCGGCTCGGTCCCCGGTGTGCTCGCCACGGTGAACTTCGGCTCCCACGCGCGCGCGGGCTTCGAGACGCTGCGCCGGCACCGCCCCGAGGGGCCGCTGATGTGCATGGAGTTCTGGTGCGGCTGGTTCGACCGCTGGGGCGGCGAGCACGTCACCCGCGACGCCGAGGACGCCGCGTCCGCCCTGCGGGAGATCCTGGAGTGCGGGGCCTCGGTCAATCTCTACATGGCGCACGGCGGCACCAGCTTCGCCGGCTGGGCGGGCGCCAACAGGGGCGGCGGCGCCCTGCACGAGGGGCCGCTGCAGCCCGACGTGACGTCGTACGACTACGACGCCCCGATCGACGAGTCCGGAAACCCGACGGAGAAGTTCTGGCGCATGCGTGCGGTCCTCGCCGAGTACGCCGAGGGCCCGCTGCCCGAACCGCCGCCCCCGCCCGCGCGGTTGGGCGCGCCGGCCGGGGTGCACCTGACCGGGTGGGCGCCCTTGGACGTCGTACTGGAGACAAGGGGCGGCCCGGAGACCTCGGCTCCCGTGCCGCCCTCCTTCGAGGAGCTGGACGTGGACCGGGGGCTCGTACGGTACGCGGTGACCGTGCCCGGGCCGCGGCAGCCGTACCCGCTGATCGCGCGCGGCCTGCGGGACCTGGCCGTGGTGTACGTCGACGGTGAGCGGGCCGGCGTGCTCACCGAGGGCGACGAGCAGCTCAAGGAGCCCGTAGCCGGGCACGCGCGCGTGGAGCTGTGGGTGGAGTCCCTGGGGCGCGTCAACTACGGACCGCGCAGCGGCGAGCCCAAGGGCATCACCGGTGGCCTGCTGCACGAGCGGCAGTATCTGCACGGGGTACGCGCGCGTGGGCTGCGCCTGGATGCGCTGGACGACATCGGGGACGTCCCGTTCCGGCCGCCCGCCGAGGACGGCGCCCCGGGGCTGTACCGGGGCACCGTCACGGTGCGGGGCGCCGGGGACGCACGGCTCGAACTGCCGGGCTGGACCCGCGGATTCGCCTGGGTCAACGGCTTCAACCTGGGCCGCTACTGGTCCGTGGGCCCGCAGCACTCGCTGTACGTGCCCGGCCCCGTGCTGCGCGAGGGCGAGAACGAGGTGTGGCTGCTGGAATTCGAGGAGCCGGCCCCGGCCGGGTCGGGGACCGTCACCCTGCGAGCCGTCTAGCCGTCCATCCGTCCATCCGTCCAGAGGGCGGCGGCCGCCCGCGCCAACGGATGTCACGTCCGGGCCGTGGAACCCGGCCAGGGAAAATCCGCTCGCCTCCCCGTAGAGTGGAATCGGGTTCAGGGCGTCTTGGGGGTTCGGGCGTGGCGAACGGCGGGCCGGTCGAGCACGGCTACCCACACCTGGATACGGTGCGGGCCGCCATCACCGCGCTCTACAAGCGGTTGTCGTACGACACCATCCAGACGTTCTCGGCCAGCGTGGCCCCCGTCGACGTGGCGTTCTGCGACACCGACGACCTCTATCTGGGCGCGCAGCGGGTGGCCCGCGAGCTCGTCCGGCACTACCGCCTCCCGGACGCCCGCCTGGTCGTCAGCTTCCGCGAGATGCAGCACGCGGCGAACGTCGAACTCGCCGCGGGCCCCGAGTACTTCGTCGAACTCAACGACCGCTTCCGTACCCACCGGCGCGACATCGGCGCCGCCCTGGCCCACGAGATCATGCACGTCTATCTGCACCGCCTGGACCTGTCCTTCCCGGGCACCCGCGACAACGAGATCCTCACGGACACGGCGACGACGTACCTGGGGGCGGGCTGGCTGCTGCTGGACGCCTACCGGGAGGACTCGGCGTCCTCCCAGAAGCTCGGCTATCTGACGCCCGAGGAATTCGGCTACGTCCTGGCGAAGCGCGCCCTGGTGTTCGGCGAGGACCCGTCCATCTGGTTCACCAGCCCCCAGGCCTACGAGGCCTACACCCGGGGCATGGCACAGGCCCGCCACGACGAGCAGCAGCCCCCTCTGACGGCGGCCGGCTGGGCGGGCCGCCGCCGCTATGCCCGCGACCGCCGCCATGCGCCGGGACCCCAGCCCGGCGTCCCGTACACCTTCACGCCCGACGGCGGCGGCCGCCTCCGCGTCTCGTTCCCCTGCCCGACCTGCCATCAGAAGATCCGGGTGCCGGTACGGGGGCGTGTCCGCGCGCGGTGTGCGCTGTGCCGGACGGTGCTGGAGTGCGACACGTAGGGGGGAGGTACCCGGCGCTGCAGTGGGCGTTGTCCGGGGGCTGCCGCCCCCCAGGCCCCCGCTCCGGCCTGAACGGCCTCGTCCTCAGACGCCGGACGGGCCAAGAGTGGCCGCCGTCCGCCGCGGCAACGCCCCGCACAGTGCCGCACACACCACGAACCCACCGGTCACCCACGGCATCGCCGCGGTCAGTGCTTCCGTCAGACCGTCCCCGGCGTGATTGAAGAACACCGTCCCGATCACCGCCGCTCCGAGCGCACCCCCGAACTGCTGAGCCGTGGAGAAGATCCCGGACGCTCCGCCCGCCAGCTCACCCGGCACGGCGGACAGCACCACGTTCACCAGTGGCACCACCAGGAACCCGAGTCCGGCCCCGGCGATCACCAGCCCCGGCACGAGCGGCCATGCCCCGGTGTGCGCGGCGGAGGCGCCGGTGACCGCCTCCCACACCCATCCGAACCCGCCCGCCATCATCAGCGCGCCGGCCCCGAGCACCAGACGCCCGAACCTCACCGCGAGGCCGTCCGCGACAGGTGCCGTGAGGAATCCCCCGACCGAGAAGGCCACGGTCACCACGCCGGCCTGCATCGGCGTGTATCCCTCGCCCTCCTGCAGCCAGAGCGCGAAGACGAGGAAGAACCCCTGCATGCCGACCGAGAACAGCAACTGCACCAGGACGCCCACCGAGAACGCGGGCAGCCGGAACGCCCGCGAGGGCAGCAGCGGCATTGTCCCCGCGCCACGCCGCCGCGCCTCGAACACCCCGAGCCCGGCGACGGCACAGACACCTGCGGCGAGGCAGATCCAGCCCCAGGCCGGCCACCCGTTCTCCCGCCCCTGCACCAGCGGCAGCACGATCGCCACCAGCCCGGCCGCCAGCAGGGCGCTCCCGAGCACATCCGGCCGTCCGGCCGACCGCTCCTTCGTGGACGGCACCAGCAGCAGCCCGGCCACCAGTGTCCCGACCGCCACCGGCACGTTCACCAGGAACACCGAGCGCCAGCCCCAGCCGAACAGATCGGCATCGGTGAGCAGCCCGCCGAGCAGCAGCCCCACCGCGGCGGCGAACCCGGCGACGGCCCCGTACATCCCGAAGGCGGCGCCGCGCTCCTTCCCGCGGAACAGCGTGCGGAACGAGCCGAGCACCTGCGGCATCAGCACCGCCGCCATGACGCCCTGCACGGCCCGTGCGGCGATCAGCTGGCCGGGCGTCTGGGCGAGACCGCACCCCAGGCTCGCCAGCCCGAACCCCGCGGTGCCGGCGAGGAACAGTCCGCGGCGCCCGAAGCGGTCCCCGAGGTGTCCGGAGACGATCAGCGTGGCGGCGAAGCCCAGCAGGTAGGCGGAGATCAGCCACTGCAGATCGCTCTGCGAGGTGTGCAGGTCACGGCCGATGGACGGGATCGCGACGTTCACGATCGTCACGTCCAGCAGGTCCATCAGCGCCGCGATCATCATCACGACGGCGGCCGCCCAGCGGCGCGGATGCGGTTCCACTTCAGTGGGCGGGGGTGCGGCAGAGGTCGTGGTCATGGGGTCTCCCGTTGGCTCCAGATTTATTTCGTTCGGGCTAACGAAAGACTTGCACCGTTGGTTCTGCGTTGGCAAGTACTTAGTTCGACCGAACGAAATATTTGCTAGCCTGGGTCGCATGACCAGCGGAGACACGGACGGCACGACGGAGGACGAGCGGCGGACCGGCACCCTGCAGCGCCTCATGGCCGTCGGCCGCGAGCAGAGCGCCGTCACGGTGATGTTCCATTCGGCGATCGCGGCGAAGCAGGGCCTGAACGCCACGGAGGAGAAGACCCTCGACTACCTGCAGCGACGGGGACCGCTCACCGCGAAGGACCTCGCGGAGCTGACGGGCCTGGCTCCCGCCTCCGTCACCGGCCTGGTCGACCGCCTGGAGGCCAAGGGCTTCGTCCGCAGGATCAAGCACCCCACGGACAAGCGCCGGGTCCTCGTCGAACTGGACCAGCACAAGATCGCGGAACTCGCCGTGTTCTTCGACGAGTGGGCCCGCGATGTGATCGCGGCCTGCGAGCAGTTCAGCACGGACGAGCTGGACACGGTGATCCGCTTCCTCACCGTCATGAGCGAGCAGCAGCAGCGGGCCACCGCCCGCCTGACGGACTGAACGGCCGGGGCGGACCGCTGCGTCGACAGGGCCTGACGGCCGCGACGCCAGGCCGATCCAACGGGCACACCCCTGACCGCCGCAACGCCAAGCCGACCTGAGCGACACACCCCCGGCGCCCGCGACGCCCAGCCGACCCAACGGGCACACCCCCGACGGCCGCAACACCCAGCCGACCCAACGGGCACACCCCTGACGCCCGCAACACCCAGCCGACCCAACGGGCACACCCCCGACGGCCGCAACACCCAGCCGATCCGAAGGACGCGCCCTACGCCCCGTACACCGCACCCGGCTCCTCGGCCTCGGCCAGCAGCTTCAGTGCCGCTTCTCCCGCTTCCCCCGGACTCCACCGCGCCCCCTTGTCGGCGCTCGGCCCCGGCCGCCAGCCCTCCATGACGGTGATCCGGCCGCCCTCCGTCTCGAAGACCCGACCGCTCACGCCGGCGCTCGCGGCGGAGCCGAGCCATACGACGAGGGGAGAGACGTTCCCGGGGGCCATCGCGTCGAAGCCGGTCGCGGGCGCCGTCATCGTCCCGGCGAAGGTGCGCTCCGTCATCCGGGTCCGGGCCGCGGGTGCGATGGCGTTGACCTGGACGCCGTACCGGCCCAGCTCGGCCGCCGCGACCAGCGTCAGTCCGACGATGCCGGCCTTCGCGGCGCTGTAGTTCCCCTGCCCGACCGACCCCAACAGCCCCGCTCCGCTGCTGGTGTTGACGATCCGTGCCGTCGGCATGCGCCCGGCCTTGGCCTCCGCCCGCCAGTGCGCGGCGGCGTGCTTCAACGGCAGGAAGTGGCCCTTGAGGTGCACGCGCAGTACGGCGTCCCAGTCGTCCTCGTCGAGGTTGACCAGCATCCGGTCGCGCAGGAAGCCGGCGTTGTTCACGAGGGTGTCGAGCCGGCCGTAGGTCTCCAGGGCGGTCGCGACCAGGGAGGACGCTCCGTCGGCGGTGGCG
>Ga0307512_10004260_pt1 | contig 15792 bp, 17 predicted proteins | sample 14_EM_MG_FD_200267 | JGI IMG/M metagenome (GOLD analysis project Ga0307512, IMG submission 200267) | Populus trichocarpa ectomycorrhiza microbial communities from riparian zone in the Pacific Northwest, United States - 14_EM | ecosystem: Host-associated > Plants > Roots > Unclassified | place... | reverse complement strand
GAGGGGAGGGAGGGCAGCAGGGCAGGGCAGAGCAGAAGCGAGAAGGATGGGGATTTGAGGCGAGGGACGGTGATGAGCGATTATGTCAAGGCGTGAGAACGAAGAGACGACGACGACAACTGACGACGACGTTGCTTGATGATGGCGGTGAGGCGTAGCGAGGTGTGTTCGTATGGAACAAGCCGCAGCCCGCAGCAGCCACAGTCCAGTCTCCGCATCCATCCATCCTCCCTGTACCATGCGCAAATGAATGAAAATCTCATCAGAGTTTTTTTCACCATCATGATCCGTGCCCCATAGAATCCTTTCTTCTCCATCTGTTCTTATCCAACCCCCAATCCCCGTCAAACCGCCGGGAGACCGGGTCTTATCCGAGATTGCCAATTGTCCAGAAAACGCCAGATCCCCGAGGCTACCCTAGTATCGGTAGATAATTTGGGCAAAAGTAAAAATTTCGAGAGCTGAGGCGCAAGAGTGGCGCTGACGGGATTCTCCTTGAATCCCCTTCCACTGGACCACGGCTGCCCATCTCATATCCGGGCATCGGTGCTCGGGACGATCGTAATCGTCTGCAATTACAACTCCAAGCCACTCCTCTCCAATCATCCCCAGTGCAGACACATCACAAGCAATGACTTGCACGAGTTCTCTCATTCTCTCGCTCGTATCAACATCAATTCATCGAGGGGTAGACTATATCCACGCAGATAGATGTTTCCCTACTATAACTTATCTTCAAAATACACACATAACTTTTTTCTGTTCCGATAAGCAGTAAAAAGATCAAAGCGCCAAACAAACAGGAAACATAAATAAAGAAACAAATATTTATACACGTAGCTAGCTCGAGCTTATTCCGCCCCCAATTACACAACCATGCTCTCAACACTGTACGCTCCTGCCGCCAGACCCTCCCTCCAATACTCCCTCTTCATAGTCCCGCCTCGCTTCTCCGCAGATTCGTGCACCTTAAACTCCTTGCCGACTAGTGGATCCACCAACCGCCGCAGCGCCAGAGCTCCAAGCGGAAGCATTGGCGAGATACCCTTTGCGGCTGATAGCGCTACCGGGCGATCCTGTTTGATGAGCTCCTCCTTACTCACAGCCGCCCTCTGTAGCATCTTTTTGTGGCCAACTACGACCTTGCGTTGCGCGTTGACTCGCGCGAGGGACTTCTTGTGGGCAGCTGCTGAGCCACGGTGGCGGCGCCGTTTACTCTCGTTGGAGCGAATGACGGCAGGTCGCTTCTTGATCGTGAGAGTTAAGGATTGGACGGGAGCGACTTCGGTGGAGACATCGTTCGATGGCGCTTCTTCCTCAGTTTGCGTGGGCGCCTCCTGCAATTCATCTGTCACGATAGTGTCCTGAACAGCCGCCTCGTCTGCGACATTGCTCCAATCCACGTGCCGGAATAACTCCTCCATAAGCCCCTTCAGATTTGCAGCTTGTTCAACCATCTGCAGCGCCTCGTCAACATTCTCCATCAACCCGGTTAACAAATCTGTAGTGTCGGTCATGATGAGACCGGACATTCCCACCGCATCGATGGCTGCCGTCAAAAGATCTGCAACTACCCGGACATCCTCGATTCCAATTGTCTTTCCCGGTTCTTCAAATTCATCATCAGCTGCGATAAGCTCGTTTTCCAGAAGCCTTATCAGCAGGGTGAGGGTGTCGCTGGGAAGTGCCTTGAACGACCTTATGACCGTTGATGTGGGAAAGTTTGCAAGTCTGATCAATGCGATCCGTACAATCTCGGCACGATGTATCTCGAAGATTATATTGTCTTCATCCTCGGGCGCTGCGGTCGACGGCGACAGTGCCAACTTAATGGCGCATAGAATTTCAGCCACCGGAAGGCTATCGAGGGATGTTAGGAACCACTGCAGTGTTCGGAGGGTCGGGTCATAGGTCAGAAGCGCTTTGACAAGACCTTCGCTGAGCGGCAGAGACATAGTCGAAAAGTTCCCGGATTCGAGGAGGTAACGAAGTACATTGGGAGGGAAGAAAGAGACCGTCATCACTTGCTGCTGTTCATCGTTTACAGAGGACGGTTCTGTCACTGCAAATATCATGGATAAAACGGCGGTAACAAAATCGACCCGGAGAGGTTTATAGGTGCTTTCGGGGATTTCAGCACCAAGGTCATTAACCTCCCCCCGAGCCATGGCCATTGAATTCTCCTTGTTCGACGTGGAGCCATTCACCATATGCGTGTCTTCCTCAGAGTTATTGCTAACCTTTTCGATTTGTGCCAGCTCTTTAGCACCAACGTACTTCGCAAAAACACGCTCAAACGCAGCTAAATCGCCAGTCTTTTTGGCCCTTTGCATTTCAGCAATTGCTTTGCCAGCCTTCAGTCTTTCGTTCTCTAGCCGCCTCAAAAGAGAACTTGCGGACTTCGTCTTCTTTGGAGGCGGCACATCCGCCGCCCCTCTAACACCACGGCCAATAGAATCAATCAATAGCCCATCCTTCTTTCCCGCTCGTGAACGTGTAAGCTGAATTCCTACAATGCCACCTTGTGCGTATCCGATAACGAGATCCATATCAGGGATATAGGTGGTAAGAAACACGCTGCCCGTCAAACCACTAGTTGTTGATGCTGGAGTCGAGGATCGTGAGAGGGCCGCGGAAGACTGAGTGGATGACTGGATGGAAATACTAGCCTGTAAGGACGAATATTTCGTATCGTAGAGGGAAATCTCGTCGTTTGTGGCAACGAGAACAGTCGAAGAAGAAATTCGGAGTAATGATGCAGGATGAGATCCAGGTACCTCGGTGGATTGGATGGAAAGTGTTGTAATTATAGTGGGTTGAATGAGGGTAAGATTATATGTCGTAAATTGGTTTGAAGACAGCTGGTATAATGTTCCCGTCGGGAAATGGACCGAGAAAGTAGAAGGTGTAGGCTTCGAAGTTTCATCAGGAGTCGGAAGTTGTAACGAGAGCAGTTCTCGTGGTTCCTTCTTGCCGACAATGACCGGGACGGATATGAACCGTACCTTGTATGTTGTTGCACTCCTGGTTACAACCAGTAGGACGACATCGCTGGTGCTGTCCGAAAGGGCAATGTCTGATCGGCTGCTAAACACTGATTTGCGAGCGGTAGCTAAACTCGCAGTTGCAGCGTACACCACGTTTATATTGTCCGCCTTTTGAGACGGTATGGCAAAATCCCAGTGTCTTTTCTGCAGGTCTTCTGAGAAGAATCGGATATGGCCGTCCGCATACACGGTCAACAGTCCACTATCGACCTGCGAGTCTCTCTGCTTTCCTCTCTTTGCAACTGCGCTCAGATCGTGAATATATACAACGTCGTGAGAAGATGCGATATCCGTCGTGTGCTGTTTCACGGGAGTCTCTTGCCCCTCGTCGCCTCCGTCATGGGTTTCTTCCCAGCACACAAGCTGCTTCTTGGGAGCTGATAGCGCTGCATACGTTCGCCGAGAGGTGCCGGCTTTTGAAACCTTGGATACAGTGGAGGTAGGTGCACAAAAAAACTTTGTGGATGGTTGCAAGGCATACGATGAGATGGTTTGGGTCAACCGAAGCTGCGGAAAATCGTAAGTCAACGATGTGCCCTCCGGAAACGAGGTGTGGGTGTGTGTATATTACATCATAGATATTGACACCTTCTCCGTCTACTGCAGTCGCGATTTCATTGTTGCCGCTGGATCGTTTCCGCTTTCTCGACTCGACAGGCGCCGTATAGCACGAGCGGTAGCTCTCTTGACCTTTTGGCTTCGTCTGGTGCAGAGGGAGGGACAATGGAAAAACTGTGTAAGGCGCTGATAGCGAGACTGAGGGTGTAGCCATAGTATGTAGTACAGTTCGTTTGCGGAAGTGGGATTGGTGGGTGAGAGCGGGATGTCGAGATACTTGAGGCTCGTTGATGAATTTTCTTAATTGACTTTTTTGGCCTAGCGTGATGCTAGCCGTCTGCACTGCCTGTCACTCACAGCCTTGGCACTTATCGTCGCGTATCCATGAGCGCAGCGCGTCAGTCGGCGTAATGCATGTATTCAGGAGCCTACACCGCAAATCGCTCAATCCACTCACCACATCATTCAACGTACTCTACCGCCCCTTCCCTTTGAAAACTTCAGAAACGATTCTTGATATTCAGTTGTACTTGCCAATATTTCACCGGAACAAAACTGTCCTCTTCCAGTCACCTACCTCATTTCCCACCCTCTATTCTACAAAACGCGTTTAGCAAAAGTACTTTAGCCCTCGAACAATACAACCACCGCTAGTTTCGACTACCGCTAACTCCACAAACGTCGGCCAATACCCTCTTTGTATTGATGGGAATCTGTCCAATTCATGAGTACCGTTAACGGTCCCTTAAATGGGACATCGAGCGAGGTGGAACCGGGTCAACTGTCGAATGCTCCTCCCCCGCCTCCTACCGGCGCTGCAATGTCAACACAATATTTCTTCATGAAGACTTCCGAGAAAAGTATGTTAGCTCTACAGGGCCTGTGCTCTTTCTGCTCCAGCAAAGTACCGGGTCTCATTGTTGACGTGCTGCAGAAAAACTTCAGAAGCAACAGGAGGCCGAAGCGGCTTCAGCCCAGCCGAAAGCGCGAGCTCCTACCCCGAACCCAACCACCGATGACGAGCAACCCGAGGCTTCGAAGCCAAAGCCACCCCGAAAACCAAGAGCACCCGTAAAAAAGAGGGAGCCGAAATCGAGAAAGCTGAAACTCGAGCCTCCACCTCCCCAATCGCAAGAACCAACGTCCTCTCCCGCAATTAACTTGGCTTCAACAAGAACAGAGATCGACCCTATAACGGCGGCTGCTGCAACTCCTTTGACTCCTTCGTCTTCACCCCCGGCGGCTAATGAAGAGACTATGCCAGAGACGGAAGCAGAGGTTGGTCCTAACCCCCGGAAAAGTAAACGACGGAAGAAGTCGCCCCCGGTGGTGTCTTTCCGGATGATAGTGGACGATGAGACTGGTATGATCTTAAGCAGCCCTGCACAAGGCGGTAGAATTCTAGCCAACCAAAACAACGCTGTCAATATCCCAGAGTTCTCACTCAGACCAGAAGAGCCACCATCGAGCCCAGTACTACCAGCAACTCGGATAAACGAGGGGACTGACACAGAGATCTCTCGCCCTGTAACCCCTATACACAGTTCTCGCAGGACACGGGCCACATATAGGAAAGATCTCGGCATTCTAATCATTAGGAGCAGCCCCCCGCCACCATCAAGCCCGGTGCTCCCAGCAATTCGGGCGAACGAAGGAACGGATACCGAGATCTCTCGCCCTACAACCCCCAACCATGGTTCTCGCAGAACCCGGGCCACTTATAGGAAGGATCTCGGCATTTTGATCATCAAGAGTAGTCCTCCGCCAAGCAGCCCTCCTCCGCAACCAGTCCGAAAGAATGCCTTCGCTATGCTTGGTAAGAAAAAGGCGCCCGAGAAAGCACTGGGCAAGACAGGAAAGGAAGAAGCCGACGCCGCACCTGTCGACAGTAGCACAAACGCCGAACGTAAATCCATGAAGACACCAGGCAGAAAAGGCAGAAAGAAAGACCAGACAGAAGAAGACGTACCGCCTGTCGAAGGCAGTGCAAACGCCGAACTTAAACCGGCAAAGACGTCGAGCAGAAAGAGTAGAAAGAAGGATCAGAAAAAAGATGCTATTGTGCTGTCGGAGTCATCTGTCGAAACCGCCTCGACCAATGATCCAATGCCGCCTGATCCAAAGGCTGCTGTTCCTCCATCGGAAGCGCCATTTGCTAGCAACAAAGTACTACACCCATTCTTCAGTGCCGCAGGCAGGAAAAAGATGGCGGAAGCTGCGCCTCTGCCTCCAGAGATAACCGAGGATGGTGGAACCAAGGTTGATAGTACCATTGCACCGCCTCGACCATCATCACGGGCTGCCGGTGGGCCTCCAAATAAATCGAACTGGGGGTTCATGACCGGCTTCACGAATAGTCGGTCCGATCGGGTTACCAAGGCCCCCGGCATGGCAGATGCACCATGGCCTGTCCAAGGGACGTCCCATGTTCGCGGGCTCTCGCCTTCGGATGTAATGGCGTATACCGGCCATTCCCTGGGTCAACGAAAGCTGAAAACTTCCAGCGTTATAGTTCAAGTCGACGAGGATATACTCAATAGGCTTGCCAAGCAGTTGCATATCGGCTGCCTGAGGGACAATTTATGCTCTGATGATTACGAATCGCGAAAGTATATCAATGTCTCTCCGGAAGTTAGATTACCAAAACGGATCCTTACCACTGGAACCCAGCTTCAAAAAATGATCCGTCTAAGAATCTCAACCCGACTTCCGCATCCCAAAGCTATATCTCAGGTGCAGCAGGTGGATTCGGACTCGGAATTGAGTAGTAGTGAAATGATTATTGCGGGGACAAACGTTCATCCCGCATTATTTCGTCTCTATAAACGGCTTGGGACCGAGCTTACCGCATTCGATATGCACAAATGCGAAGCTACTCCTTGGGAAGTCAAATATGCAGCCGAAACGATTGAGGAAACTCTACAGCCTGGGAAAGAGAAGGATATCCTTAAGAAATGGCTGATCAGACTCAAGACCGATAAAGTCCATGTCGAAACGGGAGCGAGTGCAAAACGCAAAGCCAAGGGAAATGTCGCGGCCGCAAAAAAGAAGCGCAAGAAGAAGGACGATGACCTAGATTCATTTGTTGTGACGAGTGAGGAGGAGTTGAATACGATGGACGAAATCACAGACCCTGAAGAAGAGGACTGGATTAATCCCGCAACAAAGACAAAGAAGTCTACTGTGAGGGCGGGTGATAAACTTGGCGAGCTTGATACATTTCTGGGTAAAACCAAAGACCACAAAAAGACCAACACGATTGTTATCAGTGGACCAATAGGATGTGGAAAAACTGCCACTGTCTTTGCAGTCGCAAAAGAACTGGGATACGCTGTCTTTGAAGTCAATCCGGGATCCAGGAGGAATGGGAAGGACGTTTTAGATCTGGTTGGTGATATGAGCAGAAACCATCTTGTTCACCACGCCAAGAATGCCCCCGAGACGAACAATCCCTTTGCAAAGGTCAAAGCAGCAAAAGAGGGGACCAACACGCTCGAGGAAGATCTCCAGATGCGCCAAAAACAGTCATTGATTCTCTTTGAAGAAGTGGATATTTTGTTTGAAGAGGACAAGAATTTCTGGAGTACAGTTATCAGCTTGATGGCAAAGTCAAAGCGGCCGGTTGTGTTGACCTGTAATGACGAGTCTCTTTTGCCCTGGGATGACTTATCACTTCATGCAATACTCCGGTTTTCTCCGGCACCTCGATCTTTGCTTGTGGATCATTTGCTGCTAATGTCCGCCAACGAAGGACATCTGTTGCAACGATCTGCCGTAGAAGCACTTGCCGCCGCCAACAAGGACGATATTCGGGCTTGCATTATGGACCTTCAATTCTACTGCCGAATGGCCGTCGGAGATCGTAAAGGTGGCCTGGGTTGGTTGGTTGACCGTTGGCCAGTCGGTTGTGATATCGCCGAGAACGGGGAGCCATTGCGAGTAGTCAGTGAGGATACCTATTATGAAGGAATAGGGTTTGTGCCTAACTCGCCAGATATCAAAGAGGAGGATAAGTGGCGGGATGTGTGGGACGAATATGGATTGGATATTGGTGCTTCGGAAGAAGGGCTTGAGGAGTGTGCAGGGGAGATTGAGGTAAAAGGTGTGAAAAAGAAGGTCTCTCTGACGATTGCCCATGAGTTTTTCGAGGCAAGGAGTGCCGCCGACGCATTTTCTTCTCTTGCATCGTCTGGGATCGACGAGGTTAGTTTCCTCCTGTTTACTACCAAGTGAATAACTTCGCTAATGCCGTTTGCACAGCCAAAGCTAGATTTCACTCTCCCTAAGAGGAATGAAAAGACAATATTGGACGACCTGTATGGCCACCACACCGTACAGACCGATAACCATGTGGTCCCAGGATCAATCAAAACCGACATCTCCATCTATATGCGCTCTCTGGCCCGCCAATACCTTACCTCCGAAACTCAGAAGGTCTCAATATCACTCGCACCCATCACCAACGACCAAATTATCTCCTCCATCCTCTTCCGGCACGAGACCGAAAACTTTTCTCGGATGCAATTGCAAGACCTCTTTGCTCCGCTAACCAAAGCAGAGACAATGTTTGCAACTACTCCTGCAACAATCCACAGTTCTATCTATCCCTCAGCGAGATTGCTTGCGACGGAAGTTGCATCGTGGGTTAGGAGTATTCTGAGATATGATGTGGCGATGGAGAAGGAGAGGAGAAAAGCTAGTAGTCTTCTCAGCGTTGGCGGGAAGCGGAGGACTAGGGCTGCTAGGTTGGCGGTTGAGGGCGGGGATCGTAGGAGAAAGGAGAGGTGGCTTCGATGCTTGGGCGCAGATGTTATTTCGAGGAGCTCTGGAGAGGGATGGCTGCCGCCACAGCAACAAACAGAGGGAAAGGTGGGTAGTGATGGGGACGGCGACGAAGATCAGGAGATGGAGGATGTTTAGATGATTGTAGATGAAACGGATGCGGAGGTGCGATGGATGGACGATAGATATGCAGCGACTTTCTTTTTGCTGGTTGTATTTTACTTTAGGGGAGTTTTGTTTGGGTAGTGGTATTCTGTTATGTGCATTTGTTGGGACACGGGAGGCTATGATGGTTCGTTTTCGTGCTGGTACATATTTGTACAGTAACTACAGAATTGGCTCGGGATACTTAGCCGGAAGCTCGTCAGCCGTATGAGCCGCACCTTATTTTGGCTGATTGCATTAGCTGTACCTGCATACATACAATGTAGCTGCAGGACACAGCTACCCCAATAGCCCTTCGCTCCACTCCCACACCTACCAAACATGGACGATGATCTTTACCCTCACACTCACCACACACATCTCATTGGCGCTGGCTACCTAACCGGCCTAATTCCTGACCTCGCCCGCCTCCAAACATCAGCGCCCCGCACCGGCGATCTATGCTTCCGCCTCCCCTCTGCAGAAGAGGTGTACTCACATACCATCCTCTTCTTTCCCGGCACTATAGATGAGTTCTCCTCACCTACCGGTGAAACCGACGCCCGGGGACTAGAGGTATGGAACATCCCGCCGACGAAGGAAGGTACCTTCCGCCAGGTTCTACGGCTGGAGAATGTCAACGTTGTGATCCGGACCCTACAGGAACACTACCGGCTAGGCGGCGGGGGGTACAAGATCGTTGTGAAGAACCCTGCCACCTCAGCGGTGGAGGGAACCTTCTATGTCCACCGCGCACTACTCGGGGAGCGGGTCCCCTACTTCGGCACGCTGTTTTCGGGCGGCTTCGGAGACTCTGCGGCAGCCGAGGGCGTGCTGTGGAGCGACACCGTCACTGCCCCCGCCGCAGAGATGCTGCAGAAGTGGTGCTACCTCGCTCCAGAGCTTCTGCAACTCCCCGCTGCTGCTTCTTGCGCTGATGAGGATGTCGCCGAAACTCCCACCGTGGAAACACTACTGGACACAGCCGTCGCCGCCGACTTCCTTGCCACCCCCGATCTACAGAATTATTGCCTCTCCGCGCTCAGAATGCGCGCTCACAACTTCACCTGCCAGGGCGTGCGGTGCACCGACGCCGTCCCGCGCATCCTCGCCGGCGTCCACTGCCGTCCGCAGCTCGAGCGGATCGCGGGGGACCTGTACTCGTCTGCACTAGCGCTGCTAGCACAGATGGGGAGTATACAGAAGATGTGGAAGCGGCGGGTTATCGAGCTGCCAGACAAGGTGCTGACGGAGCTTGTGGATGCGGTTGCGGAGGGGGTGGGGGATAGCCAGAGTGCGTTCCGGTGCTTCCTGACGGTGTCGAAGTTGAGGAGTAAGGTTGCGGCTTCGAAGATGAAGGCGAGGTGGGAGGAGGTGTTGCTGCTGCCGCTGCTGGGGCGTGCTGCGGGAGTGGCGGCGGCGGGTTTGCGGGATGGGTATCTTGCTTCCCAGGTGCAAAAGCTGAGACAGGTGAAGTTTGAACGCGCGGCGGTAGAGGATATGGTGTTGGCGGTTGCGGATGCGGTGAAGGAGGGGAATTGTGGGTGCGTTTATGAGGGCTTGCTGGGGATGTCAGAGAATGAGGAGGTGGTGCGGAGGGCGAGGGGGAAGGTGCAAATGTGGCTGAAGAGAAATTGGTTGAGTTTTAGTGTTGTTGAGGGGAATGTTTTTGAGAGGGAATGGAAGGAGGATATGGTGGTGAGGCTAGCGGGGGAGCTGGGGGTAGAGAAGGAAGATTTGTTGGGGAATCGCCGGAAGGGACGGGGGAAGGGCGGTCAATTGAGGAGGTAGAGACGGAGGAGGGGTGGTCAATTGAGGAAGTATATCACTGAGAGCTGTATTCTAATAGATTCTAAACGGCGTATAAACTGTAAATACAATAAACTTTAATAACAAGGCATTGTGTCCGAGTGGTTAAGGAGAGAGATTAGAAATCTCTTGGGTTCGCCCGCGCAGGTTCGAGTCCTGTCGATGTCGTTATAACTTTTGCTCTTTTGCCCTTTTGCCACCGCCGTGGGGTCCAGCGCAATCACTCCTACCTGCTTAAAGGCAACACATGCTTTTGATATCACTCGGATGTGTATTTTAGTTATCCGCTTGACTCCACTTAAGAATAGGTAGTTTATCAATTGCGGTAGGGGGAGGATAGTTGACCCAAATCACCGCCATAGCATTTCAACGTATCATGCATGGGTCTCGTATCAACTCCCCACCCACGTCCCGCCCCCATAATCGAGTGGAGAAACACCCTCGAACCCAACTCCCTAACCCCATAAAGAATCAAACAAAGTGAATTTCGTTTCCAAACCCGCACACCCAAAGTACGTATAAGAAATCGGAGGAAAAGAGAAAAAAACCTATCATACATCATTTTTACACAACTACAAACCACTTTCTCACCCACTCTCCCCCACTTTTACTGCTGTCCCGGCTTCGGCAATCCCTATATAACAAATTAGCAAACCCTCGACTCACGCAGCCCGCCTCACGTCAAAACTCACCTCCGTGAAAATCTTGCTCAAACTCGTCTTCATCTGTTCCGCCATCTCCCTCTCAGCCTGCTGCTGCTCTTTCAACAACTCATCCTTGTGTTCCACCAAGTGTCGTTGAGTCTCCCTATAGTTCTGCTGTCCCCTCTCCCGCGCAAGATCCATAAACGTCTTCACATCTTCATCCTTTTCCTCCCTCGGCTTCATCCCCAGTAACTCCAGTGCCCACGCAGGTGGACCCTTCTTCTTCCCCTTCTTCTGTCCCAGCTCCTTCCGCAGCTGCTCGCGGATCAGCTCCTCCCGTCGTGCAAATTCCGTCGGTATGTGCGTGCCGTCGAAGTCCTTGATGATGGGTCTGACGTCGGGGACGCCCATGGCCGCCATGTACTCCAGGAACGGGATAAGAGCGACCAGATCGCGGTCTTTAGGATCGCCCTTCCATGGCGGGAGTTTAATCGTGTTGTCGGGATTCGCGGACCAGGCATCGGGGTTGGTCTCTATCATTATCACCTTGCTCAGGTCCCGGTTGAGGTAGTTAAGGTCCTTGACGTATTTCCCGTCGACGTAGCGGGTGTGTACGCGGAATAGCGGGAACATGATGTAGCCTGGCTGCTGGTCTACCTTCTGCAGTAGCGGCGCCGCTGTCGCCTCCGGCTGGTTCGTGAACACGATGATCTCGTAGTACTGGAATAGGTAGGCGAGGAAGTAGTCGAGGCCCGGACGCTTTGCGGTTCTCCAGCCGTGCTCGCGTGACCAGCTGGAGTGGATCATGAAGTCCTCGAAGGAGAGGACGAGCGTGTAGGGCCGTCCGTACTCGGGCATGGGGTCGGGAAGGAGCTTTTCGAATGGCGGCTCGTTGTAGAAATCCAAAAAGTCGTTGGAGCGCGCCTTGACACGAGTAAAGAAGTCGTCCCATCCGTCGCCGATGGTGGGGTGCATCCGCTTCTCGCTCTCGTCCAGTCCTCGACCTAGGTACAGCGTGCCTCCGATCATGCCCAGGAGTACCGCGTAGCCGGAGTACTTTGCCATTGCGTTGCGGCGACGGTCGGTAGATGAGATGTATGCAGACCTGGGGAGACCATCTGAGCCGGCCCCTCTTCCTCCGGCGGAGGACCGCGGGCGGGGTGCTTCTTCGGTGGTGGCGGCGGCGGCGGCATCTTGTGGCGGGGCGTCGGTGGTAGCTTCAGCTTCGGTTTGGGAGAGCGGAGAGGCGGTGGCGTCGGTGGGGATGATGGGTTCTGCCTCGCCCTCTGTTCGTGATGCTTTGTTTGCGTAGGCGCGGTAGTGGGATGTTAGGATGTGAGCTGATGGTATGGTTAAGGCTGTTGCTAATGGAGCTGTGCGGGGCGCGGCATTGATGAGGGCCTTTGATAGGGCGCGAGCGATTGTTCGGGAGAGCATGGTGAAGGGATTGACCCAGCCGGTGCTTGGTTGGGGAATAGAAAACTGAGGGTGGCAGGGTTGAGATATTGTCTTTTCTCCAGGATGAACGGTGATGAAAGAAAGAAAGGCATGCAGGGTACAGCAGGGTAATCTCAAGTACAAAAAGCTAAAATTGCCGCGACAGCCGCTGACGACTACATAGTGGTAGGTGTGTTGGGGAACCAGGACATTTACTTTGAAAAAATTAGAGTGTTCAAAGCAGGCATTGCTCTGTGAGTGTTAGATGTTGGTGTAACTCTTCAGCGACCATGACCGAGCACCTTGTTCACTTCGTATCCTACGCCCGAAGACAGCATCCCTATAATGATGGCACAAACGATAACGAAAACTAGCGGGGTACATGGCAATAACACCCCACTATCTCAATCGGTAGAATAAGGTGCTAGAAACATCAAGTGTTGTAAACACTAAGCTCGCAGGCTCAAAACCTGCAGCGGTTCCTCAATTGCTTTTCTTTTATCCTGCAGCTGCTCTGACGGAGTTGTAGGTTCGAAGCTGCCTGCCCATTCCATTACAATACAATGATACACAAGCGGCAATCTCATTCACCCTTAAACATATGGCATCTGTTGTGTTACGTTTTTCGAGTATGCCAACAATTAATCTGAGATACAACAGAAATATTCAAAGCCTTTACTGCCCAAGTTGACTCCAGACAAAAATAGTGTCACATGCTTAGTATCGAGTAAATCCGCAAAAAGTATACCTAAGCAGTGAAAACGCGGGCATCTAGATACAAGACAACTGCCCAAGGAGACCTGATAGCAAGGATTCGATGGGATATGAAAGGATATATATGAAAAATGGATTAAGGAGGCCAAAGCAAGTACTGTACGGATATTGCGTAAACGTCCACCAGAAAAATCACACCGCCCGACTACATTCACACATATCATGACCACATTATATCCACCACATACCTGCCCCAGGAGATCAGGTAGTGAAAGTTAACAGAAAAGAACTAGAAAGCATTTGGAGAACTTGACTAAGAAATGATTCTTTTATCAATAACATCATAATTGTCCCTGTAAGTAATTTCTCCACTCTTGCTCAATAAGACCTTCTACTGCTTTATTTGTAGCCCTAGCCACCTCGGCAATTTTTCCGATAAGTGAGGTGAGTCGTTATCGCCCACTTCAAACGTCTTGTCGAAGTATTGTTTTCCCATCTTGTGAAGCAAGTCGTTCGCCTTGGCTCTGTACTGCCGCTCGATCACCTTCGTCAGTGCTTCAGCCCAGGAATTTGCGAGTTTATTCACTATTGTTGTGTTTCCTTCGTCACGGGCGGCCATCGAAAGCTCGGCTGCGGCAATTCCTTGTATCTAGACCTCGGACGTTCCGCCTGGAGAATTGGAAGTCTTGCTTGCGATTATTGAATCTGCAAACTGTATTGTCCTAGACTCTATCAATTGATCAACCGTGGGTGCGTAGCTGCCTACCACACTTGCCACTCCAACAATCTAACACCTAGCAAGGCTGCGAGTTGACGGCGGCTTCTCTCCTCGGGTAGCTGCTAGCAGGAGCTCAATTATGACGTCGGAAAACTTTTGGGCTTTGGTTTTGTTGCCCCCGGTTATCAAAGCCGTAAACGGTCTCGTCAATACATCCTCCAATAAACCATCCAAGGTCACTTGCCGGCCAACGTCGGTCCTGTCCAAGTTATCCAATGTCGCGACCCATGTCCTTCGTCAAGGGGTCACCCTTCAGATTGATTGTAGTGAGCAAGAGCTGTAATCCGGAGTTTGAAACTGCGTTCGCGCGCCGGTCGTCACCGGCGGCAAGGGCCTCGCTGAGAGCTAGGCCACTGTTGTGCATCAAACTGCGCACAAACTCATCTTCACCTCTTCGGTTTGCACTTGATAGGTTCGTCACGAGAGATGTTGATAGTCTTTCCCGTAAGTCAGCCTTATCTAGAACTGTTGTGGCCAATAGCAGTTCGAACGCTACGTTCCACGTTGCCTTTGCTTCGGCATTCCTCGATTGGATGGTATTGTGTAGTTTCGTCCCTCTCTCCTCGATTAATCGTCCAACGTCTTGTTGACACCAGTCATCATGACGGCTTGCGCGATCCCATTGTTGAATCCAGGACTCCGAAAGGATTTTTATCAGCCGTGTTGATCTCGCCTCTTGTGCCGCAACCAGTAATGCATGGATCGCTCCTGATGTAGCCGTAGCGCTAACATAGTTGCCGCCAGATTCCACAACAGCTACGTAGATTCCAACCACGGACTCCCCCAAGACCTCGTCGACTATTTCCGGGCGACCTTCGTCGATGGTGCAAACGAGCGGGGCGACGATCGAGGCAGTTACCATCTTCAATACATCTGGATATTCCGCCCCGACTGCAACCTTTAGAATCGTCATGATAGACCTCATCAACATTTGCGCAGGTATTCGCTGGTTTTTACTGGCTAATATATTGAAAGCCATTGCTCGGTTGTTGATGATCCGCTTCACTAATGGCTCTTGGGCTAAAAAGGTGTCATGGAGACATTTGACGAACGCTCTGAACAAATAATCGGCGGTGAATTTTGCCTCTGAGCTAATCTCTTCCATCGCAGAGTTCAGAGCAGTTATTGCTACTTTGGCAAGGCTCTCTGCCTGGTTGAATTTTCCCTTCCGAAGTGCTGAGGCGAATTCAGCCATCCGATTGTCGAGTACAGTGGCTACGGTGCTTTCGTGTTCCTTTTTTATGAGCATAATCACCCCACGGACGAGGGTTTTCGACAGGGTTCGGATCATCTTGTCTCCGCCTTTCGTATTCTCCTTTCGTTTGATGCTTTTCTGAAGTAGACGTATTCCGAGATTCGCCGTTCTGAGGGCTAATTCTTCCTACTGCCTTTGGGCATATAAAAGGACTAGTTTGACTCCGATATTCATAAACAATTTGATCAAGTACGAAATTCCGGTGAGCACTATGATGTTCATCTAGAGACAATTTAATTGCCTAGGCACACCCTAAGAGAAGTGCGAGCTTATTCAAAAACAAAACTAAGAATTCGAGCATGATTGATCGGAGAATGGAACAAAAGGTTCCGCGGTGAAGAGGCAAATGTTGGAGTATAGAGAATTCTGTGATGAAGAGGAGAGCGTTGGATTTGATATTCGTGTGGATGCTAGGAGTAGAGAAAGGCTCGGGCTTCGTACTGCTCAAATGCCGTATAATCTGGACGAAGTCGGTACCTTTGTAGTCCGTGCAAGTTTTTTTTTGTTTTTGTTTTAATCATACTGTATTCACTCTACTTAGAGTATGACAGCCCCTTAGTCCCCTCCGCCTCCGGGCTGGCCGGCTAGATGGCGGAGCTCCACTCCTACTACCCGTCGTCCCCT
>Ga0307512_10004259_pt1 | contig 15798 bp, 13 predicted proteins | sample 14_EM_MG_FD_200267 | JGI IMG/M metagenome (GOLD analysis project Ga0307512, IMG submission 200267) | Populus trichocarpa ectomycorrhiza microbial communities from riparian zone in the Pacific Northwest, United States - 14_EM | ecosystem: Host-associated > Plants > Roots > Unclassified | place... | reverse complement strand
TCCCCACCACGCCGGGAGACCAGCACCAGCTCCCGGACCCCATGCGCCCGCACCAAATGCCGGGCCACCACAGCACCCAAACCACCCGTACCACCGGTCACCAACATCGCACCCGAACCAGCACCCGGCCAGCCACCCGCACCCTCGCCCGACCGAGCAACCCGGGCCAGACGCGGTACGACGACCCGCCCGTCGCGCACCCCGCTCTCCCGCTCACCCGTACCAAGGGCCAGCCGCACCAGCGAGCCATCGACCGGATCGCTCCCAAGGTCGAGCAGAGCCAACCGACCGGGGTATTCGGTCTCGGCCGCACGCAGCAGACCACGAAGACCGGCAGTCGCCACCCGATCGTCACGCAGGGCCAGCACGAGGCGGGAGTCACGGAAGGCGTCCTTGGCAACCCAGCGCTGCACGAGCCGCAGCACACGAGCTGTCAGCGCATGCAGCGTCGCGATCGGATCCGCGTCGTCTCCGTCCCGACCTGCAGTGATCGCCGCGAGCACAATGTCCGGCACGGCCGTACTGCCCTCGGTCAGGGCGTCCAGGTCCACACGACGCCCCGGCAAGCCCATCGCGTCGGCGAGGCCCCCATCGTCCGGCCCATCGGCCATCAGCCCGAGCGTCCCGTCGTACGCCACCCCATGCACTACGGGAGTCCACTCGACCTCGAACAGGGAGTCATCGGCGAGCGAGGTACCGGCGCCGGCCGTGTCGCTCAGCGGCCTCGTGGCAAGCCCGTCCACGGTCAGGACGGGCGCACCCGCCGTGTCCACCACGTCGAGCGCGAGGACACCGTCACGGCGCCTCAGCCGCGCACGTACTTCGGTGGCACTCGACGCGTGGAGTTCGACACCCTCCCAGGCGAAGGGCACCCCGAGGGGTCCAGGGCCACCCTGGGCGGAGGCGTGCAGCAAGGTGTCGAGGAGTGCCGGGTGCAGGCCGAATCCGGCCGTGTGGTTGCCGTCGGGCAGGGCGGCCTCCGCGAAGAGTTCCTCTCCGCGTCGCCATACGCCGCGCAGGCCGCGGAAGGCCGTGCCGTACGCGAAGCCCGCCTCGGCCAGCTCCTCGTACACATCGCCCGTGTCGACCGGTTCCGCCCCGGTCGGCGGCCAGTTCATGGTGTCGAACACTGCGGGCGTGTCCTGTGCCGGAGTCAGCCAGCCCGTGGCGTGCTGGGTCCAAGGGAGATCGTCGCGACCGTCGAGACGGGCGTAGATGGTGATGGGCCGGCGGCCGGACTCGTCCGGGGCGCGGCCGCCGACGAAGGTCTGGATCTGCACGGCGCCGTGCACGGGCAGTTCGAGCGGGGTGGGCAGGGTCAGCTCGTCCACGCGGTCGCAGCCGAACTCGTCGCCCGCGCGGAGGGCGAGTTCGACGAAGGCGGCGCCGGGCAGCAGGACGCGGCCGGCGATGCGGTGGTCGGCGAGCCAACGGTGCGTGGCGAGGGAGAGCCGGCCGGACAGCAGCGCTCCGTCGGAGTCGGCCAGGGCGACTGCGGCGCCGAGCAGGCCGTGTTCCGCGGGTACGAGGCCGACGGCGCGGACGTCGCCCGCGGTGCCGCCGATACCGGCCGCGGGCCAGTGGCGGCGGCGTTGGAAGGCGTATGTGGGCAGGTCGACGTGGCGGGCGGGCGTGTTGCCGAAGTAGCCGGTCCAGTCGATGCGTTGGCCGAGTGTGTGCAGTCGGGCCAGGGCGGTGGCCGCGGCGGCGGGTTCGGGGGTGTCCTTGCGCAGGAAGGGTACGGCGGTGCAGTCGGCGGGTGCCGTCTCCGGGACCAGGCCGCTGAGCACGCCGTCGGGGCCGAGTTCCAGGAAGGCGCGGACGCCGTGATCGGCGAGGGTGCGGACGCCATCGGAGAAGCGGACGGTCTCCCGGACGTGCCGGACCCAGTAGTCGGCGGTGCACAGGTCGTCGGGGTCGGCGAGGTCGCCCGTGAGGTTGGAGACCACCGGAATGCCCGGTTTATGGAAGGCGAGGGACGACAGTGCCGCGCGGAAGTCGTCCAGCATCGGGTCCATCAGCGGTGAGTGGAAGGCGTGCGAAACCCGCAGGGGTGTGGTGCGGTGACCGGCGGCGGTGAGCCGGGCGGCGGCTTCCGCATTGGCCTCGTGGTCGCCCGAAATGACAACGGAGGACGGGCCGTTGACGGCGGCGATCGCCACGCCGTCGGTCAGGTGGGGGCGGACCTGGTCCTCAGTGGCGCGTACGGCGGTCATGGCGCCGCCGTCGGGGAGGGCTTCCATGAGCGTCGCGCGGGCGGTTACGAGTGTGCAGGCGTCGGCGAGCGAGAGGACGCCTGCAACGTGCGTGGCGGCGATCTCGCCGACCGAGTGCCCGGCCACGAAGTCGGGCCGTACGCCCCAGGATTCGAGCAACCGGAAGAGCGCCACCTCGACGCCGAACAGGGCGGGCTGGGCGACTCCGGTGCGGTTGAGGGCGGCGTCGTCCGTGCCCCACATGGCGTCGCGGACCCGGGGTTCGAGAAGGGCGAGCGTCTCGTCCAGCGCCTGAGCGAAGACGGGCTCGGTCCCGTACAACTCGGCTCCCATGCCGAGGCGTTGGGCGCCCTGCCCGGAGAAGAGGAAGGCCGTGGCGGCATCGGTGGCCGTGTCCCGTACCAGACCGGGGGCGGGTTCACCGCTCGCGAGCGCAGTGAGGGCGGTGGTGAGTGCCCCGGCGTCTTCGACCACGAAGGCCGCACGGTGCGCGAATCCCGTGCGCGTGGTGGCGAGGGATCGGGCCACGTCGTGGACGGTCGGCGGCGTCGCGGCTGGGTCGAGGGCGGCCAGGAGACGGGTCGCCTGTGCGGCGAGGGCCTGCGGAGTACGGCCGGAGACGACGACGGGGACCGGCCGGGCGATGGACTCGCCGGATTCCTCAGCCGCATCATCGGGAGCCTGCTCGATGACGGCGTGGGCGTTGGTGCCGCTGATGCCGAAGGAGGAAACGGCCGCGCGCCGCGGTTCGCCGGTCTCCGGCCAGGGCGTGTTCTCGGTGACGAGTCGTACGGTGCCGTCCGACCAGTCGACATGGGTGTTGGGTTCGTCGACGTGGAGAGTGCGCGGCAGCAGGCCGTGCCGTACGGCCTGGATCATCTTGATGACACCGGCGACACCGGCGGCGGCCTGGGTGTGACTCAGGTTCGACTTCACGGAGCCGAGGTGCAGGGGGCGGTCGGCGGGGCGGCTGCGGCCGTACGTGGCGAGCAGGGCCTGCGCCTCGACGGGGTCGCCGAGGGTGGTGGCGGTGCCGTGTGCCTCGACGGCGTCGACCTGGTCCGCGGACAGCCGTGCGTTGATGAGTGCCTGCTCGATGACGCGCTGCTGGGAAGGGCCGTTGGGTGCTGTGAGGCCGTTGCTGGCGCCGTCCTGGTTGACGGCGGAGCCACGGACCACGGCGAGCACGCGGTGGCCGTTGCGGCGGGCGTCGGAGAGCCGTTCCAGCAGGAGGACGCCGACGCCCTCGGACCAGCCGGTGCCGTCGGCGGAGTCGGCGAAGGACCGGCACAGCCCGTCGGACGACAGTCCGCCCTGCTTCCCGAACTCCAGGTGGGTGGACGGGCTGGACATGACGGTGACGCCGCCGGCCAGCGCGAGCGTGCATTCGCCGGTGCGCAGCGCATGTCCGGCGAGATGGAGGGCGACGAGGGAGGAGGAGCAGGCGGTGTCGACGGTGAGGGCGGGGCCGGTGAGGCCGAGCGTGTAGGCGATACGTCCGGACAGAACGCTTCCGGCGTTGCCGGTGAGGTGCAGGCCCTGGGCACCGTCCTCGGCACCGGCCCTGTACTCCTGGGCCATGGCGCCGATGAACACGGCGGTTTCGCTGCCGCGCAGGGTGGTGGGGTCGAGACCCGCGCTCTCCACGGCCTCCCACGTCGACTCGAGCACGATCCGCTGCTGGGGGTCCATACCGACGGCTTCGCGCGGGGAGATACCGAAGAACTCCTCGTCGAAGTCCGTGGCGTCGTAGAGGAATCCGCCGCCGGACGCGGCCTCCTCGACGGCTTCGAGGTCCCAGCCCCGGTCGTCGGGGAACGGTCCGATGCCGTGCCGTCCATCGACGAGCAGCTGCCAGAGGCTGTCGGGGTCGGTGACACCGCCGGGGTACCGGCAGGCCATTCCGATGACGGCGATGGGCTCGTGGGTGGCGGCCTCGAGTTCCTGGACGCGTTGCCGGCTGTGCCGAAGATCGGCGGTGGCCCGCTTCAGGTAGTCCCTGAGCTTCTGTTCGTTGTCCATCTCAAAGTCACCTCGACAGCGCATACCGAAGCGGGATGCCACGGGGAGCCGTGTGCTCGCGGCTCCGACGCGGGCCCGGACCGATATGGGAAGAGCAGGAAGAGGGGCGGTCACCCCCGGGGGAAGAGGGCGACCGCCCCTGGGTGACCTGTTGAGTACGCCTACGGGGGAGGGCGCATTCTCAGGTCACGTCTTTTCTGCGGGTTCTCTCGGATGCGGCACGCGGAAAGCATGGGCCGGGATGCACGGGAAAATCCCTAGTACCGAAAGCCGCCACGTGGGGCCCACGTGGCGGCTTTCGGTGCTAGGGACAACCCTCGTCAGGCGGGGCTGTGCGGTGCTGCGACGTCTTCCTCTTCCGTGAGTTCCCCGGTGTCTACGCCGCGGACCTGGGCCAACTCGCGCTCGAGTGCGGCCAGTTCGGTGCCGTCGGCCAGGTGGTTGGTCAGCTCCTCCAGACCGATCCGACTGCGGTCCCCACTGAGATCCCTTCCGCTTACCGTTCGACAGTCTTGACCAGTCCAACACAGTTCCTGTTTGGGTGATCTCTCGGCAGCCGCGGCATAAGCGAAGTTCGCGGCGATCATCGGGGCCCTGCGCGCCGAGACCTATCGATGGACGCCGGTGAGGCAGGTCCGCATCGAGAAGAAGGGATCAAGGAAGAAGCGCCCGCTCGATCCGCCGACATGGAGCGACAAGATCGTTGGGGGGGGTGGTGCGCCTGCTGCCTGAGGCGTACTACGAGCCGATGTTCAGCGACCGCTCCCGCGGATTCCGACCCGGCCGGTGCTGTCACACCGCACTGCCTGAGGTGACCGACACCGGGACGGGGACGCACTGGTTCATCGAGGGCGATGTCGCCGACTGCTTCGGGAGCCTCAATCATTTGATCCTGCTCGCGACGCCGGCGGAACGCATCCGAGGTGGCCGGTTCCTATGCCTGATCGGCCGGATGCTTGGTGACGAGAGACTCCTCCAGCAGCATGACCGGGTAGGTGGACGTCGTCGGGGTCGATCTTCCCGACGTCCACGATCCGCTCGGCCCCGACGATGGTCACGCGGCCGGCCATGGCGGCAGGGTTGAAGTTCCGTGCGGCGGCGTGGAATTGGCAGTTGCCGACCCTCCCGACCACCTTGCCCACGCTCATCGCACCGCCTCGAACACCACGGCCAGTCCCCTGCAGCCAACGTTTGCCGCCCCGCCGGCCGGCATGACTTTCGGGTGATCTTCACGGTCGGCACGGCGAGGGTACCTATGGTGGCGCACCTGGCCGCCATGATCCTTGCTGAGCGGCGAAGGCCGGTCCCGCACGAAAGGATGATCATGTCGCGAATCGCTATGGCCATCACCACAGCCGTAGGGGCAGGCATGCTGCTGGCCACCGGCGTTGCCCAGGCCGCTCCCGCTCCCAAGCCCGAACCTGACCAGTGCACCATGCCGATCTACGTCGGCGATATTCAGCTCCTCGAGTCACGTCCGCGGCCCGCAGAGGGGTGCAAGGCGCATGAGACCCCCGTGTATAGCCCCCAGGCCCAGCAGCGGTTGGCGGGGTGGCCGGTGTTGTGGCAGCACGAAGAAGATCAGAGCTAGATCGCTGGTTCGGGGCGGCTGTGAAGTCCAAAAGATCAGCTTGGTGTCGTTGCCGACGCCGCCGACGCCAGGGTCGGCCACGCACCAGCGGGTGAAGAACCAGCTGGGACTGCTCGACCGGCTCATTGCGGAACCCGGTTGATGACGGCCCCACCAAAATCACGCGCGCTACGCAGTGTCAACTCGCCTTGACCACAAGGGCGTTACCCACGTGAAGAATGCTCGTCTTGCTGCCATTGGGCAGCCGGACCACATGCGGTAACGGCCCACGATCAGTGATTCGGGAAGGGGAGGGCGCTTTGGAGCCTGTGCTCATGGCTGCGGCGGCGGCGCTGGTAGGGACCATGGCCACCGATGCCTGGCAGACGGCACGGTCCGCCGCCGTTCGGCTGTTCCGTCGCCTCGCGTCTCAGGAGCGTCGGGACATCACGGCCCGGCTCGATGCGGACCGGCGCCTGCTGCTGCATACGAGTCCGGCCGACCACGCCCGAACCCGGGACGAGCTGACATTGTCCTGGGCGAGGCGGCTGGACTCGCTGCTGGAAGACGATCCGGACACCGTCGGCGAACTGGAAGCCGTCGTCGCCGAGATCCAGGGACGCCCGCACTGGGACCGGAGGCACGGAGCGGTCCAGTACAACATCGCGGGCGGACAAGCCCGGCAGTTCACCACCCAGTTCGGCAACCTGCATATCAGCGACGGCACGGCCTAACCGACCAACCACGATGAGCAACACCTCGCAGACGGGCGATCCGCTTCCGTCGTCAGCCCAGGTCAACGTCGCCGACGGACAGGCCCACCAGTACAACACCCAGTCCGGCGACATCACGCTGAACGGGCATTCCCCGCTCCGTGCCAGGCTCGGCGCAGGTGTCCTCGTGCTGGCTTTGGCCCAGAAGCCTCCGTGCACGCAGGAGGTCTGCAGCCCGGCCCGGCAGTGTTCGCACGAGCCGTCCGAGTACGCGAACGGGGCGGGCCCGTGAGGGCAGGATGAGCGTGACGACGGCCACGAGGGCCAGTGCCAGCAGTACGGCGGAGCCGGTCCCTGGCGCCGCGTCTTGGTCCGAGCGGAACCAGTCCCAGAGAGAGGCGTCGCTTTGAGCAGGAACCCTCTCGATGCCGCGGACCAGGATCGAGTACGGCGGCTGCTCGGTCACGAACCGCTCCAGGCGGCGCAGCGCGCGGCGCAGTCGACCGCGGCCGGTCTGAGATCGCCGTGACCGTCCGGGCCCGTCGGCCCACGCACCTGGAGACGCTCGGCGTACGGGCCCGCCTCGTCCCGGCCAGAACCGCCGCGCCGGGCAATGCGAAGGTCCTTCTACGGGTACGCCGCCGGACGACCCGGCATACGCGCGCGGAGGCACGGACCAGGACGCCGACGTGGGAAAACGCGTGGGAGAAGCGACCGGCAAAGGGCCGATCTCAGGAAACCGACACCGCGGAACTGCAGGCCGGGCGGGGGGGATAGGCCGCAGGTCATCGGCACGCGGTCAGGCGTGAGAGCCCTCGGAGGCCGGATGCACGCCGTGAGCCACGCGCCCACGCGTCCAGGCCGACTGATGCACACGGCACCGGAGGTCCGTGAAACGCCCGCTGACGAGGCTCATCGTGCTCCCCTCCGTGCTCAGTGCCGACTACGAATCGCCGGACGATCAAGGCGAGAGCGACTCACGTAGATTGCCAGCCATTCCTTGATTGTTACTTATGGATTTCATGCCCGGATCTGGCCCAGGGCGCCGAATCGAGCCCGCCCGCAGGGCTGCGGCAGGGACGGGAACCATGCGGCGCCGTGAGACAGATTGTTCTGGACGACGAGCACGAGGACGGCTACCACCGCGACCAGAACGTCTTCGCGCCCGGAGTGACCATCGCGGACGACATGGCGGTCCTCGTCGACTACACCCTCCGGCGCCACGCTCACGTACCACCTCACCGCGTTCTCCCCCTGGGAGGGCCATCGGATCGCCTTCAACGGCAGCGAGGGGCGACTTGAGCTGCTGGTCGAGGAGACCACCTGGTCCCGCCCCGAGGTACGGACCGACGGCACCTCCGCCGTTCTGCACGGCGAGGCGGCCGACGACACGGCAGGGCGCACCGAGTTGCTGCTGCGCCGGCCCTGGGAGCGGCCGCGAGAGCTGAAGGCCGGCGCGGGAGAGGGCGGGCACGGCGGCGGCAACGTACGCATGCTCGCCGACCTCTTCGGGGAGCGTTCCCCCGACCCGCTGGGCCGGGCCGCCGACGCGGCCGACGGAGCCCGGTCCCCGGTCACGGGCCTGGCGGCGAACCGGTCCTTCGAGACGGGCCTGCCAGTGCGGGCCCGGGATGTGCTCGCGATGTGACGGCACGTACGGCATTCATGGGCATGAGCCCTGCCGAAACATTCCCGGTCCGGTCAGGCAGCATGACCGAAACAAACGGTACATAGCGTTCGGGGGCAGGGTCAGGGCAACGCCGGCACGAAGGCCTTGGCGTTGGAGATGTGCTGATCGAGCAACTGGGTCGCCTCCTCGACCTTGGCCTTCCTGATCAACTCAGCGATCTTCCGGTGCACTTGGAGCATCTCCGGGAGGTCGTCGCTCGAACGGTCCACGGTCGAGATGGCCAGCTGCAGTTCCGCAAGGAGCGACCTGGCGACCTCCGTGAGCCGTGGACTGCCGAGGAGTCCGACGATGGCCACATGGAACTGCATGTGGGTCCGGGAAATCTCGACCGGACCCCCTTCCTTGACGGCCGCCTCGTACTCCTCAAGCCTGTTGCTCAGGGTCGTCAGATCCTTGCGACTGGCATTCACAACGGCCCGCACGCCGGAGAGCTCCAGGATGCGCCGGGCGCGGAAGATGTCCTCCACCTCGGCCTCGCTGAGCTGCCGAACCAGGACCCCCTTATTGGGCTCCCGGACAGCCAGCCCCTCACCGATCAGGAGCTGCAGCGCCTCCCGCACGGTGCTCCGTGACACGTTGAGACTCTCCACGAGCCCGCCTTCACGCAGGGTCGTGCCGGGCTTCAGCCGTCCGTCGAACATCTGCTGGCGCAGCGCCCCCGCCACCTGCTCGACAACGCTGGAGCGGTTGAGGTTGATCGATTCCATGGACCCAATCTAACGCAAGATTGTCCGAATGTCGGACGATCCATTGACGCCCGGGAGGGTGCTTGCGCAACATTGTCCGACGATCTGACATGGGTCCGGTGTCGGGCGTGCGAACGAAAAGGTGTTCTGTGACCAGTACGACGACCAAGCTGTGGGGCGGTCGCTTCCGTGAGGCCTCCGATCCGGCCCTCGCCAAGCTCTCCCGCTCGGAGCCCGCCTACTTCGACATGGCTCCCTACGATCTCGCCGGCTCCCGGGCACACGCACGCGAACTGCGGCGTGCGGGGATCCTGGACGAGACCGAGCTCGCCGCGGTCCTCGCCGCCGTCGATCAGCTCGACGCGGACCACCGCGCAGGCGCGGCCGCTCCCTCACCGGACGACGAGGACGTGCACACGTTCCTCGAAAGGGTGCTCACGGAACGTCTCGGGCCGCTGGGCGGCAAGCTGAGGGCCGGCCGCTCCCGGAACGACCAGGCGGCCAACGACCTGCGGCTGTACCTGCGGGACAAGTCGCGAACGGTCGTCCAGGCCACCGTCGGCCTCATCGAGGCACTGCTCGCGCAGGCAGCCGAGCACACGCACACCGCCGCGCCGGGCTTCACTCACCTGCAGCCCGCCCAGCCCATCGTCTTCGGGCACCAACTCCTCGCCCACGCACACGCGCTGGACCGGGACGCGGAACGTATACGGGACTGGGACCGGCGCGCGGCACAGTCCCCCCTCGGCGCGGCCGCGCTGGCCGGATCCGCCGTGGCGCGGCATCCGGAACTCGCCGCCGCGGAGCTGGGCTATGACCGTGCGTGCCGCAACTCGCTGGACGCGGTGGCCGCCCGGGACCACGTCGCCGAGTTCGCGTTCGCCGCCTCGATGCTCGCCGTCGACGTCTCGCGGCTCGCGGAGGAGGTCTGTCTGTGGGCCTCTCGGCAGTTCCGCTGGGTGGAACTGGACGACCGCTTCGCCACGGGGTCGTCGATCATGCCGCAGAAGAAGAACCCGGACATCGCCGAGCTGGCCCGTGGCAAGGCCGGCCGGCTGCTGGGCAATCTGACGGGTCTGCTGGGTGCGTTGAAGGGCCTGCCGCTCGCCTACAACCGTGATCTCGCCGAGGACAAGCACGCGGCCATGGACAGCGTCGACACGCTGCTGACCGTGCTGCCCGCCATGTCGGGCCTGATCCGCACGCTCACGGTGAACACCGCCGAGATGCGCGCCCAGGCCACCGCCGGCTTCACGCTGGCCACCGAGATGGCCGACTGGCTCGCGCTGCGCGGCGTGCCCTTTCAGGACGCCCACGAGATCACCGGAGCCGTGGTTCGGCGCTGCGAGGACCTGGGCGTCGACCTCCCCGACGTCAGTGACGAGGAGCTCGCGGCCGTGGACGCCCGGCTCACCTCCGAGGTGCGCTCGGTCCTGACCGTCGAGGCGGCCCTGGCCGCCCGTTCGAGCCGTGGCGGAACCTCCCCCGAGCGGGTCGTGGAGCAGATCGACGAGTTCGCCGAGCGCATCCTCGCGCACCGCGACTGGGCCGCGGACTACGCCGGTCCGCGCGTCTGACTGCCCCCTTCTCTCCCGACACTCCCCCCGACCCCGTCCCCGGTCCGGCCTCCGGACCGCGCCGTGAGGAGCCCCCGATGCCCGGCACATCCCCCACCAGAACCGCCAGCAGTACCGATCCGCCCCTCGTCGCCGAGGAGTTGCTCACCGAATCCCGCAAGCATCCCGGCCGCCTGGCCGGCGCCGTCGCCGTTCTCCTGGTCGCCGCCTTCCTGATCGACTCGTTCGCCGGGGCGCAGATCGACTGGGGCGTCGTACGCCACTATCTCGGCGCTGGATTCCTCATCCAGGGCCTGGGGATGACCCTCCTGCTCACCCTGGTCGCCATGGTGCTTGGCGTCGTCCTTGGGGTTCTCATCGCGGTCATGCGGCTGTCGAAGAACCCGGTCACCAGCGGCGTCGCCTGGTTCTACGTATGGGTGTTCCGCGGCACGCCGGTGTACCTCCAGCTGCTGCTGTGGTTCAACCTGGCGCTGGTCTTTCCGATGGTGTCGATACCCGGTATCTACAGCGCCCGGACCGTCGATGTCATGACGCCGTTCGTGGCTGCCGCCCTGGGCCTGGGCATCAACCAGGGCGCGTACACCTCCGAGGTCGTCCGGGCCGGTCTCCTCTCCGTGGACGAGGGGCAGGTGGAGGCCGCGTACGCGATCGGGATGGGCCGTCTCAGGACCCTGTACCGGGTCGTTCTGCCGCAGGCCATGCGGGTCATCGTGCCGCCGATCGGCAACGAGACCATCGGCATGCTCAAGACCACCTCGCTGGCTTCCGCGGTGGGCGTCACGGAGATCCTCCTGCAGGCCCAGCACGCCTACTACGTCAACAACCGGATCATGGAGCTGCTGATCGTCTGCGCCGTCTGGTACCTGGCGGCGGTGTCGGTCCTGAGCGTGGTCCAGTTCTACGTCGAACGGCACTTCGCCAAGGGCTCCTCGCGCCCGCTGCCCCCGACTCCCCTGCAGCGGCTGCGCGCCGCCGCCGGACGAAAGCCCGTGCTGCGATGACCACTCCGACGACCACTCCGACAGCCACTTCGACGACCGAGTCACCGCTTCTGCGCGCCGAAGCGGTCCAAAAGTACTTCGGCGATCACCATGTGCTGCAGGGTATCGACCTCGATGTCGCACGCGGTGAGGTGCTGTGCCTGCTCGGCCCCTCGGGCTCGGGCAAGAGCACCTTTCTGCGCTGCATCAACCATCTGGAGACGATCCACTCCGGCCGGATCTGGCTGGGCGACGAGACCATCGGGTATCGCCAGCAGGGTGCCAGGCTCGTCGAACGGCCCGAGCGGGAGATCGTCCGCCAGCGCCGCGCCATGGGCATGGTCTTCCAGCGGTTCAACCTCTTCCCGCACCGTACCGCCCTGCAGAACGTCATCGAGGGCCCCGTGCAGGTCAGGCGCGAGAACCCGAAATCCGCCAGGGAACGGGGCGTTTCGCTCCTGGAGCGCGTCGGTCTCGGCGACAAACTCGACGCCTACCCCCGTCAGCTCTCCGGCGGACAGCAGCAGCGCGTCGCCATCGCCCGCGCCCTGGCGATGGAACCCCGGCTGATGCTCTTCGACGAGCCCACCTCCGCACTCGACCCCGAACTCGTCGGAGAGGTCCTCACCGTGATGAAGGACCTGGCCGACAGCGGGCTCACCATGATCGTCGTCACTCATGAGATCGGCTTCGCCCGCGAAGTCGCCGACCGCGTCGCCTTCATGGACGGCGGCCGGATCCTCGAGATCGGCAGCCCCGCCGAAGTGCTCGACTCCCCGCAGCACGAGCGCACCAAGACGTTCCTGTCACGGGTCCTGTAGCCAACCCCCTGGCAGGCGCCGGTCAGCGTCGCCCGCGCGTCACCCCTCTCTCATCATCTCCGCCCGTCCCCTTTGGAGTGCCGCCATGTCCCGATTCACCCGTGCCCTCAAGCCCCTGCCCGTGCTCGCGGTGGGCACCGTCCTGCTCGCCTCCGCCTGCGGTACCGGTAATGCCGCCAGTGACAAGGCCTCGAAGAGCGGACTGCCCGCCGCCGTGGCCCAGTCCGGCACGCTGCGGGTGGGCATGTCCCCGGACTTCCCGCCGATGGAGTACATCGACGAGAAGACCAAGAAGGTCGTCGGCGTCGACGTGGAGCTGTCGAAGGCACTCGCGAAGCAGCTCGGGGTGAAGGTCGAGATCGTCCAGCAGTCCTTCGACCAGCTGCTCAACTCCGTACAGACCGGCCGGGTCGACCTCGTGATGTCGGGTCTGTCCGACACCGTCGAGCGTCAGAAGACGGTCGACTTCATCGACTACTTCGGCTCCCAGGGCCGCTTCTACACCCTCCAGAGCAACGCGGCCAAGTACACGCAGCCCTCCGACGTCTGTGGCAAGACGCTGGCGGTCAGCAAGAAGACGGACTACTACGAGCAGGCCCAGGATTTCGACAAGAAGAACTGTTCCGGTGCGGGCAAGGCCGCGATCAAGCTGCTGCCGACCGACTCGGGCTCCGCGGCCCGCCTCCAGCTGGAGCAAGGACGTGCCGACGTCGCGATCCAGGGCGCCGAGAACCTGGCGTACTTCGAGAAGCAGGACGCCAGCAAGTACGAGCCGGTCCTGTCGCCCCTGGAGTCGACGCCTTTCGGGATCGTCATGAAGAAGGGCGACTCGAAGATGTCCGGCGCCGTCCTCAAGGCCATGAACGCCCTGGTGAAGAGCGGCACTTACCAGCGGCTCCTCACCACGAACGGCATGAAGTACGCCGTCGTCACCCCGGCCCTGAACGGAAGCAAGGGCTGACCGGACGCCGCGGGATTGCGCCCGCACGGCCCCCGCGGCGCCGCAACCTCCCCGACCGTTCCCTCCCTCCCCCCAGGACCACGTGTGACCACAACCGACCCCGACGCCGCCGAGGGCTTCTGGCCCGCCGGCCACCAGAGCGCGGTCGCGCTCGCGTTCGACCTCGACGGGCCCACGGGCGACGCCATGCTCAACGGCTCCATCTGGCGCAAGCCCAGCTATTTCGCCCTGGGCGCCTACGGGCCGCACCGGGCGCTGCCCCGGATTCTGGACCTGCTCGACGAGGCCGGCGTGCCCGCGACGTTCTTCACTCCGGCCTGGGTCGTCGAGACCTGGCCCGAGGCCTGCCGGGCGGTGGTGGAACGCGGCCACGAGATGGCCCACCACGGCTACCAGCACGAGCGCTACTGGGACTTGGCGCCCGAGCAGCAGGCCGAGGTGATCGCCCGCAGCCAGCGGATCTTCCGCGAGGTGCTCGGTGCCTCCGCGGTCGGCTTCCGTACGCCCTCCGGCGACTGGCATCCCGAGACGCCCCGGCTGCTGGTGGAGGCGGGGTTCGCCTACTCCAGCTCGATGCGCGGCGACGACCGCCCCTACCTGCACGAGATCGACGGCAGGGCCACCTCGCTGGTGGAGATCCCGGCCCGCTGGGACCTGGACGACTACGCCTCCCTCGCCTACACCCGCAACCCGGACTACCCGGCCGGCCAGGACCGCATCGCCAGCTACGAGTTGACGCTCGACAACTGGATGCGCGAGTTCGACGGACATCACGCCGAGGGGCTGTGCATGACCACCCTGTTCCATCCGAAGGTCTCCGGGAAGCCCGGCCGTCTGCTGCTGCTCGAACGTCTCCTCGGGCACATGCGCGCCGCCGGCGGCGTCTGGTTCGCCACCTGTCGCGAGGTGGCCGAGTGGTGGTCACGGCCTGAGGTGCCGACCGTTCTCCAGGGGGCCGGCCGCGATGTCTGAACCGAACTCCCCGGCAGGCCGCTGGCCCGGCGGCGCCCGCTGCGCGGTCGTGGTCAGCGTCGACTTCGACGCCGAACTGCCCCTGCTCGCCTCGTCCCCGGACGCCGTCCGGCGGGCCAAGACGCTCTCGGTGGGACGTTACGGCGCCACGCGCGGCGTCGACCGGCTGCTGCGGACCTTCGCCGAACTGGGCGTAGTCACCACCTGGTTCGTGCCCGGCCGCCAGGCCGAGAACCATCCCGGGCTGGTCCGCGAGATCGCGCGAGCCGGCCACGAGATCGCCAACCACGGCCACGCACACGAGAACTTCGACCTGCTGGACCTGGCGGGCCAGCGCGCGGTCGTCGAGCGCGGCAACGACGCCCTCGCCGAGATCGTCGGGCACCGCCCCAGGGGGTTCCGCATCCCCGAAGGCGAGTGGGCGCCCGGACTCCCCGACGCACTGCGGCAGTTGGGCTTCACCTGGTCCTCCTCCCTGCGCGGGGACGACCTGCCCCATCTCCACCCGGCCGGAGCGGGAGCCTCAGGGCGGCTGGTCGAGATCCCGGTCCACCACGAGCTGGAGGACCACCCATACTTCTTCTTCAACCTGGACCCGGCCTTCCCCGCCGGACAGTCACGGATCGCCTCCTATCGCGAGGTACTGGGCAACTGGACCACCGAGTTCGCCGCCTACCGCCGCTTCGGCCTCTGCTACGTCCTGCGGCTGCAACCGGAAGTCACCGGCACCCCCGGGCGGATCGCCCTGGTCCGCGAACTGCTCACGCACATCCGCGGTCATGACGACGTATGGATCGCCACGGCGGGCGAGGTCGCCGACTGGTGGTCGGCCACCCACGAGGGCAACGCACCCGACCACCCCTCCGAAGTGTTCGCACGTCTCACGCAAGGAACTTCATGACGGTCACGGCAGCAGCCAAGGACCCGCTCCGCGCGAGCGACGCTCTCGCCGCGCTGGCCCGCTTCACCGCCACCACCCGGTTCGACGACCTGCCCGCAGCCGTCGTCGGCAAGGCCCGGCACCACCTCCTGGACACGCTCGGCGCCGCCCTGGCCGGGGCGGACAGCGTCGAGTCCACCGCACTGCTCCGCATGCTCACCACCACCGAGCCCGGCGCCGACGCCTGCGTGTGGGGCACCGGGGTCGCGCTGTCCCCGCGTGGCGCGGCGCTGGTCAACGGCGTGTCCGCGCACGCCCTCGAACTCGACGACGCCGGCGGCTGCGACCACTCCGGCGCCGTCGTCGTACCCGCCGCACTCGCGGCCGTCGCCGCCGCGCCCGCTCCGGTCTCCGGAGCGGACCTGCTCACCGCGGTCGTCGTGGGCTACGACGTGGCCCGCAGGGTGCTGGAAGCGTGCGGCGGCTACTGGCCGCACAACGAGGCGGGCTGGCACTCCACCGGTACCTGCGGACCGTTCGGCGCCGCCGCGGCAGCTTCCGCCGTGCTCGGTCTCGGGGTGGAACAGACCGCGCACGCGCTCGCCCTGGCCGGCAGCTTCAGTGGCGGCATCTGGGCGTTCGTGCACGACGGTGCCATGAGCAAACGTCTGCACGCGGGACGAGCGGCCGAGGCCGGGGTCACCGCG
>Ga0307512_10004258_pt1 | contig 15802 bp, 17 predicted proteins | sample 14_EM_MG_FD_200267 | JGI IMG/M metagenome (GOLD analysis project Ga0307512, IMG submission 200267) | Populus trichocarpa ectomycorrhiza microbial communities from riparian zone in the Pacific Northwest, United States - 14_EM | ecosystem: Host-associated > Plants > Roots > Unclassified | place... | reverse complement strand
AGATGCAACTTGATCGCGGTCATATCTCCGACATGAGAAAAAAATTCATACCTCGAGATTAATGGAAGATTTTTCAGCGGGTTTAAACGCAGTGTAAAGCATGGTGCTCGACGACCTGGACCGTTGTAAAAGTAAACATCTAGAGTATCCCGACTGCTGAGGAGGAGTGTTCCTTTCCAAACGTCCGGGATAAAGGATTTGGGTGGAGTATCACCTTTCCAAAAAATCGCTGTTAGTGAGAGGTGCGTAACTACGCTGTGTCTTATTCCCGCGCATCTAATCCAACGTCTTTGCCTTGGATGTGCTGCAGGGGAGGTCGGGATACCCTCACTCAAAGCCCAATTTGAAATCATCACGCCTGACTAAGGCGGGTTGCCGGTCCCCATAGTACAACACAGATTTTACACAAGGGAACGGAAAGGGGGAACGAATGACTGGGAGGAAGGAGCTGGTACACAATGATGAGACAGGGGTGCGATCGAGAAGCAAGTGGGCGAAAGGGGCAGGGGAGCAAGGTGAGGTATAGATTAGGATCAGTGAGCGCGTGAAGGTCAGAAAGAAGGAGTAAAAATAATAGGTTCAGTGAGATAGAGCGGAATGGACGAAAGGGAAACAACGTTAGATGTTGGGTGAGAGAAAGCACACAACGGTACCGAACAAAGCATTCAAGAGCACCTGGGAGAGTCCATATGAATTAGCAAAAAGCGAACTGGTGAATGCACATCCCAGCTAGAAAAAACCGCAGGATTGAGAGATCGTGGACACGTCAATCAAATCTACCAAGTCCATAAATCAGAACTTATCGCTTTTTTCGACTCGTGGCTTACCAATGGGAGAAGTGAAAGTGGCGACCTGGAGTTACGAAAGTTAGTCTGAAGGCTTCTACACGTCGACGTTTGTAAACTATCATTGGGTAGCACCTATTTGGAATCTCAGCAGGTGATACACGGATTGGTTGCTAAGTGTACAACGCCGCAACGTTGAACCCGCGGACCTTCAGCGCTGTCAGCGCCTGGTCGCGTTTGTCACGTGATCTACCTCCACATCCAAGCTCTGAGGGTCGTTCGCCATTTAAGTGCATCTACAGGATTGCACGTTCTGGGTTCAAATCCTGTTCAGAAGTCCGGTAATAGGAGAGGGATGTACAAATTTTGACTCCGGCGACGCTACAGCTCGGAAGGAGGACCAATATGATGGACGGAGCGGATGAACGCGTGATCGGTCCCCTCACGACAAAACCCCCACTAGCCCCCCTCCCCCCGCTGATACCTCCACTATGGGCAGAAAACGAGTTGTATACTACTATGACTGTACGCTTGATCCCACCCCCTCGCATCGCTCGAACTAATCGTCGGAACCTATCAGCGGACGTGGGCGCATACACCTATGGGCTGGGTCATCCTATGAAGCCTCAACGAATGAGAATGACACACGAACTCGTCTCCGCATACGATATGCTGGATAAAATGCATGTTCTTGTACGATGTCCCACATCCGATTCCGAGCACCTGACGCTGACCATTGGATCGATCCTCCTCTTGTAGCGTCCCAAACGCGCCACAGCAGAGTCAATGACAAAATTCCACAGCGACGAATACGTACACTTTTTGGAGAGGGTTACGCCCGAAACCGCAGAGCAGTTGACATATCACGGGAACCGATGTGAGTTACTCCAAAATTCACAAAAAGGCTTGTTGGTGATCGCCAATCCCACCATTAGTCCTCACTGGTGAAGACAACCCCGCATTCGACGGTCTCTTCGAGTTCTGTTCCATCTCAGCTGGAGGTTCCATTGCCGCAGCGCAACGTATCGCGTCGGGGTCATACGAGATAGCGATCAACTGGGCCGGCGGACTCCATCACGCAAAGAAACGAGAAGCCTCCGGATTCTGCTACGTCAATGACATCGTTCTCTCCATCCTGGAACTCCTTCGGTCGTACCCCCGCGTACTCTACATTGACATCGATTGTCATCACGGAGATGGTGTCGAAGAGGCCTTTTACACTACCGATCGAGTTATGACGGTCAGCTTTCACAAATACGGAGAGTACTTCCCGGGAACGGGCACCCAGCAGGATAGAGGACGTGGGAGGGGCTATGGATACGCTCTGAATGTTCCCCTCCGAGACGGGATCACGGATGAGACTTACAAGGGCATCTTTGAGCCGGTCATGGGTAAATGCCTCGAAATCTACCGACCGTCCGTCGTCGTACTGCAATGCGGTGCCGACTCGCTTTCCGGGGATAAGCTGGGTTGCTTCAATCTTACGATGCAAGGACACGCGAACTGCGTCAAGTTCATCAAAAATTTGGGATACCCTCTAGTTCTCCTTGGTGGGGGCGGCTACACGGTGAAGAATGTGGCCAGGCTGTGGACATATGAGACCGCTGTGGCTTTAGGGATCGAGAACGAGATCGATGAGAACCTCCCGTGGAACGAGTATTTTGAATGGTTCGGACCGCGGTACCGACTCGAGGTCGCCGGGAACAACATGGATGATTTGAACGTCCGTGATGGTTATCTTGATGCCGTCAGGTAGGACTTTACTTTTCGTTGAACGGGATTTATACTGGAGATCTGACAACCTGCTTGTTCGATAGAATCCTTGCGTTGGAACAATTGAGCAGATTACCTCATGCGCCCTCTGTTGGCCTGCATGATGTCCCTTCGGAGAGTGTCGGTACTCACATCGGGCTTAAGGATTACGATGAATTAGACGAGCGGTTAGCCCGTGAGTATTCGGATGCTCGTTATATTTCTCGCTATTCCGTGATGAAGCTCACTTTCCCTCCACTGCTTCAACAGAACACTCTCATTACGTCTATCGGCTGCAAGAGGCAGCTGGAAATACAACCTCCGAATCTTCGGATGAAGGGGATGATTCATCGTCTGCATCTGGTCCATACCAAGGCCGTAAATCCCGAAAACGCATGAGCATCATTACGAACCAGTACCAAGATGCCCAGATGCGCCAACGCCGAAAGGAGTTCGAGAAGGAGTTCACCGAAGCACTGAACAATTCACATACGAGTGGACCTCGGAAGGAAGTTCCGCAGAGACGCCGATTTTTCCAGACCGGGGCGAAATGGGATGGCTTGGTAGAAAGGGTGATGTTGATGCACCGGGAGATTGGTGGCCCGGGCCCTTTGCAAGTCCCACCCTTGCCTCCAATAAACAACGGACCTCGCAAACCCCGGAATGGAGATGGTGGGCTAGGGAATGGAGGCGGGAACGGAGAGAACGAATATGGGAGCGGCCAATGGGGTGAAGACTCGGACGACGACGACGGGGAGTACGGGGATGAGGATGAGGACGATCCAATGGAGGAGGACCGTGAGGATCCAACCCCAGATCGTGATGTGAATGGGCAATTGGTCGCTTCGTCGAGTCGGAGGAAGAAAACCCTGTATTACTGATCGGTCGGAGGACACCCACCTCTTCGCTCTTTCGTTGCACATGACTGTATAGATGTAAGATACGCTTTTTTTTTGACACAAACCAGGGTTAGTCACACATCTCTGGGCTGAGATACGTGAGCACGCCCAGCGTCCCACAGTGTTGTGACTTCATCAGGCGCTAGTGTCCTTGGGTTCCGACGGAATACTTCCTGGGCGCAACTGATGGCCGCCTTGATTCCTGTCCAGTGTCCAACGCGTGCGACCCTGTGGCTGTGCGGAGGGTCGGTACCTGGAGTGCAGTCACTTCCACTCAATTACGAACTGGCGGACATAAAAGCATCGCTGTGATGACCGTCCACGTTTCACAACAACCCCTCAAGAAGATGCAGCGGTATACTCTGAACGATGATGTTACCCTCAAGATCGTTTCCCACCTCGATCTGAGCTCGATATTGTCGTTTTCGAGGGTGAGTGCTCTCGTGGCTATATTGCTGGGACTCTGAAGTTGAACTCGCATCCTGAACCGTAACTCTTAGACGTGTCAAAGTTTGTATCGACTCAGCCTTGCGTCTCTGTCGTTCTGGATCAATGCTTCGGACGCACACCAATTCCCAGTCCCTATTTCAACCATCCGCGAACACTATACACCAGAGGAAGTCCATTACATGGTACGGGTGATCTGTTGTTACCAGCACAAGATTAGAGGCGGTGGTCATGCGAAGGGCTCAGACCAGGGACAAGAGAACTGGGGAGTTGGGCTCTCATCGACGACTCGAATCAAGTTCCGACAGGAGGGTTTGGTGCGGCTGTCGTCCAAGGGACAAAAAGGACAAGAAGGACCTCTGGGTATATCCTCAGTTATGGTCCAGGGTTATACCGCCGATTCTTTGCCCTGGCTGATCTCCGTCAAGGGCAAGACCATCCGGTGCGACTCTATCGACGAGGGGTACATCACGGGAGTTGAATGTGAGGCCGATGGATTCGTGGATTGGTTTTGGAAGTACGATATCCTGACCGAGCGGGATAGAGGAGAGGGTAGTGGGAGGTTGAAGGAATATGTGATCATCACCTTCTTGACCGATGGAGCGGTTACCAACTTGCTCCAGAGTTCGACTGAACCAACAAGAACTTACCAGGAGTGAGTTTTTGCACACGATGGGCTTGATGGAAAATATCTTACCAGAATCATTCAGGTCTTTGCATACGATCAAGATTTACCTCCCTTCCAAGACGGAGCTTGTACCCGTTCCAAAGGCCTCGTCATATCTTGGAGCATTCGGGACATTGATGTCGTCCATTACAACACCGGTTGTTCAAGATCCTTCAGCCCCTGCCCCACGGGTGGTATATCACCATAGTGTCATGATCCCCAAGGGGTTCAATTGCGGATTTTGTCGGCCGGCCACTGACGGATCCTTGGTGTATCTGCTTGCTCGAACTAAACAACGGCTCGTCTTGGCGCTTGGCGCTTACACATTCTGGGTCTTCGTGTACGATTGGAAGACTGGACACGGTCTTCAGATCCGCCTTCCTGAGGTATTTCCTCGGCAAAATTTCGCATTCTCACTATACCAATTAACCTCTAGAAATATCAGGAAGGTAGTTGGCGGAAGGTTGCGGGGTCGGGACACACGATCATCCTACAAGACTGGAGGGATATGATGTACACACTGGACGTGTCTTCCGAGTTCGCTACACCGCGACCTTTCCTAGAGGATGAGGATCCTTCCTTGCCGTGGACTCCGGTAAACGAAGGGCCCGGAACGACGCTCGTCCACATGCCGTTTAGACATCAGGAGGAGGCAAACCTCATGCCAATCACAGGAAACATCTTCCAAACGACTGGAGAGTCATTTTGCCTCATATCGAGGCTGGGCGAACGCCTATATTGCCACTTGTTCAAACGTTCTCCACCCCCTTCTTCGGAATGGCCTTCATCGCCTCAGTCGACCCCAGGTCCGGGGTTCACCCACGTCGGAACGGGTTACATTGACATCGACGGGGGCGAAGCACAGCTTGGCACCTCTTTCCTCCGCAAGACAAGGGGCACCCGTTCTCTTCTGGGATACTCTGGGGACGATGGGGCGAAGCAGATGGTCCATTTCATTGTCGTGGACTTTGAAATCGACTGTAACCAGGACGGGACTGATGGGCTCCAATTGATTCGAGGGAGGAAGCAGGAACTGTTGGTGAGAGGCGATGCGCCGGGTCAAGGTTCAGGTTCCAGCCACATCCGGTCGGCGAGCCTGGGGTCGAAGGTTAGAGGACTCGATCGGGTCCTCGGAAGAAACAATATGCAAGAGGTATTTTACGACGGGTTTAGAGGCACTGTTGGGATGGTGAACAAAGAGTATACAGAGATTGTGCTCTTCCGGACAACTCTGGATTGATTTCGTTCGCGATGCTCTTATCGTTTATCCCCCTCTCCATACAGACGCATCCAGGCCGGAAACCATACCTGGATAATGTATTCCCGCGATTCCTGTATATCACCTGTTCATTTGAGACCCACAAGACAGCGCCTGGAAAGAGCGGACGCCCGCGGGGGCACGTGGGTTGATGTTGAGTCCTGGGAACTAGCAACTCTCCGCCAAATTTTGATCCCGCGCAGAATTCCCACATATTCAATACGGCCCGCATTCTTTTACAAAGGCCTATCTTCGTGTACCTCAGTGTTCTTGCGTTAGATGTGTTGTAGAAGAGTTCAAGACACCCCTCACTGAAAACAGATCCGAAATCACCACGCGTGACTCCCAAGAACCCGTCACAACGAACTTGAGCGTCTCACTCCTCATCCTTCCCTTCCCACGACAAGACTCGGTTGTGGGTTTTTACACGCGATGAACGCCAAAGACTTTAGGGATCTTTACGATGGTGCGTTCTCCACATTTCGACCAGTGGAGAAACTGGTCTGATCCGGCATGTTTAACCTCGTGTAGTAACGAGAAAGTGGGCATTCTTTTTCCCAATGCTCGCGTTCCCGACCACCTTTGTGATCAACGCGCCTTTTGGACGATTTGCGCCGCCCGGCCAGGGCTTCTTCTTACTTGACGGTGAACGCTGTTCTGGGATACTCGTGGTTGACAATCGCTGAATGTCCCGTTTTCAGGTCGCTGGTCGTGGATGTTCATGGAACTTGTCAGCCCTTCCGTATTCATTTACACCTACCTCCATTCTCCTCTTTCCCCACTCACCTTCGGCACGTCCCCTTCTCTGAGCATTGAAAACCCATCCGCGGCCCTGGCGGGTCTCTTCCTCGTCCACTATGCGAACCGAGCCGTATTCTCGCCCCTACGTACGCCATCCAGATCCAAATCACACGCTATCGTGGTGCTCGCTGCCGTCGTGTTCAATGTCGTCAATGGCTCTCTCCTTGGCACATACCTAAGCTCTCCGGAGGGTCTCTCTTATCTCACAGGAGCCTACCAACGACCTTGCTTCTGGTTCGGAACTCTGATGTGGGCAGCAGGATTCGTCGGCAACATCGTTCACGACGAGATCCTCCTCAACATTCGCCGGAAGAAGCAAGCCGAAGACGCGAACAAGATGCCGGAACAAATCGCAAAGGAGAAGAAAGGGGAACACTACGCGATCCCTCATGGACTCTTGTACGAGTACATCTCGTACCCAAACTACTTCTGCGAGTGGATCGAGTGGATCGGGTTCGCACTCGCCGCGTCTCCCCTGCCTAACGTCCAGAGTTGGGGAGCGTTTCTGGCGACGATTACCCCGCCGTTTTTGTTCTTCGTGGCGGAAGTGTTCACGATGGTGCCCAGGGCGGTCAGGGGACATCAGTGGTATCACAGTAAATTCCCTAATTATCCCAAGGAGAGGAAGGCTGTCATTCCTTTCATCTTCTGAAATCGATGCATTGTTGCTTATGGCCATTATTCTATTACGCTTGAGACCAACTTGCCCTCTACAGGGTTCACAGTGACCACGAGGGGGGATTCTTGCCAAGGGGCGTCTTCAAGTCGATTCTCCCCAACTTCCGTGTTGGCTGATGGACACGAATGTCCCTTCGTATAGACGAGGTGGACGGCTCGAATTCCGAGTTCCACCTTCGTTTCCTTCCCTCTCCTACCCAAATCCCCCCTACTACCCACTATCCCTACGTACCCTTCCGATCATGTCCTTAAGCTTCTGATCACGGAATTACTTCGCTTATGCAATTTTCTTAAAACGATGGAGCCGAAATTGATCGAATGATAAACTTGATGGTGTGTATTTCCAACCTTCGTCGAACTCAATCCCAAAAACTTTCATCCTCGACCAGCTCCAAAATCTTGACAGCCGCACCTTTCTTTCCAGGGGCACCCCTACAAAGTTCTCCAATCACCTCCGCCTTCTTAGCAAACTTCTCTGCTTCCTCTTTTGGAGAGAGTAATCGGGAGATCGCAGCTCCGAATTCCGTGGCATCGATGTCGGGAGCGACACTTCGGTTGCCGTAGATCCCTATACCAACATACTCTGCACGAACTGCCATGTCATATAGGTCGAACCATTGTGCGAGGATGATTTGGGGGATACCGGCTCTGTAGGAAGTACAAACCGTCAGCAACCTGGATCAACCAGTTGGTTTCAGTACTTACCGCGCCGCCTCGTAATACGAATTCGCTCCCCCATGATGTACATAAGCCACAACATTCTTATGCCTCATAACTTCACCCGGGTCCGCATCTATCCAATCCACCACCCTAAACCTCTCCTTCACCCGCTCATTTCCCAATTCCTTGTCAAGGATATGATGGAACTTCGCCTTCTTATGCAACTTCCAAAGGACCTGGTCCGCGGATGAGGTCCCCGTGATGAACCCTCTGATCACGTTCCGGACCTGAGCTTCGGAGTAATAGAAATGGGTCCCCATAGACATCATGATCGTCTTTCCCCCGTCCAACCATATGCTCAGCTCGTCCTCCTTCGAGAGTGGGGTAGAGTCGAGAGTAACGGGACCGTAGAGACCAACGTTTGGTGGAAGGGTTATGGGGAATTCGAGCTCAGGTAGACCGAAGCAAAGGGTGTGAAGAGATCGCTTGACTGAAGGGCCTGATATTGGAAGTTTCCCTGGCAGTCCGTCCGAGTGACGGTAGCTCATTAATTCTTTGAAGTAGGGGTGGGTGAGGAGCCGGAAGGTGGTGGCGAGATTTAGCGCCACGTTCTTTGGAATGTATGACCATGGGATCGGGAAAGGTATACCACTCCCGAAACTGCAAACCCAGAGGACATGGTTAGCGTCAGCCACCGCCACCGGCAATGTATATGGAAGGAGGGCTCATACGGGGTAGTAAAATAGAAGCTTCCACTTTGGTTGGAGGTTTCTTGCGACGTCCAGCGGTGCCATGGGACAACTTATGATGTACTTCTCGTTCAGAGACCAACACGCCTCGCACGCGGCGTTGAAGAACGCATCCACAACAATGAGTGTGTCCAGTCCTTCACGGGTCCGAGCCAGAGGCGGATGAGGCCAAGTGGCTTCGGGCAACCCTTTCAACTCAAACGCCTCTTGAAGACTCAACCCACTGATCTCTTGGAACGTGAAGGTGGAATCTGGGTGTTTCCTTTCCGCCACCCTCGCGGAACCCGACAACTCCTCGGCACGCTTTCGTAAAACTGGAAACGATGCGACGTGCACGTCGACGTTCGGGTGGGCGAGAAGTTCGAGAGCTAGAGTGAAGATGGAGTTGGATTGACCGGCTTCGGCGACAGTCATGAAGAGTACGGTTTTCCGCAGGGACATCGTTAGCTTGGAGGATGGAGTGGGGGGTATCAAGTGTACAACAAGAGTGAGAAGGAGATTTAAATGACCGGCATTGTCGCCGATGCAGGGTATATAGTTTCATCAAAGAAATTCCGATGTGGTACTTGTCCGCTGGGCAGGCGTCTGGTGGGTAATGTGTAAGCACAACAGCGCCCAAACGGTGCCCGTCCTCGGACCAGAAGATTCGTCGATGGTCAAAACATGTCAGTCCGTGCGGTTGAGGGACAATGCCAGTAGCTAATGGGCACCCCGCGCAGCTACATCCCGTGATCCGATGCCCTTGGAAAACCCATATTTTGTTAGTACATGTTTTGACAAAAAAGTAAGTTGGCGGAAGTGCTTTGACGACTAATAGCAAACTGGACCTTCATAGACGCAAAAAAGTAATATACCCATCCCTTCGGCCTAGGGCCACTCTGCCGGTCTCTTCATCATATCCAACCGCCGTCCAGACATCACCATGAGCGTTGAAGACGCGTCTCGTGAATACATGCGTCTTTGGATCTTCGTCTGCCGTACTGGCCCAGTTTTCGTCGTCATCGTCTCGTGTTTCAGCCTGTGTCCTCCTTGGACCAAAAGAACCCCAAACCAGATCGTCTCCTATGTAGTGTCTCCATATTCTCATTCCTCCCGCTTGGGATGGCCAATCTTCCTGCCTATTTAGGTCCATCTGGACCAGTCCGGTGGAATCCGACTCTCTCGGTCGAGGAGAAAGCCATAGTGCCGTGCTGTGGTTTCCTAACACGAGTTTCGTGGAGGCAGAACTCGAAGTGTGTGCAGGATTGTTGGACGTGGAGAATGGAGCGGAGGTGAGGAACGTCTCGGAGAACAAGTATGAAGTTGAACCTGTCGCGTTCGAAGGTGAATATTCTTCCGCGCCTGCCGTAGAGTTCACCTCGAGCTGATACAAGATCAGAGTCGGCGGGCGAGTCGACCATAGGTCCTCGTCAGGTCGACGAAATAGAACGAAAAAGGAGTCTGGTTTTGAGAGGTCTTGCGAGATAGCTATCCCATCGAGCCACCCAAAGGTGAATGAGTCAACGGGACGTCGAATAGTCGGTTCGTGCGAATTCCCGACCACCAAGCTTGCGTTCGAAGAATCAAGGGTAGATTCAGTGACGAGGATGTCCGCCGGGGAAACGAACACCTCAATGAACATTGCTCGAGCCACCAATATGTATCTCTGGGAAATCTGGATCTGCAAACAGATGTTTGACTGTATGACCCGTTAGAATATGGTCCACTGCGAACGGGACTTCCTAACCATTTGTGGACGGCCAGAGTCGGTGGTACTTTCCAAAACCACGGCCCTGGTCTCCGGGGAACGGATATTCACAACGGTGGCACGATTCCGAGAGTCTGCCACGACAAGCATATCTCCACACAACGACACTGAACTGCATACGGCGGGTGTCGAACTCCAGCTCCGTACAGCGTGGACGCGGGGTGTGTATCCATTAGTTGCGTCGTCAAAAAAGGAGAGAATGTAAACACGATGTTCCCTATTTTGTATTTTCAGGTGAGAACCTCAACAAGGTCACTTAACATTAACCTACCCGTATAGGTTCACGGCAACAGCTGCGCTCGCCTCTGACCGGGGGTCTGGATTCACCGCGATAGCGCTGAAGATCGCACCTTTCGGACCCCACGAATCAATCTCCTTTTGTCTTGGTTGGGTGGCCTCACATTCCCGACCAAGGGCTTGAATATCCCATAGGCTGATCAAACACCAGATGCCCTTCGAAACCGTCACGATGCACCTGGCTTCGTGTCCGCTAGGATCCGGAACAAACAGGATTTCCGAGATAGCGGAACTCGGGTTTGCCTGCCAATCCACTCTCGTCTTCGGCGTATACCCATCGCGCGGAGATTCGTTACGCAGGCGGTGATCTCGATCGAGGGCCTCACGAGTCGCTATCTCCAACTCCGGTGCAGACATCTGACTGACCCGGTCCTCGCCAGGGAACGGTATCCCCCGGGAGGTAATATGGGCAGCACATAAAGAGATCCAGAGTGTTTTGAGACACGACACTGCGAACGCGTGTTTGCACGTCTAAGGAACTGTGAGTTCCTACCAGGATTGTTCAGGCTGATGATCTTCCGCTTACCTGTCGGAAAGCGAGGATGTCCCTTATGGAAAGATGCCGACAGATTTGGATCACCACATCATCCGGGGCATCCTGTATCCTGCTCATGGCTTGAGCACCGAAGTCTTGAGACAGAAGGAGTTTTCAGAAACAAGTAATGGCGTCATCGATATCGTGCTCGGTGTGTATTTCCCACGCCTGCTATTCTGAAAGGAGCACCCAAAATTATCGCACTTGGCCACCGGCAGCGCCAGCGACAAACGTTGGCCGATTGAAGAACACGCAAAATTACAGGGTATATACACGTAGTCACAGAGTTGAAGGGGTTACTTGGCAGTTCTCATCAGCTCATTCAGCGTCCGCACCACAATCCCGACTCCTTCCTGAACCTTCGCCCTTTCGGACTCGGAAACTCTGCTCATAACTCGACCTTCGAATTTATCGGGGTGGAAGCGAAGTAAAGCCTCCTTGATCACCTTGATCTTTTGCGTGGTCCCCGTGGGTTCCTTCGCAGAACGGAACAAAAATTCCGATATGGAGCTAACGGTAAGGTCGTCCAGAGAGAAATGGTGAATATCGGAATTAGAGTATGCAGCATGACAGGGCCAGGGGATATCTTGGAACGTAAGAGGCTGTCCAGTAGTCTCGCCGGTAGACAGAAGTGTGTCCCAGTGGGTCTCGTAATCGTCGCGGGCGTTCTGCTTTGCTCTGCGCTCCCTTGACCGTTTGCGCCGTCTTCGTTCGTCAGCCTCACGAGCCTCCTGCCGGGCCCGTTCAGAGGCAAGTCGCTCAGCGCGTTTCTTCCGATCCTCCTCCTCAGCCTTCTTCTTGATTTGCTCTTGGTATGCTTGAGCATTCCGTTTCCTAGGCAAGGCTTCCCGTGAGGGAATGCAGCATTCACAGACAACGAACGTTACGTACTTCCACATTCCTTCCCTCACCCACTCCGCGTAGTGTTCGTCATCCATCAAGTTGGGGTCGTGGTAGACAGTATCCTCTAAGTCTGCCATCCCACCAGATTTCCAACGCTGAGGGATGTGAGGGTACGAGTTCAGGTTGCTCGTGAGGTTATCCAGTCGCTCCTGCTGGCCAAGCTCGTCCCACAACCTCTGCTGGAACTCTTCTTCCTCCTGCTTGCGGTGTTGCTGTTCCTCCAGCCATTCGAGGCGGTCATCAGATTCGTAGTCCGTATCGTAGTTAACATCTTCTCCGGTGTCTGTAGCACGGCGTTTGGATCGATGGTGATTATCACGTGTGGAGGTGGAAGATGAGCCGCTGAGATCGTACGTTTGCCCAGCGCGTTTGGCTTCCTTGCGTTTGGCTTTTCTCGCTTTGCGTTGAGCACGCTCCTCTTCCTCCGCAGGAGTGCGCTTCAGATTAAGCTTTGGCATGGTAATGGAGAAATCAAGGATGCGTGTGGCGGTGGTCCGGATTTGACTCAAGACAGTGTGATCATAGTCCTTGGTTCCCGATTTGGGAATGGGCGCTTCTGCCCCAGCCTCCATTCTCTGGTTTCTGGTCCCAGATCTCCTATCAACCAGAATACGACCCCCGTGGCACCACCTGCAGGGTCTGCGATTTAAATACGCACTTAAGTCCTACACAAAATTTTGGGTTGAAGGATAAATCGGGGGACCAAACCCAACAAGCCAAAAATTGGAACCGGCGCCGTGGCGATCAGCCATGGCCACCGCCCTTTGTTCTCACATATATCTAAGCGGGTCCTCACGTCCGTGTGCCACCACCTCTCTTGGACCCGAACCACAACCACCCCCCTCGACCTTTCTCTCTGCGTCTCACTGACCCACCAACTCTTTCCTCGCGCCGCCGTTCGACCACTCACAGATTTATCGTCCACCACCAAACTGAATCAATGTCCGTCCAACAGCTCTCTGCTTCTGTCCCTCCGCTTTCCTCCATACCTCCTGCCCAGGAACGAACCCCGAGCTTCAGTGCTGAGCCCACCATTGACCCCCCTTCGGGGAAGAAGACTACCAGCGAGAAGAAAAAGAAGAACTCGCCAAAGAAACGGGTGGCCGAAAAGGCCAAGCAAGTTGAACCGGTTGATGCCCCTGCTTCCCAGCAGGCCCGATGCCGGTATGAACCCTACCGGAAGGCCGAACCCACCACAGAGCCGGAAGGCAGCCTCCCAGCCAATCCAGAAGATCTCGAGACGCTAGATGAAACCGCCAAGATGCTTTATAAAAGTGACCGCGAAGTGCTCGAGTACATCGAGGCCCTCAAGCACCGTACAGCCGCAATGTTGGAGCACGTTAACCGGACCAGCTCCCAGTTACGTTCGCACAAAGGCGCGATGGAAAGGATGCAGCTCTTTGTAAACAAATTGCAGCAGACAGATGACCACTGGACTCATCAACGGCCCTTCGGGGATGGTAATGGTGTGTTCCCCACCGTTGAAGACCATCTTCCAAAGTACGTTAGATCACTGAATCACCGGGCGCTCGCTTATACGCAACTTTTAGGAACGCTGGTCATCCCGAATTCCCGTACGACTACGCTCGAGACATTCTCGGGGACTCTACGCCTCAACCTCCCAATAATGATGAGGAAGAGGAAGATTTCTCCAGACCTGAAACTCCCCCTGCCAGACAACCATCGCTCCCTCCTGGTCACGAAGATGAGAATGGCCTTGAGTACGCCGAAGACGAGATCGAAATGCGCTCCGATTTCACAGTACCTCCCGACCACACTGCCCTCAGATCCGACGACTCCACGTTCGACCGCTCAGGAGTGGACCTCAGAATCACCTCTGACACCGGTCTACTCTTCCCTCCTCCGGAGGAGGAGCTTGCTTGGATTTCGAAGGAGTTCAAACGCGAAGCCATGGACTCCACTGCGACAGTTGCGATGCGGCCGCCTGTAAATCCTCCCAGCCTCCGCCACCCATTGGCACAGTCCCACGTTCCTTCTTCTCAGGCCCCTTTCCCCAAACTGCGGCCTCAACATCCCGTATTCCCCCATCCGGTTCCCCGCACGCCCTCTCCCCCTCGTACCGTTCTGGGTGGTAAACGAAAGCGCGTATCTACTCCTGAGGATGAGGATAACGATGGGGGAAACGTCGCCGGCCCCTCTACCATTGCCATACGCCCCAGCGGCAACATTTTCCCTCGGCTCGCGGTTAGAAGCAACGAAGACGGAGTATCTCCCAAAAGACGGAGGGTTGGCACTCGTCAACAAAATTGGGACTTCCAAATGTTCGTGGAAGCTGGCTACGTTCCTGTTGAGCCCCCGGCCGACCCTCCAGCCCGCGAAAACTCTCCAGAGCCCTCCTCTCAACCTGCGCACAGGCAGGTTTCTCCCACCGCCACGTCTCGGATCCAAAAGGAGGACTCTGAGCTCGAGAAATCCCAAGTCATCGAGATGCTTAGCCAGGTGATCGAGCAAGGAGAATCGGAGGATGAAGAAGAGTCGACTGGAAATATCCTCGGGGACCTCGGCGGGTCGCAGCGCTTCTTGCCTGCTTTTACTGCCGAAAGCACTCAAGTTACCTCCCCTAACGCTACCCAGTCCGAAGTAGAGGCCTCCGCTAAGCCTCAGGTACCCGCAAAGGCCCCAGCATCCACCCCTGAAGATGTCTTCGGGCCGATCGTCCTTAGCGTCAAGGCCAACAAAATCTCGGACAGGTTACCCCTAGGGGTTCCCGAGAATGACACCAGCGGAGGCGTCGTTATGTCCGACTCTGAACACAAGACCGGGAATGTTTCTTCCAAGTCGACTCGATTTAGCCTCGACGACAATGTTGAGAAGGAGCACAAGGTCTTCCCCAAAACGCCCATCAGACCCAGGACTTCGTTGAGGATGATTGAAGCTGAGAATGCGCTCGCTGCTGAAGCCGAAGCAGAGGGTCAGGATATGCTGAATCCCCTCCTCTCGCCCAAGAAAAAGCGAGCTATTGGTGCTCGGGTCCGCAAACCCAAACCTGCCCCCTCGACCGAGGCTGAGCCGGTCGTCAACCCCGAAGTTGGACCCCCCTCCATCTCTACCAGCAAGCTACCTCCGAGGGTCAGGAGGGGTAGGTCCGCATCCGTCCAGCCCGAAGTTCCCGCTCTCCCGAAGACCCCCGTGAAGAGATCTACTCGTGGCAGGAAGTAGATCCGAAGTCGGATGTTTCCTTCTCGTCCAGTACCAGTAAAGGTACTAGGACCCATTATCCCCCCTTTCCACCATCCGGATACCTTTATCAGTGTGTCCGGTCATCTATCCCCCCCTTTCCCGGATGTTCATCCGGCCAATTACCCCCTCCCCCTCCCTTCTTCCCCCCTCGCCCTCTGTGAGTACTATCATATTCTTGTCGTGATCAATCCGTTCCTGATGCTCCATGTTCAGCGCTTTCCCTCTCGGTTCTAACCCACCCATTCAATCTGTTGTTTTAGTATTTTCCTTTTCTTTCCTTGTAATCGGTATTCTTCGACGATAGATGTTGTAGGATTTCATACAATTAAAAGTGATGATTCAAACTATCCCTCTTCTGCGGTGTAATGAAGTGCGTAATGTAGCTCTCCAGGCCCCCCAAGTAAATACAAGAACTACGTGAGA
>Ga0307512_10004257_pt1 | contig 15807 bp, 20 predicted proteins | sample 14_EM_MG_FD_200267 | JGI IMG/M metagenome (GOLD analysis project Ga0307512, IMG submission 200267) | Populus trichocarpa ectomycorrhiza microbial communities from riparian zone in the Pacific Northwest, United States - 14_EM | ecosystem: Host-associated > Plants > Roots > Unclassified | place... | reverse complement strand
TCTTAATAAGTTCAACATGGTTTCGGGACTCAAGAACAGGTCTCCGTGTCATTGGAATATCTCGCATGAATTTGAGGGAATTTCTCCAAGTCCCCCTTCTTCCCTAAGTCTCCCGAGTGTCTTAAAGCCCCAAAGGGTCGCGCGCATGCGAGAAGTGCGGAACTGACAAAAAAACTCCTCGCCAGGTGAGGCCAGTATAAGTATAACTGGAGGGAAGAAAGCCTTCGAATGAAGAAATCAAAGGACTTCGAGACCACCGCCCCATTTGTCCAGTCCACGTGACTGGAGTGACGTCTTTATGACGATTCGAAAGAATCCTAGGCTTGTCCTGAACTCTCGCCTTTCAAATGTGCCGTCCACAGCTTATACGGAGTTCTTAACGGACTCTGGTACGGTAGGACGCTTACGTCCGATGAGGGCGGCTACTTCCATATCGCCACCGCTACTCTCCCCGCTATACACGAAATGCGTATCATATCTTCCCCTTCTTTTCATCTTTTCGTAGCTCGCCGTCGTTGAAAACCCGCCCTTTCGATTTTTCCCCTTTTAGTGATATTTGTACCGAGTCTATGTGGGCGACGCTTCACTAGTCACTTCTCGGCATTAGACCGTTTCTGGGATGCGGAGTTTCGGCAACTCGGCGAAGCGACGGCCGAGTCCCAGCCTCAATTCAGCGCTCCCCCTTCCTCATCTCCCCGAGCTCTGAACTTGAGGCTGGATTCCAGCCTAGACGAATATCGGACACGACTCACAGGCGTGACGGACTCCTTAAGTTTTACTGTATATAAGATCCGTCTTCAGCCCCCCGACCAGCCAATTCCCATCCACTCATGACCGACCGACAAAGCATACCGGCTACGATCGAGAATCGGAAGAAGAGCACCACATCCTCCACTCCGGTGCGAGCTTCGACATCGGTTTCGAGCGTGTCCACATCCGCAAAGCCTATTGTTGGGATGCATGGATACTCCGATTTCGATAAAGACCACGATAGGAGGCAGGAGTTCCGGAGGCTCGTGGACCCTGGTATCATTAGACCGAACTCGCGTGAAGTGGCTTATGAGGCTATCAAGGTGAGGCGTCGGTCGCCGTCTATACGAGGAGGGCTGACAGTGTGTTCAAGACACTATTGAAGCTTGCTGGAAACATCGTCGACCACCCTGACGAGGAAAAGTATCACCAATTCAAAACTACAAACAGTGCCATCAGGAAGAAGATCGTGGATCCCAAGGGATCATTAGAGTACGCTGTGGAGGTAAGGACGACTTGTTATTGTCGATTATATTCCATTGCTCACCCGACGCTTTTCGTGCGTCTAGCTAGGATTCAGGCCAGAGGTAAACCCAAACTCGTCCCCTTCACTACTCCATTAAGGCTCAGCGCTCACCCCCGGCATAGGTCATCGACTTCCAGCCATTCTACGTCTTCCACAAATCGCACTGGAATGACCTCCTGATCGGTCACACTGTCCTGAAGGAATTCGAAGAACGCGAAGCCGAGAAGGACCAGCGTCTGGCCAAAGCCAGGGCAGAGGAGAAAGCTATGATCGAAGCTCAGAAAGAGAAGGTAGGGGTCTCCGGAACGCTTGAGCTCAAATTCGGGCTAATTTTCTGGCTGTACAGGCACGATTGGCATTTTTGGATGACAGGAAGTCAAAATTACAACATGACGAGAGGGAAAGACAGATCCGTGCCGCTCATGCGGCTAAACTGCTAAGTCCCGACCCAGAGACGGCGGAACCCCCTCCCCAACGACACATGCCAGGGAGCGGCCATCTTCTCTCAGGAAACGACCCTCTTCCCACCTCCACGACCGATGTGGACGAGTAATTTAGTATACCATCGCATCGTCACCTCGACCGATGGAATACAGCTCTGTACGTAGTGGTCACAACCCACAGTGCGGATATCTACATCGTTGGGTACCTCCCAGTTTGGTAATGCAGGGGAGTTACCATACCACTATTTTCCAGTCACACCATAAGAGGGGTTAATGTACTGTATTCTTTGACTGCAATCTGAAAACACTTTCGAACGGAGCCTATGTACAATAATCTACAAGTTGCTCTAGATGGAGACGCAAATAACGACAATAAGTTACAAATAGCCAAGAAAGAACGAACGAACGATGTGGGGTCTACCCACTCCAAATTTTCGCAGGAGAGACAGGAAGTGATCTTGTTGATCCACGAACAGGACGATCGAAAGCGGACTCTGGAGATTCTAAATTCGAATTCAATGCTTTAATCCTCTGTGCAATCAAAGCGCTTTGTCTCCTCTTCGGTGTGGCCGATAAGGACTGCGACCTCTTCAGGGCCACTGGAACTATACCCAATGGCTCGGCCACTTCGCCCTTCAGCTGTGACAACCTTGTCTCGATGGTAGGGAAGCTGTCGAATACAGGGGAGACGCGCGGACGAGATGAACTGGAATTCCATCCACTGAGCTGGTTCAGCGATGGTGCCCGTCTAAGCAATAGCGACAGCTTAGGAACCGAAGGTAATGGAGGCTTTTCAACAAGTTCTTGTTGCTTCGCGACGATCGTCATCCCACGACGTCGCCTCGAAACCCTACTCGTAGCCATGGGATCTTCTGTGACATCTGGGGTGACAGTGGGCAAATGAGGGGCGACTTCGTCATGAAGTTCCTTGTGGCTTTTACGAGTCTTCTTCGGTCGAGGTGCGTCATGTGCGGGGGGAACTAGTGCTCGAGCCCACGAAGGATAGATGTTGAAGTGAGGATATCCAGCCTTGTCTGCGCAGCGGATCAGTAAGATAGACTGGTGGGTGAAAGACGTGTCGACTGACAGATTTCAAGTGCAGGGTATGCAGGGTACCGTGGGAACGACGACGCAGGCACACTTCCCGTTTGAGATTCCGACTCTCTCAAGTCACTGGATGAAGTTGGGAAAACCTCGTGATGAAGCTCGCGGTGACACTTGCGTCTCTTGGTGACCTGCTTAGCCGCAGGCACCGCCTGAACGCGAATCCACGATGGATAAATGTCGAAATGCGGGTATCCCGGGTTACCTACAGGAGCAGAATATTGCTCAATAAAATAGGTGGTTCTAAGGGCAAAGTAACTCACAGATCTGAATAACGGGATGCGATGGCTTCATAACGACAAGTTCCAGCGGCGGTCTCACTAGGTTTCCCGCCGTGGAGCCCGGGAAGACCTCGCAGTGAAGGACTCTGGTGCTATGTTCATCTCGGGGATATCCCTGCGTACGCGACCACGATGAATAAATATCGAAGTACGAATGGACCAGTTTGTCTAGAGGTCACGTCAGCACCACGAAACGAAGCCGAGGAGAAGTTGGGCTGACAGATTTCAATGACAGGGTATGAAGGGCCAGAGGTGTTCGCAACCTGCACTGAAGGAGTGGAAGTAGCTTCAGAGGATGAATTAGCACAACCTCAAAGAAACGAAGAGCGGGTGGTACTGACCAGTGACACTGCTTTTTGCCACAACCCCTTTGATATTCGGATAAATATCGAGATTCGGGTACACAGCGGGATCTGAACAGTAACAAAAGACGGAAAATCAATGAACCGCATCAGTTTTTGATTCCGTCGGGCAGGAGAGATGTCCGGAAGAAACAAGCTTACAGATATCAAACCGGGGATAGGCAGTCCCCAAGACCGGGGCTAGGCTTAACGTCCCTGATGTTGATGTCGATGTTGTAGTTGATCGCTGTTCTTCTCGTGGTGGACGAGAGGAGCTTCTTCCCGCCACCGCTGGGTAAATATCGAAATAAGGATACACTGGAGGATCTACCGTTACCCAGAACAAAAAGATAAATTATTGAGTAAAACCCAGTGTCAAGAAAACACGCCAGAAGGAAAAGGTTAATCACAAATTGACATCACCGGATACGCGAGGTGTTCCTGGAGAGATAACTTCTGGCTATGTTGCTGGGGGGATGGAGGTATTTGTGAGAGGGCTTGCAGAGTCACGTAATCTGGCAACTTCGGAACTGGAGGTGCATCCTCATCGGCTGTGAACCGCTTCCGTTGTTTCGTACGCGCATATGGAGCCATCCGGGTCCGTGGTTGGCGGGGGGATACCAACGATAGTGGTCTGGTAATTTCACCAACAATGGAAGGATAGACGTCAATCCACGGGTATACCGAAGGATCTACAGCAAAATCATATGAGTACTCGGGCCCATGTTTGCGATTCGGAGACTCACAAATAACCAAGGAAGGGTAGCCGGGTGCGAGTTGAACACCCGTAGCTTTTTTGCTATTTGAAATGGGGAGAACAGGCGTCGGGTGCACCGGCTTCGAAACGTCGGTAATAGCGGGATAAATATTGAGGTGAGGATAGACAGCAGGATCTGAAGGGAGCATAAGCATTGATTACCATTCCGAAGGGGCAATACTCACAGATGTCGAACACTGGGTAAGCCGCTGACAGGCGTACTGAGATCGCTGCCTTGGGACCATATCGGGCGACCTTCGGGTAAATATCGAAGTGAGGGTAAACTGCCTCGTCTATAATAGAGCCGATTACAACCAACGAGCTTGCAGGTGACCAAAAAAAGACTTACATATCTTTACCACCAGGTAACTAGGCTTCATTCTCGTCGACTTCTTGGGAACTACCGGAGACTTTGGTTGCGGGACTGATTCGGAAGGCTGAACGGGGGTGTACCATTCCACGGCGGGGTACAGGTCAAAGAAAGGATAAACCGCAGGGTCTACGGACATTGCAGTTAGTCCAGAAGTTTGATACGGTGTCGTCCAAAGTCACAGATAACTCACAAATCTTAATGACTGGGTAAGCCATCATAGACTTCGGAGGCGGAGACAAAGACGAAATCAAGGTGGAAACAGAGGGCGAGCTTGAAGTCGGGCTCAAAACGGGTCGAAACGAAGGCCACCCGAAGCTCCATGGTTGTATCTTCGAAACCTCCTTCGGGCCGGGATGTATATACGACTTGAACCCCCGCCCGCCATTATCGGACTTGACCACCACTTGGGATTGGACAGTTTGAATCCTCGGGTAGATTTCGAAATGAGGATACACCGCGGGGTCTGAATTGTGACAATTAGAACATCGGGTCATACAGGGACAGAAGTGAAAGAATGGGTGCGGATCGCGGAGAAAGAGAATACATACAGATTTTTAGAGCCGGGTATCCAATCCGATCAGCTTTGAGTGAAGATCCTGTATTCAATCCCGATGGAGAAGCGGAGAGAATGCGCCCTTGCGTCTGAATGGCCGGGGTTTCAGGAACGGTGCTGGAAGCGTAGCTCCGATCAACGCGATCACCCTGGACCGAAGGGTAGATATCGAAATGGGGGTACACAGCAGGATCTATACGCAAGTTTAAACCGTAAGCAAACCAAAGAACACCGAAGCGGAAGAGACCACCCACAGATCTTGAAGACTGGGTATGCTGCTCGCTCCACAGCAACGAAGGGTTCCCGAGGTTCCAGAGGGCCTGACAATGGTGCTACCTGTGTCAAGTGCGGCCAGACGTAGTTCCATGGCGCCAGTTCCTGGGGTTTCGTCGTCCGCTCACCAGGCATCGGATACGGCCGGACGGTGTTCCGGGGGGCAGGTGGTACGGGTATTGTAACCGCCGGTGGTGGCGTAAGACTTCCAATTTCCTCCGTGAAGCTAAACCTTTGCTGGGCGGGATCTGGAGTGCTCACTCTACTCAATGTAGTTGGAGTAGGCGGCCACTCCTCCGGAGGTCCCCAGGAAGTCGCAGTGCTCGGTGTCACCGGTCTGCTACCTTCAGCCCTTCTCCCGAGGTCCACAGAAGGTGGTCTGTAGTAAGCCCATTGTGACTCGAGTGGTGGGGAAGGCGGATACTCGGAAGGGGGACCCCAGGATGTAGCTGTTGAAGGGGTAACTGGTCTGCTCCATCCAACTCTTTGCCCGAGGTCTAAGGATGGGGCACGGTAGTAGTAGACCCACTGAGATTCTGGATCAGGCGAAGGAGGGTATTCCGAGGGAGGCCCCCAGGAGGTGGCGGTGGTGGGTGTCATCGGACAATATTCCAGGCTCCTCTGGCCAAGGTCTGGGGAAGGGAGCCTGAACTCTGATGAGGCGGGAGAGAAGGGGTCATAGTCTTCTGGTCCCCACGATGTACAAGTCTCGGGGGTAAGAAGAACTGATCCAACTACACGTCTATCCATATGTACAGATTGCACACGGTATGAGGAGATGGAGGTAGGTGAGTCGAGAGGAGACGGGGGTCCTGCTGAGGTGATACTCCAGGAGTAGTCCTCTGGATTCATCTCCGACAGAACCTCATCACCTTCGGGGACCGGATCACCCAGTGGAAGCGTGTTGGGCATATTGGCGGGATCCAGGCTAACTTGCCCAGTTGAGGCGAGAAGGTTTGCCTTGAAAGTAGCGCTCGCCCTCCAAGACTTGACCCGGTTGTCAATTTCCTCCCTGTGGGATAGGAGAGGTTCGTCCTCCTGTACGACGGGCAACAAGGCTGGAACCCTCGCAAGAGGAGTCGCGGGGTGAGGCTCTGGCATGGACGCAGAGGTGGTCGCGGGGACCGGCAAGGGCCTGGAGGACGAAGAATTGGCCAAGTCAAAACGTTCGACTAGGGAGAGGGGTTTCGGTGTCCTTTTTTTGGTGCTAGCAACAGTCTGGCTCTGCTCTTGAACGTCCTCGGAATTGACAGTGGTCTTACTCTCTTGACACTGATGCATGGAGGCGACATGAGTGGGTGACAGAGACGCTAAGGATGCAGTCTCACGCCGGGATGCCGAAATCCAGGAGTCATACCACCGTGCTTTCGCCGCATCTACGAATTCCGTGTCAATTAAAAAGGGGATGGTAACCCGTTACGAAACCCACCAATGTCAAACTCTATCCGTCCAGAGATGGGAAGACCACCACTTGGACCAGGAGCGTTCGGTTCGAACAGATGTCCCCAGAGGATACTCCATGACTCCTCACTTATCCGCGGTGTGTACAACGAACCAGCCTCGTTAACGTGCATGTACAGACAGATCCCCACGGTACTTGGGAAATTGAATTCGCGCGCGATCGCGCCCAGTTGCGCATACATCTGAAAATTTCGATGGAAATGCGACGAGTGGGTTAGACACACAGCGGTTTGACACTTGTGGCGCAGATTAATTCACCGTTGGATACAGAGGCAATAACAACCCCTGAGACAGCCGGGAATTTGGTCCCGATGATAGTGTATTGCCGAACGTTCTCTGTGACTCGGTTGTGAAGGACGGAGGGAGCACGAGGACCAGCCAGCGGGAAGTCCGTTGGCGCGAATGTTCCCGGCCAGGCTGGATATAACCAAGAGTAGAGGTGGTGATACGGTTTGGTATCCGGGTCGGGGTTTCGGAGAAGGCTGCCAATGAAGGGAGACCGGACAACGAGAGCTCATTGGAATGGCCAAACGGATTAGAATTTACATTGGCTGAGAAACCCAGGTCGTCAGTGTACAGCGGACTGACGGTGTTCAAATTTGTCGCGGCGGCAAACGCCTGGCGGTCGGCGAATTGTTGAGCCGAGGGTCTGTTAATATGATATGCGGATGTGAAGCGAGACATTGCTGGGGCTGTCTTGCAGCAACGAAAAGAAAGAGGGGAAGAGTCTCGCAGAAACCCAGAAGGAAAGGAAGGGAGGAAAGCGAGCCAGCGGCACGGGCCAAGGTAAGGATATAAGACGGAGAGGGACGCCCAATGATGAGGCTGTCATCGGACAAGTCGCGGAGTGTTCCCACAGCGACAACATTCCACGGCTCGGTGGATATGAAAACCATCTTATGTTATCTCTTCGTCCTGCTAGCCATTTCTAACCTTCCGCATTGTTCTCAATCAGACCTCGGGGTACGAGATGAAATATCCCTGTCATCACGTGTCAGATAACTTCCCCTCCATCCCCGCCACCACGACGGCTGATCGCTTCACATGGATTCGCGCCTTGCTCAATTGGCTTCCCTATCTCAGAGGGACAAGGGTCCGGCCTACGTCGCCGTCCTCAACGACCTCTTCGCGAACCAATCTAGCCAGTCTTTCTTGGCAGACCTCCACACTCTCGTAGATACAGTGGTCAATCAAGACTCAGGGGGTCTTGTTGTCGGTAGACAAGTCGTGTCTGAGCTCGTGAAAGCCGTGACAGAAGGCATCGTCCAGGATTCAGATGTCAAGAAGCGGATCTTACAGGATACCCTTAACCTCGTTCAACCGAAGATTGTCAGCTACGAAGAACATGTTGAGTGGCCGTATTATTCCCTTCTTCGTTCAATACACTCAACAGCATGAATATCGGTGGAGTAGGTCAATTCAATAAGATTGCAACTTGCCGAGCTCTTCGAATCAGAAGAGGAATGGAGCGATGCCGCTCGGATCCTGATGGGTCTTTCCTTGGATTCAAGTCAAAGGTAAGTTCATCGCTGCCCACCCGAACACGTTTATCGGACTTATACAATCCCTGACATAGATCCATACCAGATCAAGAAAAACTACAGATCTACATTCGGATTGTCCGGCTCCTCCTTGAGGACGAAGACAATGTACAAGCCGAAACATATTACAACCGTGCTGCCCTTTTGGTCCATTCAACAAACGACAAGGCGACCCTATTAGCGTACAAGCTATGTCAGGCCAGGATTATGGATTACTCTCGAAAATTCCTGGAAGCCGCAAGTAGGTACCATGAGCTCAGCTGGGTCGCAGAAATTGACGAAGAGGAACGTCAACATATGCTGTAAGTTCTCCCGCTTTCATCCATCAGTATTCAAACCCTCATCATCCCTCAGGTCGGCGGCGGTAACGTGCGGCGTCCTCGCCCCGGCGGGTCCGAACCGGTCTCGAGTTCTCGCCTCTCTATGCAGAGACGAACGAACGGCCGACCTACCCTCCTTCAACATCCTCCAAAAAATGTTCCTCGATCGTATCCTCCGCTCCGCCGAGGTTAAAGACTTCGAGGGTACCCTCAAACCCCACCAACTCGCCAGGGTCGCATTATCCTCCAACGATCGCGTCGCTTCCGCCACGCATACCGACGATGATGCGAACGATCCCACCATCAGCAAGAGGACCGGCCCCTCTACCGTCCTCGACCGTGCAGTAATGGAACACAACTTATTAGCCAGCTCCAAGATTTACAACAACATCACCTTCAAGGGTCTGGGAGCCCTGCTGGATCTGTCACCCAGCGCGGCAGAGAATATGGCGAGGAAGATGATCGAGCAGGGGAGGTTGAAGGGTTCAATCGACCAGGTCGATAAGCTTATCTGGTTCGAAGCAAGCAAGGAGGAGGACGATGCTCAGGGAAAAGCCGGCGGTCTTGGGGACGTCGAACAGACCACAGAAGATACTGGCGCTTTGTCCACCAAACGATGGGACCAACAGATCCGGATCACCGCTGCAAACGTACGCAATCTTTTCCGTGGGCTTATGCGGCGCTGACACGAAATCCTCTTACAGGTCGAATCGATTGTCCAGAGTCTCACAGAGAAAGGGCTGGTAACGGTCAATCAATAGAATACGGGGATCACTTCACACAGTATACTTGGCAGTTGACGGCAGTGGAAAACGAAGATATAGCGTGTGATGTACTTTACTTGTATGATGAGCCGAATGGGGCGATGGGAGGCGTGGAAAAACAGCATTAGGAGAGAGGAGTGGGCACGAGTCCGGTGAAACATCGAACGACAAATTGTATGCGTGCGAAGTATAGGGTACATGTTGAGAGAAAAGGTGAGATATCAGGTCGAACCTGGAATATGGAGACTTGGAAGCACGAGGTCAGCCTGCGGCTTCCCTTTTGCGCTTCCTGGCTTTCTCCCTCTTCGTCTCCAGTTCGTGCCATTCCCCCTCCAATGCATTCAGGCTACCGAAAAGTTCTATGAGTAAAACAAGGGGGCACCCTCGCTCCACGATCGAACTTACCCAGTCGGTTGTTGTGGTGGCGGTTGCTCTTGTGTGAAATAAGGGTGCTGGAGTGCCTGAGCGGCAGATACCCTCTTTGATGGATCGTAATGCAACAACTCTTCCGCCAACTCCATGCCAGACGGCGAGAGCCACCTATGAAATACATGAGAGACCGGATAACAAGGGCGAGTAATGTCAGGTTCCATACTTCTTGAACAGATCCCTAAAAGGATTCGGGATCACCTCTTTCGGTTTTACCAGTTCATACCAAGGCATCGTCGTGACCCCAGGCCACCGTTCAGGAGTCGGTGTACCAAGCACCCTGTAAATTACGTCCAACTGGTGGATCTCATCAGTCCCCTGGAATACTGGCTTTTTCGTGAACAATTCCAGCATGATACACCTATTATCCCGGTTATGAATTATGAGTTGCGTTGCTGACGTAAAAAGAGAAAATTGAAGGTAGGAAAGAAATGTATGGCGTACCCTGCGCTCCACATGTCAACCTCAGGTCCATAAACCGTCGTGCCAAACAGAAGTTCTGGCGGGCGATACCACAGAGTAATTACTCGGTTCGTGTAATCGCTCTGTCGCCGTTTCTGATAGAACCTTGCCAACCCAAAATCCGCGAGTTTCAACTCTCCACGGCTGTTAACCAGGATATTTGATCCCTTGATATCACGATGGATGACACCTTTATGGTGGAGGTATGATAGACCCGCCAACATTTGCTGGCATAAGCTCTTCAGCTGAGCTTCGTTGAACGTGAACTGTGTCTGAGACAAGACCCCAGTGAGGTCATGGTCCATGTATTCGAACACCATGTAGACAGATCCTGTGTTCATGAATCAGTCAGACGTTCAGGGAATAAATGTGAGAACAGACCGTTAGAAACCATCATCTCATGCAACCTCACCACATTATCGTGTCTTAGAGACTGTAAGAGTTTGATTTCCCGCATGGCAGTGACAGGGAACCCATCCCTCTCGGCCTCCATCCGCACCCTCTTCAAGGCCACGATCGCATTGGTAGTGTTATTCCGAGCCTTGTAGACCTTTCCGAATGTACCCTCCCCAACCTGCGTCATAATCGAGAACGCCTCTCGAGGCTCTTCGTAGGCATATGCAGGTGACCACGTAGGCGATGGCGAGCGCGGTGGCCCGCTGTCTTGCGTCGGCTGCTCGTAAATATTCCGACGGGCAGGTTCAGGTGGAGGAGTGGTGCTCATGTCCATCTCCATCGACATCCGGTCCGAAGATCTGTGTTCCTGTACCAGCTCCGGTTCGCGATCTCGATCACGTTCGGACTCTTGGAAGGAAGGGCGGGGAGGTGTCACCGCTTGGTCGCGTGGTTCGTCATCATCCTCTGTAGGGAAGAACTGGCGCAGGGAGGAGTTCGTGGATCCGATAGGCCTGAAACCAGCCTTCTTCCCCTTCGCAAGTGATGGAGAGGCTAATTGGTGAGGACCCTCGGCACCAGGTTGGTGGAAAGTTCGTGGAACAGGGGGCGGGAGCATATCACTGCCAAGGTTAAGTTTTGGATTGGGTTCAAGCATCGGTCGCTTGTTAGCCCGCTTGGGTAAGGCGTAGGATCAGGAAAACGCGCGAAAATAGTTCGAGGGTTTGGAACTAACCTCAAATTTTGGACTAGTACTTTGCTCCCGTCCACGACGCACGCTTTTCGGGGAGCCGTCCCACGAGGCAGCGGGTTTAGACATCGACAACGTAATGTCGATATCACGAACATTCGTCGCCGTCGGAAGACGGTGCATCGTTCGTGGCCGACCCTCGGCCCCGGAACTTCGACTCGAAACGGAACTTACACTTCTCGACGAGGCCGAATATGTGGGGGACGGGCTTCTCTGCCGAGCGCGTCCTCTTTCGCGATTCTGTTGGTTGTCACCGGGCCGGTTCTTCTTCCACTTATTGCGCTTGATGACGGGGCTGGACTCATGTCTAGAAGGGCTGACGCTATGTCGTAAACGTTTTGGAGATGGTGATCGTGACCGCGACCTTCCTCCATGAGAGCTCCGTCGGGAGTAGAAGGAGTTCGTAGGTGACGCAGACCGTGATCTCGAACGCTGTTGTCGACGTTTGAGTGGTATTTGATTGACATTCGACACCTGGCTTGTGTCACGTCGTGTCCAACTGAAAATTTATATGGGCTCAGAGAGTGTCTCAAGTCAAAGGAGATGAACCACAAACTTGTTAGGGTTCTGGTCATCTTGCTGCTGCCTCCAATCCCCCCGCTGCTTATCCTTATTTTTCCATTTCTTGCCCTTGTGTTTTCCCTGTCGATTGCCGCGGTTGTAGTTGTTATTGTTGAAGTTGCCAGACTGGTTGGCGTTGCCGTCGCCCTGTCGATGTTGGTTGCGCTGGTTGCGGTGCTGGTGATTTGGACGGTGATTTTGGTTCTGTCTCCAGCCAGGAGCGGGTTCCCAGTTCCGAGGTGGCTCGTCGAGTCGGGGCTCCTCCAAGTACGGAGCAGCTTCTCGGTTCTCGACAAACCGGCCGTCCCAACCAGAATCAGACACAAACCGTTGTTGACCATCGCCTCTCCACCCTCGCGCCCCGTCATCCGTAAAGCGACGTCCATTTTCCGGTGGTAGTCTTCGGTCTTCCTCCGCCCACTCGTAACCTATACTCCGTCGCCTAGAGTTGTAGCCAGCGTCGCCATAGGAGGGGTAGCCTTGTTGAGGATACTCTTCAGGCCAGGGGCCGTTTGGTAGCGCATACGGTTCAACCACAGCCCAACCCTCACCCTCCCTATCTAGCCTGTCGTAGGAATTTCTTGCACCGCCATTACGCCTAGGAGGATCTTCGTAGCTGCGGTCGTACATGGAATGAGAAGGTTCTCCCCTCTGTTGCCAGTTGTCGATGTCACCACGTCTGTTACGCGACTGGTTCGAGTCTCTTCTCATGTCGTAGGAGGTGGGGGTGGGGTAAGTGTGAGAATGGTGAACGGAGTAGTTGAGATCGTTTGCGTCGTCCAGCAAGACGGCTGATGAGGCAGCTTCACGAGAATTGTGTTGTTGATGCTGTTTGTGGTGATTCCGACGTTTCCTTCCCCCTCCGGGGTTCCCACCCCCGGTACCACCACCTGTTGAATGCGGGTTGTTCATGGTCGTGATGCTGCAGACGTCGTGAGTGAGTGGTGAGAGGAAAGAAGCAAGAGTCAAGGGTGTCTGCCACCTTTTGCAAACTGCGAGCCCACGGATCGAACGATTTCACGGGTTTGCCGCACAATAGACCGGAACGTTGCAGCGCGAGTTTACGAGAGGGCGAACTCACGCAGCCCTGCGCACTTATGGTTGCGATTGAGATTTGAAGCGTGGAAGAAGAAAAAAAAGGGATGAAGGGACGTCAGCGCTATGAACCGCAAGCACGGGACGGGTCTGAGAAGACAGGGACCGGTTGCGAAAGACTTACGCAAAAGATTATACGTGGAATCAAACAGCTGGAAGGCTTGAAGGCAAACCTGTTCCTGTCCCGTCGTCGACCTCGAGAGCGAGCGTCGAGACTGGATCCGTATGGTGACGATGGCGTTCGGTGTGCCGATGAGTCCGCTGTCGCGAATAGTGAGAAGGCGTTGAGAGTTGTCACAATCCTCGGGTGGACGGTTGGCCACATCCCTCTCTCCTCTCTCTCAAAATCCCTGCTCTCTCCAAATCCCGCTCATATAGCCGAAGAAATACCGGCCCCCATCGAAAAAACGGGTTGGATGCTAAAAAAAATGTTTGTGGTTCGCAGATGGAGGCCATCGCCGGTTGTCCAAGTCAATGTAACAAGTCAGAAATTGGCAATCCCTATCGTCACCCGGGAGCGTGTCCGGACACGACATGCATTGGTAGATAAGATACAACGGTAGTGATACAACATAAGCTCATTTCCACTCTCTTCACTGATGCGTGCATTGGGAACGATCCACCGAGCCGTTCGCATCGACGACAACCCCAATGTCCTGGAGGAGCGTGAGTAACGGAGGAACGACGACACTATCCATGTTGTTATTGATGATGTTTTCTGCCCTGTCGAGCCTCGACCACTCATCCCCTCCTTTACGAGGGCTGAACAACTAAACAATAGCGTAAGTCTCAGGCAACGAAACCTTGTATGAGGTGGATCCACCTTGGGTTCGTGATCGATACCACTCACCGCAAGCAACGGAAGAGTGGGGTGAGCCTCGATGACGTTCACAACACTCCCATCGCCCTCGTATATCCCATGTAGAGCACCACTCTCTCTTCGCCACAAGAAGAAATAGCCGTCGTCAGAACCAGAGACGACGAACTCATCATTAGGTCCGACAAAGTTCACTGCAAATAATTCCGTGGTCAGCGGCTGGCATTTCTCACCGGCCTACGAATACCGCACCATCCTTGATCGTCCGCAGGTTTGATACACCTTTAAACGACCGCCGCGGGAGGACCAAGGGAACCCCCGAGTACTTTGTTTCAGCATTATCCTCTTGTTCTTCTTCCCCCTCCGTTTCTTCCTGATCGCTGCTCTCGTCCATTTGCACGTCCTTGTGGTCGGACGAGGCACAGGTATTTGCCGCAGACGGTGCATCTCCGGTTATAGGATCTTCCGGTCTCGCGGAAGGAGACCTGTCACCTGTCTTCTGATGGGTTGAATTAGGTGACAGTATTTGGGATGGGGACCTCAGGGACTCCTCCGTGGGATCATCCAGGGTGGAGAACAGATAAACGGAGTTACCACCGTACGCTGGCACACCCGGTAAGCTCGAGCCCAGTAGATGGAAGTGCACCATATACACCCACATAGAACGACCTGATGACCTTATTATGACACGTAGTTGTGATGACACGATGCGATCTGCGTACCTCGTGACCATTGCTCGACGATACCCTTGCCGCGGTAATGTAGTCGTAGGGCGAGGGTTTAACCTTGGTTGAGAACCGCCTAACACAAGTGGTGAGACTACTATCCTCCACGGGAACGCCCCACTCCGCCTGTAGGAGCCGACCGATCTGCCTGCGGTCAAAAAGGTGACCCTGTGTGAGATAAGCTTAGGATAACGTTTTTGGTAAAAGGATGAAACGCACGTATGGGTGATCCCCAGCAACGACCAATTGGTGTGGCGCAGATGGAGCTATCGACATAGAGAATAAGCGATGAGACACTTTTACTAGCGGTGTCGGGCAAGCTGCGCCTTCGCCTCCACACCGGTGTGCGGGAGCCCTCAGATCGTGCTGCCTCACGGCGCCATCCTATTTCGTGCGTTCAGCCCTGACGGTCACGTCCACTCTAATTGTAATACTAACCTCCGAAACAGTGAGAAATACATCCGGACTTAGTTCTGTCGTTATTCTTTTCACAGAATTCATATGGCACCGGATTATCCTTTGTTTCCAGCCCGAGCGCGCGGGAGACTCTCTCGAATGCGGAGAGGCAGAGTCGTATGTGGTTATCTCGGCACCGACGTCGAAGACCTTAACTAAGCCATCTCTAGCTGCGGTAGCCCTGCACAACCGTTTCCGTTCGTCAACTTGTGGCTCCAAGACGAAACAAAAGGGTGGACTGTACGCACAGCCTAGTTGAAAACGGAAGCATCTTTGCAGAAAAAATGTTGTCCCAATGTCCTGTAGGGATTTGATGATAACAAACAAAGGGATATTCGTCTTCTGGATCCCCCTTATCTCCCGACATTCGCCAGAGCCGAACGCTGTTTGAATGTAGGGCACAGCCATGAGCAACGAAGAAAAGAGAAGGGCGAGATAGAAAAGTTGGGGGTTGAAGGGACACACAATGGGTGAGAATACGAACGTTGTATCATCTCCTCCTGAGATCAAGGTTTCCCCATCGCTTGTCCAACTCAGGGCGTTCACACATCTTGCATCGAAAAGTTTGGGAACGGAGGTTTGTCAACAAAGGCTATCGCTGTCTCTCCCAAAAAAAAAAAGTGTGGGGTCG
>Ga0307512_10004255_pt1 | contig 15811 bp, 21 predicted proteins | sample 14_EM_MG_FD_200267 | JGI IMG/M metagenome (GOLD analysis project Ga0307512, IMG submission 200267) | Populus trichocarpa ectomycorrhiza microbial communities from riparian zone in the Pacific Northwest, United States - 14_EM | ecosystem: Host-associated > Plants > Roots > Unclassified | place... | reverse complement strand
AAGAGAACCACCTCCCAGCGCCCACTCAAGATTCCTTTTTTTTTTTTTTTTTTTTTTTTTTGAAAGCACTTTATCTCTAGGTGTCTGTGTAGTTATGTGCAGTATGCAAATAATGCTAGAACAATCCCAGAGATAATTGATAAGCAGCAAGAGAATTGACCAGTCCTGCTTATCACGCTATAGCTGGACTGAGGTCCAGGTGTAAGGAAAAAATGCTGTTATGCACACCCCTAGGTTAGGGGTAGTATGGGACTCAAAGCACAATGTTCAGCATGCCCAACAGGCATGCTCATTGTGCAGTCCTACCCACTAAAACCTTACTGCAGTGAATCCAGTTTTCAGGGGTATCTTTCTCTTTTCTTAATGCTGGTTCCCATATTTCCTCCACTAGTTTCATGAATTTACTTGTTCTTATGATTTTCGTTGTGGTTACCTTATCAATGGTGAGTCATTTGTTGATTGCACGCAGCCATCTTGTTCTGATTTCCTTATCATGGAGGGTTTTATCTTGGATGACCCATTCACACCTTAGGACCCATATGAGGTACACTGATTTGGACAGGATGATCTGGAGTAGTCATGATGGGCCTTGGAGGATCGTTTTGTGCTGTTGTCTCTGGTTGTGCCTTTTGTTGGGGGCTGGGATGGTGTTTGTACCCTTGCTTGTGTCTTGTCATGTTAGCTGGTAACATTGTTATCTCTTCCTTTTTTCCCTTTGGTGTTCTCTGTTTCTAGGTTGGGGTGGTTGTGCTTTGTTGAGCAGGTTGTTCGAGGGGTTTTTATTCGTTTGTGTGTTGTTAGTTGGTGTATGCATAGTGGTTCTACTCCTTCCATTGTGTCTTACATGTTTCCATTTAAACGGAATATATTATCATTGGTTATGGACAATACACAGGTTCTTATTTGGTGGTATTCCAAAAGTTTACAGTGGTTGTGTGGGGGGCATTTGTACCTGTAGGCTATGCCCCTCCTTGCCCCGGTTTTCAACCATGGGAAAACGGTGCCTGGTGGTGGTTGCAGTTCAAGGAGCCCCCCCACTCAAGATTCCTTTGTCCACCAGCACCTTGGATATGATCTTAGAGAACACATTATCCTTGAGGACATCCTGGCCGCCTCCCTTCCATTGCCCATCATTACAGCGCCCATTGCCACTGTCCCATCTCCCACCCCCCAACCGCATTCACCCTCTGTCAGACTACTACTGCTTCTACCTGAACAGCCTGTAGCCAACCTCTTCCCCAATCTTTTCCATGCTCCCGTCTGCACCTTTGCCATCGACTGTTACCCCCGTCAGTATACCATTGTCTATGACCATGGTGAGAAGTTTTGGGTACCTCAGGAAGAGTTCATCGAATGAGACTTCCTTCACTCCCTCCCCTGCATCATTGACCTTGACAACCACCCTGTCTCTTTCATCACCCCCTTTTGTGCCAACGTTTTTCACAATGTCTGGGTCAAGTCCAATGGCCCCCTCCCATCAATTAACCTTTGCACCAAAGTAGGGTGTCACCCCCATTCCGCTTCCTTCCCTTTTGGTTATCTTGAGTCATCCTTTGTTGACTCTATCAAGTTTATTTTTGGACAATTCCCCCCTGATTGGCTTGAGCACTTTGAAGGTGCCCTTGTTCCCCTTGTAGCTTATGACTTCCTAGATGGACGTATTGCTACCTTGTGTGGACGTTTACATTTTACTACTGATGGCATCTTTGTCATAGAAAGGAACACACATACGGAAGATATTTTATGTACGCAACCTGGACTTGCTGCCTTCATCTGTACCCCCCATGTCCCCACTAACCCTTTCACTTGTATTATACCACCGCCCATAGAAACACCTTTGTAACTTGTATAAGTAAGTTTACAAAGGCTTGGTGTAAATAAAACAAAGGGTTATCAAATCTCTTTAGTGGCAGAAGCAATCTGTGAAGAATTCATTAGGGAACTCTCCCTCAATCTTGTCAACTTAAGAAATCAAGTCTAGCTCACTTATTGGAGCAAGCAACATTTCATTACCCAAGAACTCCTCGACCTATTACCTTTTGGAGAAATTCTAAGCAACATTCACTTTTATTCATATGTTGATTATTCTTTGGACAAATTAGTCAGCAAAGCAAACTCAACACTACTCTATTGGAGATTATCAGGAGTTGTCCAATATGACAGAACCCCTGTTGACCAATTAAGTCTTTTCTATGATGACACCTTCCTTTGGGATTATAGCGCGCCATCATACTGGGAAGAAATCCATTCGCAAATACAATCAGGGCATAGAATTAGATTTCTATCCCAATTTCTCTTGTCACAAACTGAAATTGAAGTGGAGTTCAACGAAATTCGACTCCAGACAAACTTTGACAATGACTTCCAATTCGTCTACACCAATAGCAACACCTATCAGTACAAATTTGCCAATCTTAGGTGGCAACCCATCCGCACTGTTACAATCCACCCAAATTTTCGCTCCCCTTCTCAAAGCTACCACCCTCACCTATTATCCCACCAACCATCGTCATTGACCAACCACCCCCATCAGTACTATCCGCCCCTAGAATCCCTACACCATCCATACCATGGGACCAACCTATACTGTTACCAGAACCAGCGCAGGAACTACAGGACAGTGACATGTCTAGTCCTAGTCCAGAGCCAGCACAGGAATTACAGGACAGTGACATGTCCAGCCCTAGTCCACCTCCAGTCATCAGTCAACTGCCTGAACAACTAGAGCCGCCACCGTCCCCCAGATATATTGTCACAGAACCATTTGTGCCATACCAACATACCAGCCCCCCCGAATGTCGTCACAACACTCATGAGCTTCCACAGACACAGAGACCATCCCAACCTTGGAGGGAGCATTTGGCATACTCACCACCACAGGAATACAAGCGGAGCATATCACCAAGTAGCGTTGCATCTCCTTCGCAACACACGCACCTCTCAGAGGGAGGTTACGTCACCCCAGACATATCACCTACAATGGAGCATCCATATAGCTCCCCGCCAAGTCAGGCGCCATCACCTCCGTCCCAAACATCGCTCATGCAGAGCTCCGCAGGATCCCCCGAGCAGCCTGCCCCACCTCCTTCCTGATATGGTAGCATATTGACATGCCATCCTACCTTCCTATTTCAGTACCGATCCCGACTTCCCCTTTAGGGCAGAGCCCGCCCCATTGACGCATTCAAGCATGCGTCCATCAATTTACCTTCAAATGACTTATCACTTGGCATGTGGATACCTTACGCCTCGACCTTTCATCTGGACCGTTTCCAGATCCTCATTGTCTATCTCGTTTCGGAAAGCGTCCATTGTCTTTGCGATGCTCATTCTCATACGACTCATTCGCATCTAACTCTTACTTAAGGGTCCTTATTGTTCATCCCTTTTCTATTGTTCTCATCTTATTGTCTTGTAGCTCATTGTCCTCTAGAACCTATTGTCTGCTTAGTTAGGATAGGGACCGTCTCCCCTGTATATAAACCAGCCAGTAATCTTGAAGTCAAGCCCTAAGCTTGACTTGGTTTGCAATCCAACGTTCTCAGCTCCTCCCTTGTGTGCTCTCTCTCTCTCTTTTTCTCTATCTCTGAGTCATCTCTAGTATCACTAGGAGACTCTACTTATCATCTCTCTTCACACTGTCAAATACCAAGTGAGCACCTCTATTTCAGACCAAGTCCTTTCAAAGGGACATCCTCTTGTACACGCACTACTTGCCCCAGTACAAACTTGTGCACGTCGCACCATCAAGGTCTTGGACCTTAACACACACCATCCTCTCATTCCCTCTTATCAACCCACCCACCTTTTCACTCCCTATTATGCTACCTAACACCCTCAGAAGAGAGACTGAGTACCAGGCCTATCTTAACCAAATTCGTACCCTACCCAACAGTGTCCACATCCAAGAACACTACTGGGACAGTGTCGATTCCACTCCAGCCAATACCCTTGGACCTACCTGTGTCAACACCCCAAGTACTGGTTCAGACACCAATTACTGGACTCCCACCAACTTCCAGTTTGCATCCCCAACCCCGGAATCTAGATCCACCAACTCTGCCTGTCCATGTGTTTGTGGCACTGACATTTGTTATTGTGATACCTGGCAGCCAGGAACACCCCTGACGCCCAGCTACATTTCTCTCTGGAACCCAAAGTACAGTAATCAACCTATAAACAGCTTGCATTACAACCAGACATTGCAAACTGGCACCCCAGCAATGATCAGCTCCAGCTCGAGACTGCCAGAGATCCAATTCTTCCCAAGATATATCCCAGTTCGTACCCTCTAACAAGAGAACTACTGAAAGGGGAAATCCACCCAAAAGAGGACAACCATTAAGAAGAGTTCGTCCCTTTTTAACCCATCCAGTTGAAGAATGAAGACAAACTCCCAGACCCCTGACCACTCCTGATCCAGCTCCACCCATCTATCCTACTATAATTCCCCCATCCCACATAGAACCCACTCCCAGCTACCACATATATCCTCCAGCTCTGGTTATTCCATCCCTTCCGGAAATTTACCAAGACACCTCTTTACCTCCTACTCCATTTGTACATCCCGCTCCACTTGAATCCATTATCTTGGGAGGATCTGAATTAATTGGAAGAACCTTCCAATCGTTTTTACCTGAGCACAAATACCTAGCTACTACAGTTCCAACTCAAAGTGAAAAAGAATTAAACGCTTTTTGTAGTCACTGTTGGTATTTGTTACAAGGACGATGAGAATGTCACATAGAACACTTACTATTGGAATTAACTGATCTCACCCCAGATCCTATCGTCTTTACAGGATATTTGTGGAAATACCGTACCTCTGTGAATAACAACAGTATCTTAGAAGACTATCGAATTATCAACAGAACAGACAGCCGTCCACAAACAGCTCAACTGAACAGAGCATATACAGTATTCTACAGTTGGCATGATAACAGTTACACTGTGTCACTTGCATGACCTTTTGGGAAACAATCTATAACAAATACCCCACTAAGCTCAATCCTACCACAGAAGAAACCAACACCCTTCCAATAGCCTTTCTTCATTGGTTTGTAGCTAACAACCAAGGAGAAAGAGTTCGATTTGCCAAACTCTGTGACGATTGTGTCTGGAACATAAAACCAGAACAACCTTGGGTCTACTTTCAAAGCAACTTACCTGTAGAAAAAGAGACCATCCTCAAGCTCATCCCATATATATACCAAGTCACTGAATTTAACTTTTATATGGGAGAAGCCAAATACAACAATAAAGATATTCGTTGGAGCCCCGACCTACAACAGTGGAAATACCACAACTATAGGACAGTACATTTCAACGAAACTCCCACAGAAGGAACAAACTCCTGTGGAAAAGAACAAATCTAAAAAGGTTGAGTTCAAGCATGCATCGAGCCTCAGTGTGTGTGTGTGAACATAGGAACTATGTATTGAAGAGATAAACTACTACTCACCTCAGTGTATGTGTGTGAACACAGGAACTGAGGTAACAAAATGAACTACTCCACAGTATATAACAAAGTGTGGGGCTCAGAGTACCAAATACCTTAAGTGGTGACTAAGGAAAGTATGTCCATATCTTATTGATTCCTTTCACACATGCCATTTGCTACACTCCCCCTCATTTTGCAGACAGTCTAGGCACTGCAGTGAAATGCCTCCAAACAAATATGGGGGCACACAAGGGTTGTATTCTGCAGCTGTGGCCATGCGTGGAGTTTCTGTCCCAGTGGGCCAGTGTGTGGAAGGCACAGGGATGCGCGTGACTGTGTATGACGTGGGTGTGATGGCCACCAAATGGCTGTGTTGCAATGTCCCATTGTACTGTCTCTGCCTCGACACCTTCCAGGATGACGCAGCGCCCTCTCGATGGGCCTCAAAATGAAAAGTGGATGGACTCCTTGATGGCAGGATGGGATGGTGAATGCATGGGCCAAGGTGCATGGTTGACCCCTTATGACAGTGCTGCCTAACTGACTTGACTTTGCACAGCTAGTATTTTTCTTGTGGGCAACGATGCCCAGTACAACGTCCATGGCCTCAACAGGCCGTTTCGATTTGAGGATTTGCCCCTTCAGCATTCTCCCTCCTGGATCCAAGGTGGTCAGGGCACCCTCATTTGGGTCCCTTCATGGTGGCACATTGCACTTGCTTTTGCCCTCATTGGGGCTCCTTTGTGGTGGTGTGTCGACTTCATGTCTGTGCCCTGCTTTGTCTTGTGCCCAGGGTGCCAATGCCTTAGGCTCAGCAGCGGTGGCTATCTCAGCCTTGCCAGCAGGTCTAACGCCAGCAGTTCCTTCGGCCTGGGCTGATGCAGCGCCCACAACTGGTAGCGCTCCCCCTCATTTGTACACATCAATGCCTGAGGGTTCATCTTCTCCTGTGTTGGTATTCTTGGCCACACCAGGGAGTCCAAAAGGATCTAGATCTCCAAGGAGGAAAGGTGAGTCACCCAATGCTGATGCTCCCCCTGATTTCTCCAGAACTTCAATATGCAAGTCTGGTGGCTTCCAGAGTTTGGGGCAATGACCTTTGGTGGTGTGCTGCTCAGTGGCAGTGCCTTCTCCACATGACAGATTCGCACATGCAACGGTATCAGATGGTAGTCGAATGGGAGGTAACTGTGAAGATGAAATATTTTGAGGGGCTAGTGGGGCAGCATGCAGCTTGCTCCCCACACATGGTATGTGAATGTTTTACTCCCCCTCAGGCTGTAATGCTGACCCTAAGCAGGCATCCAGCTTGGTGATGATGATGTCCAGGCTGGGCCATGGATCAGGGTGGACACAGGCACCCTCATCAGGGACAGGCCTCTGCGCCTGATATGCATGGACATGGGCCTTCGAAATGACAACAGCTGGCTCCCAAACGATGGAGCCCTGCCTTTGCAGGTTGGGGAGGTCAGGAGGATGGCCATGCACCTCTCCAATGGGCATCTTGCCCTCAAGTGCATGTGCTGATATTGGGCCTGTCTGGCCCATCATGCACTGCGATGATTTGCCTGGGAGTGACTCCAACAGCCCTCCAGCTACGGTGGGGGCATGGATCTGCTCGAGCGGCTGGTAAAAGTGAGGTTCTGCAGCCTCATTTGGCCATGGGGTATCATGTGGCTGTGGCTCCAAATCCGCACCATGGTCTGGTTCTGGGATTGCCAGTGTCCCTGTGTTGACGGCTGGTGAGTGCTGCATACTAGCAGCCTCCGGGGTGGTGGGTGGTGGTAATGATAACAAGGTGAGTGATCCGGCTTTCTCCTGCATGGCAAGGTGGCTAACCATGGGCTCTTGCAGCTCGATGTGAGGATCTCCATCCTCTTCAACACTGGTGTTCTCCCGGGTGACCCCATCTTCCTCAAGCACATATGGCTGATCCTCCTCTGCATCCATCAAGACTTCTGGCCCCATGCCTTCTAGATGCACAGGCGTGTTCACGTTTGAGTTGATGTCCTCCCCTGGCATCAAGTCTGGCTCTCCATGAGCAACTCCTTCGGGGGTATTCACATTCGGGTAGCTGGGCTGCCTTTTGATGGCTCCTGGCTCGCCCTGTGTTGTCTCTGGTTCTGCGCCAACAGTTTGCACATGAATGTTGGGGTCTGGGGCTTGTGGGTGCTGCCAGGACAGGACTGCCTCCGTGCTGACAATTTGCACATGAGTGTCCCCTTCCTCAGCCAGCAAACATCCCTCCCCCTCAATATCAGCAGTGTGGATGACATCTGCAGGACTGGTCTCGGGCTGCTCTGCTGCACCTGGTGGTTCCTCTGCAGTTAGGGGTGTCGCCAGCCCCTCCTTCAGAGTGCGACAATTGCGGGTGCAGTGGCCCTCCTCTCTGCAGCTGTGGTATTTGCCCCTGCATCGCCTTTGTCTGCTAACCCCCTCTCCTATGACTGCAGGGGGTTTGCCAGTGAGTCCCTCTGTTCTGCTCGCTTCCTGTACTGGCTGACCAAGCTCTTCAATAAGTCGGTCCCATCAACCCTTTGCTGTTTTGTGGTCAATCAAGCCAATGAAGATATAGTCTGGGAGCCGCCTGGACAGGTGATATCACGCAGCACAGTCTTCCTGCTCCCACTCTTTAATGGCCAGGTTTTCTGTGTTTGTGGGGTGGGTAGCATCCTTCAGAATAGGACATGTGGTTGTTCCATCAAAGTGGCCCCAATAGTTCATGGCCTCCATGGCCTCTTGGAAATACATGGCGAAGACAGCCAAGTTGGAAGCGTCATCATGGAGATATGGGATGGCAGTGAGGAGTGCTAGGATAGACATGGCAATGTAGTAGGGACATGTTGCAGCAATAACAATTGGTTCTATAGGGCCAGGGCAGGGCCCATAACCTGTGGAAAAGAACAAATCTAAAAAGGTTGAGTTTGAGCACGCGTCAAGCCTCAGTGTGTATGTGTGAACACAGGAACTATGTATTGAAGAGATAAACTACTACTCACCTCAGTATGTATGTGTGAACATGGGAACTGAGGTGACAAAATGAACTACTCTGCAGTATATAACAAAGTGTGGGGCTCAGAGTACCAAATACCTTAAGTGGTGACTAAGGAAAGTATGTCCATATCTTATCAATTCCTTTTGCATGCGCCATTTGCTACAACTCTGCACTTAACTCTGAAAGCGAAGACAACAAATTGGAACAGGATGAAGATATAGCTCAAGTCAAAGATCTCCTTAGATGAGCTGAAACCACTGTTACATCAGCAATCCAGAAACTCTCTAGTCAATCAGGAACTCTGGACCCAACAAATTCGCCCTTGCCTAAAGCAAGTCTGCTTCCTGGAAAGTCCCAACTTTCAACTACAGAAGTCAGTCAGACTGCTACACCCCCTGTGTCAAAGGGAAAACAACCTGCACCTATACCACCGCCAAGGACCAAAGCTTCTGGCAGTTCTTCGTGACCCACACAAACCTTCTCAGTACCTTCTACAAGTAAGCCGCAGATACAACTGGCATCAACCAGAAACCCCAAAGGAACAGCATCGCCATCTGTCCCTTCTTCATCAGCACCAACTTTGAAACTACCACTACAACCCCCAGGAGGAAACCCCCCCATACCACCACCTGCAGCACCAATGGCCCAACAGAACCCAATGCCATGTATCCTTGGGACAGCACCAGAACCTTATAATGGAAAAGGAGATATGGCAATTGCCTTCTGGAATTCCCTTGAGAACTACTTCACAGTCAATGCTGCCACCTTTGATACTGACCAGAAGAAAGTATCCTTGGCATTAACCTACTTTAAACAAGGAACCCAAGCCAGAGATTGGGCTAGCGATCGCATCACTGTTGCACTTGCAGCAAACCCTATTGCTTATGGAACATGGCAAGCCTTTAAAGATGCCTTCAAAGACCAGTTCATCCCCCCAGAAACGCAGAATGAAGCGATCCAAAATATACATAACACTCTGCAAAGAAACCGGGAATTTGGTGAATGGTACCAAGAATGGAGCAAATATGCCAGAAGAGCCAATGTGGATGATGCTACGAAAATGTATGCATTCCACAGAGTGTTGGATACTGCTCTTCACAACAAACTACTCCAAATATCTCCAATGCCAAATATGTTGGCCAGACTTGTTGAGAAAGCCAGAGAATTCAACAGAAACTGGCATACCTTTGCTGGCCCTACTAGGGGTTTCAGATGACAGAACCCATGCATTCAGGAAATCACAGAAGAAGAATCTGAGATCAATGCTTTCCCACGACCCTCTCCTTTTGGACAGAACCAAGGACAAGGATGTGGACACAGACGCAGAAGAGGCCATGGTCGTAGAAGACTCACTCCAGAACAATGAAAGTTCTGCATCAATAACCACCTCTATCTCTACTGTGGCAAACCCAGACATATCACTATCAATTGTACCGAATTGCCAAATTATCGACCTGGTTCTAGCCTTTGACCACAAAGCAGCAGACCTTCTGTCCAACAAATCGATTCCATTCCAGAAGAAGGGATGGACAAACTTTCACTTGAAGATGAAAGTGGAGTAATTATCACCTCCATTAACCAGTTTGAACCATTAGTCAAGATCAATCTAGACGATCACCCGTCTTTTCTTGGAACTCTCTAGGAGCATCGCCTAAGAGAGTTGTATCAATACCTTGTTGTACTACTAGTAGGATCGGAAGCCTCTGATCATCTAAATCTCCCAATGTACCACCAGATACGATTCAAAATATAAGAAGTCCCTCTTTACAAATGGATATTTGAATCACATACAACAGGAAAGAAATCAATGCCCAAGCCATCCTGGATAGTGGAGCAGAAGGCATCTACTGTAATACAAGCTTTATCAGGAAACACGGATTTCCAACCTATGACATAGATTACCCTGTGTACCCAAGAAACATTGATGGAATATTAAATAAACAAGGAGCAATATGCCATGCCGCCATACTGCGAATGGGGATGGGCGCAAGACATTGGGAAAACATTGAAGTTGCCATTACAAATACTGGATGACACAAGATACTCCTGGGAATAGATTGGCTAAAGGCGCATAATCCCAGTATAGATTGGAGCACGAACCGATTATGCTTTGATCGGTGCCTACCACAATGTCATCCTATAGAACAACAAGATCCCATGATCAGACAATTCCTACTAATCGATGCATGGGAAGCACAGAACAATGACTATCTTGAATAAACAAATCATGACACAGATGCGTCACAGCGCATTGTGGCCCATAAAGCACGCTACTTTGAACCAATGATATGAAAAACAATGGTATCAACCACTCTAGCAAAAGGGGAGGAATGCAAAACCACGGATATACCACCTGAATTCCGCAAATATGTGAAGGTCTTCTTGGATGAAGAAGCACAACGATTACCAAAGCACCAACTGTGGGATCACAAGATTGACCTTCAACCAGGTCTACAAATGAGAAAAACATCAGTTTACAGACTGACACCCCCTGAAATGACTGTGCTCAAAGAATATATCACAGACAGCCTAAAAAGATGTCATGGTCAGGTCACTGTGTCTTTCAGTCGTTTGATTTCTGGAGTTTCTGGATAGGGGTATTTCCCAAATAGGAAGTCGACCTGATGTCTTGATTAGGAAGGCATCCTAATCTGGTAATTGTGTCGGCATTTCAAAGAGGAAAGGCAGGCATCGGGATCAGTCATGTGAGATGTCATGTGACTTGTCGAAAGGTCAAAAGAGATCACGTGATACATCACATGACTTGTCTGGGAGCAAGTGAAGATTACACAAGTCAAGACATGACTTGGAATCAAGCAAGGTACAACATGTGACCTCGAAGACATTTAGAGATGAGGAGGCAAATAGTGACAAAGTCGACTATCGCAGAGAGAATCTTTCAGAGAGAAGCTGCACATGTTCAAGGAGTGACAATAGCCTGTATTGCACAAATAGAACAAGCTTAGAGAACTCGTTCTATACTACTAGAGACAATATATATACAAGAGAGACAGAAGGTACTGGAATGTAGTCGAAGGTCACAAAAAGTCATAGAAGAGTATGGAACCTTATGGAAGTCTCTGGAAAATGCAAGAATGTTCCATAGGTAAGTTAGGTAAGCGAGGGGAGAAGTGGTCCAGAGTCAAGTATGAAATAGGAAAGAGAGAGAGAGTTATGTAAGAGGAGGCAGTCTGTGACATTACCCCCTTGTTAACATCCTTTAAACGTCAATGTCATCGTCAATGGCAGCGCAGTAGCCGCTTTCGAAGTTAGGGTGAGAGGGGTAAACCTTGCAATCTTCAAACTCATTGCATAGGTTGTGGGGGCGAAGGCAGTCAGTCCCATCATGGCCGCATTGCAGGCAGTGTCGGCAATAGCCAAGTGAGTAACATTCTTCAATGTTGTGCCCAGTCTTGCCGCACCAGTTGCACATTTTGCCATTGTCCTTGCCCCAGGCATGCATGGCGCGGTTGCAGATAGCAACTTGAGCCCTTCATCCTCTCTTGCTCTTAAAGTAGGGGGCTTGGTACATGTTGCGATCGATGTGACAGCGTATGTGAGCAATGGCGTTGGCAGTGGCAAGTTGTTTGGAACTTTGGTATATGGCTAGTCTTTCAGTCTGTAAAGACTCTTTGAGGACACCAATGCGGTGAGCGATTTGTGTGGCTTTGGAGTGGTGGGCGCAGAAGTATTGAACTTTGCCTTGTAAGGTGGCGTTGTCCTCTTGCTTTAGAGCCCAGTCTACTAGGTCAGTAAACTGCATACCCTTGGTCACAAGGAGTTTGTCCTTGGGAGAAATGGCAGTGTGGTGTTGCCCTACTGGGTGGGCATGGAGGGGACAAGAATGGACTGTACATCCACAGCCGTTTGTAGTAAGAAGCTCAGGAAAGGTGGCATGAAGATCATGGGAGATGAAAGGGGCAATGACGTCTTCATTGCCGTCAGGAATGACAAAGAAATGGCGGGTACCTGTGGCCGTAAAGTTGTCCCTCCAGCCAGGACCAGAGAAGACGCCAGGTTGGGGACTATTGGGACTAGGAGTTTGTCCTTTGGCTTCAGCATCCATGGCTTTGGTCTCTAGTGCGTCAGTTTCAGCTTGTTGGTACAGGACCATGGCCATGGGCGAAATGGGGGAAGGAGAGCAGGAAGCAACTTCTTCGATAAAGGCAGGGACAATGGGGGAGGTGTAGGTGGAGTTGGTCGCAGAAGTTGCTTGGGGTGTAATTGACACGCTGTTATGAAAGTGAGGGGGAGAAACAGGAAGTGGCTTGGGGCTTGGAATGGGAGGACTGTTGGGATAGTTGGGTTCATTGTACTGTTTGAATTCAGTACCGGGTAGGAGAGCGTGGGAGGAGACATGTACATGTCAGGAGTAAGTATAGTGGTGGGAGCGGGAGGGGATCTGTCAATAGGAAGGAGGGAGGGGACGGTGGGAAACTGGCGGCAGACTTCTTCTTCCTCAATGTTGAGGAGATGAGCAATGTGCTCAATCATTTGTTCATGGGGGAAGGCCATTTCATTACTAGTGGGGCTGTCTGGGGGAGGAGAAGTAATGACATAGGGAGTGTTGCTGGCACTGTTGACAGGGGACAAAGAGCAAGACGGAATGAAGATGGGGGAGGAGGAGCAAGACATTGTTGGGATGGTCAGACAGTCGTGTGGTGTGTGAAAGGCGAAAAGTGAGTTTATGTGGTCAACGCAAAGGGGGCAGTAGATTGGTGGAGGTGTTGCGAAGTGTTGGAGAGCCAGAGTGAAGTGGGGATGAGAATTGTTTGAGGGATTTTCATGGTCTCTTTATACTGTAGGTCATCCAGCCATAGCAGAATCTGTAAGCATGAAATCTGCCAATGCGTCAGGAGCATGTAAGTCCTTGTGATCAATCCAGGAGTTGTCAGAGTGTGGATAACCCTTCCAGTGTACAAGATATTGAAGTTTTCGTCTTCTGCCATATTGCTATGCATCTAGAATGTTCTCAATTTTGTACTCTTCTTCGCTATCGATGATTGGGGGTGGTTATGTAAAAGGCATGCCATATTGCTCCGTTTCCTTATAAGGAAGGAGGAGGTCTGTATGAAACACATTGTGAATCTTCATCGATTGGGGAAGATCAAGTCACATGGCTACAGGGCTGACTTTTTGTGAAACTTTGAAGGGTCCATATCACTTTGGGGAAAGCTTGTGATTGCCAGCGATAGTGAGGTTGCGACCTTCCAGCCAGACTAGGTTGCCTTCTTTAATCTCTGTTAGTTTCTTGTTGTCCTTGTAGCTTTGTACGTGTTGAAGAAGTTTCTGGGCCAATTGCCTTGCCTTGTCCAGGAGGTGTAAACATGTCTCCGCAGCAGGGCTTGAAGATTCTAGATGTTTCAGAATCACCTGTGGTTTAATTCCGATCAGTAGTTCATAAGGTGATCGGTGAGCAACATCGTGTTTCCAAGAATTGTGAGCAAATTCAGCAATAGGTAGAAGTTGACTCCAGGCAGAGGGCTTTCCAGAGGTCCAAGGTTGCAAGTATTGTTCAATCCAAGCGTTCATCTGTTCCGTTTGTCCATCAGTGCAAGGGTGAAAGGCTGTAGAGAGATTTTGTTGAATTCCAAGTGCCTTACACATTTCTTTCGCGAATGCAGAGGTGAATCAGGGGTTATGGTCCAAGATAATTCTTTTGGGAAGTCCAAACCAAGGCACAAGGTGTTTCAGATACTCAAGTGCTACACCTGTTCCGTCGATCATTTTGGTGCATGGGATGAACTTAGCTGCTTTGGAACATCCTTGGTCGACAATAGTGAGGATTGAATCGAAGCCTTGTGACTTGGGAAGGTCCGTAATAAGGTCCATCGATACATATTGAAAAGGGCCTTCTTCAACAGGGGTATCAAAATGTTGCAAAGGTGCTTTTGATCAATGTATGTTAGTCTTCGATTCTTGGCATCGTGCACATCCTTTGACATATTGTTCCACAAATTCTCTGAGTCTGGGGCCTTCATATTGTTCATGTACTAGTTCCCAAGTGTTTGAAATGCCAGGATGTCCTGCAGCAGGGGAATCATGAAGGGTTTGAAGAATGTCATGTCAAAGGTCTAGATCATCTTCAAGGAAAATTTTGTTGGCATGTGTTGGTATGAAGAGGTGATCGGGGAGAAGGACATGTGGTTTATTAGTATCTACCCCCTTGTTAAGGTCTTTTCTTTGTGACAACAAATCAGCAATGGTGTTTGTTGATCCAGGAATGTATTCTAGAGTGTAATCAAAGTCTTGAAGGAATTCTATCCATCTAGCTTGTCGTCCGGTGATTTTATGTGGATCGTGGAAGTACTGTAGGTTTTTATGGTCAGTACAAACACAAATTGCATGTGTGGCCCCAAGAAACAGTGGACAGCCACATTTGAATCCAAAAATTACACCAGTGAGTTCCTTATCGTGTGCATTGTAGTTCTTTTCCATGGGAAGGAGACTTCTAGAATGGAAGGCAATGGGATGAATACCGTCCTCAAATTCTTGGGCAATAATGACTCCAAGGGCATAGCCAGATGTGTCGGTTTCCATGATGAATTGTTTGGTCCAGTCTGGGGTGCGAAGTACTGGGTAATTGCTACATGCCCTTTTTAGTTCTAAAAAGGCATTGTTGCATTCATTTGTCCAGATGAATTGTTCATTTTTGCAGGTAAGATCATTCAAAGGACGCACAATATCAGAGAAGTTTTTGATGAACGCTCTGTAGAAATTGCAGAATCCTAGGAAACTTCGCACATCTTTGACAGTTTGAGGGGTTGGCCAATCAGCAATTCCTTGAACTTTGATGGGGTCCATCTTGACTGTTCTGTTGCCAATAAGTACTCCAAGGTACTCGACTTCTTGTTGGTGAAATTTACATTTTTCTGGTTTGAGGAATAGGTTGAATTTCTCAAGTTTATCCAGAATATGGTTAACGCAAAGTTCGTGGAGTACTTCATCATCTTCTGTAGCGATGATCATATCGTCCATGTAGATGTGGAGCCAACCTTGAGCGATTTTGTCTTGAAAGATGTTGTCCATCATTGTCTGGAAGGTAGCAGGGGAATTGGTTAGTCCAAAGAACATAACCATAGGTTCAAAGAGTCCTTTGCTAGTTTTGAAGGCAGCCTTATACTCATCGCCTTCTTTAATACGAATGTTGTTGTAGCCCCATCAAATGTCAAATTTAGAGAAGAGGCATTTCTCTGCAAGATCGTAAATGAGTTCTGAAATTAAGGGCAACGGGTATTTGTTGGGGATTGTCCATTTGTTCAGATTTCGATAATCTTGAACTGGGCGAAATTTGCCATCTTTCTTTCAAATAAGGAAGAATCCACTTGCATAGGGAGATTTAGAACAGCAAATTCTTTGTAGACATAGATTTTGAG
>Ga0307512_10004254_pt1 | contig 15812 bp, 16 predicted proteins | sample 14_EM_MG_FD_200267 | JGI IMG/M metagenome (GOLD analysis project Ga0307512, IMG submission 200267) | Populus trichocarpa ectomycorrhiza microbial communities from riparian zone in the Pacific Northwest, United States - 14_EM | ecosystem: Host-associated > Plants > Roots > Unclassified | place... | reverse complement strand
CAGCTCGAGATGAGGCGATTAGGCAGATCGCGACCGCGACGATGCCGGGGATCTCGTTCAGCCAGACCGCCTGGGGGACGCTGACGGTGTAGATGACGATCACGCGCAGGATCGCGTACGCGAGGAACAGCAGGCTCCAGACGGCCGAGAGCGACCGCTGGATGCGCAGGAACTGCGCGGAGTTGGCGGCCAGCCATTCGAAGGCGGCGACGCCCTCCGCGCCGGCTTTCTTGAAGGCGAACGCCTTCGTAATGTCCACTGTGGGTGGACGGTGGCCGAAGGCGTTGACCAGCAACCAGATTCCGGCCAGGGCGATGAACAACGAGCCGCGGGCGAGGGTCAGGCGGGGATCGCGCGCGGTCAGGTCGAGGGTGAGACCGAGCGCGATCTCGACGATCACGAGCACGCCGAGGTTGTCGAGGCGGCCCCGGCGCAGGGTGTTGACCAAAGACGCGGCCGCGGTCAGGCCGCCGCCGATCACCAGGGCCCAGAAGGAGCTTGATCCGGCTGCGGTCAGTGCGTAGTAGGCGACCAGTGGGATGAGGATGTCGAGCAGGTAGGGCAGGACACCGCGGATTCCGGTTTTCACGGATTCTTCTTCCTCCGGCTTGGGTGCTCAGGCGTGGGCGGCCTGCCTCTGGGGCCGGCGCAGGGGTTCGCCGGCGGTGGCGTGCCTTGGCGTGGTGGCGCGAGACCGTCCCGGCGGCGTTCCCGCCGGTGGGGTCCAGGGTGGGCGACCAGCGGCGGGCGTCGTCGAGCCCCAACTCGGATGCCTCAGCTCGGATGCCTCAGTAACTCGTTAGATTAGTAACTAAGATGATTGGAGGCTAAGGTATGTTGGGGGCATGACGCAAGGCGCGATTTCGCGGGACGAGCAGCCGGATGTTCTCCTCGGCCGCGAGTTCACGACGGCGATCATCATGTTTCAGGAGGCCGTGGGCCGGCTGCTGGGCCTGAGCGCGGTTGAACGCAAATGTGTCGACGTGCTGCGGCGGCTCGGCCCCGTGACGGCCGGCGCGCTCGGCGAGCACACCGGTCTGACCACCGGCGCCGTCACCGGGCTGATGGACCGACTTGAGAAGGCCGGCTACGTCAAGCGCGAACGCGACCCGAAGGATCGGCGCAAGGTCGTCGTCGAACTGCTGCCCAACCAGGAGATGGACGCGCTGCTGGGGGCCGCGTTCGCCCCGTTCGCTGCGGACATGGGCGCGGTCGCGGCCCGGTATGACGAGGTCGAGATCCGGGCGATCGCCGACTGGGTGTACCGGACCACCGAGGTGCTTGTTGAGCACACCCGCCGGGTCGAAGGCATGCGCCGGCCGTGAGTTACGGTCGGTAGCCCAGATCCCGATCTCCCAGAAGCCGACCCCCTCCGCCGGGTTTGATGTCGACCGGAGTTGTCGGATCCGGGCCGCGCTGTTCGTTGGTTAGGTGAGCGGGCGCCCCGGGGGTCCTGCCACGATCACCGGAGGTGTTGTCCGATGTCACACCCGCTGGCCAAGGTCCACCGCATGTTCGAGTTGCTCGAGCCGATCGCCACCGTTACCTACTCCGAGGTGCCGAACGAGGCGTTCCTGGCCATCGGCATGCGCAATTACTGGGACGGCTACTTCGCGGGCCGGGCGGCGCCGCTGGGGCTGGCACCGGCCGAAGTGGTGCACGCGGTTTTCTACAATTTCGCCGACGGCGAGGTGGCGCGCCACATCCCGTGGGTCTGGGGCAAGACCACCCCGCAGGAGGCGATCGCCGTACGCGAGCGGGGTAGTGCCGCCGCGCTGCGGCAAATGATCGGGGAACTCGCCGATTCTCCCGGTTTGGCGCGGGCCGCCGATCTCGCCACCCGGGCAGCGCTCAGCGCGCCGACCGAGGGCCGAGCGCTGTACGCCGGGCTTCGGGCGCTCGACGTACCCGAGGAGCCGGTGGCCAGGCTGTGGCACGCGGCGACGCTGTTGCGGGAGCACCGCGGGGACGGCCACAACGCCGCCCTGCTCGCCCACGGTATCGGCGGCACCGAGGCCCATGTGCTGCTCGCTCTCGCCCTCGGAATGCCGGCGGAGAAGTTCGGTCGGATCCACCACCTGCCCAAGGCGCAACTGGCCGCTGTCGTTGACGGGCTGCGCGGGCGCGGTCTCGTGGACGCGGCCGGCGGTTTCACCGACGCCGGCCGGGAGACCAAGGAGCGGATCGAGGCGCTCACCGACGAGTTGGCGGCGCCGGCGTACGTCGTGCTCGGCGTGGACGAGCTTGACGAACTGATCGCGGTCCTCGAGCCGATCGCCGCCGCGATACAGGCCGTTGACGACTAAGCGGGCGGGGCGGGCTCCATCGGTCAGGCCGTCGGGATCAGGTCGGCCAGCAGCGCCTCGACCCGGGACCTGATCTCGTCGCGGATCGGGCGCACGGCGTCGACGCCCTTGCCGGCCGGGTCGTCGAGTTTCCAGTCCTCGTACCGTTTGCCGGGGAAGATCGGGCAGGCGTCGCCGCAGCCCATGGTGATGATCACGTCGGAGTCCTGTGCGGTCTCGTACTCGAGGAGTTTCGGGGTTTGGTCGGTGATGTCGATGCCGACCTCGCGCATGGCCTCGACCGCGGCCGGGTTGATCGTCTCGGCGGGGGCGGAGCCGGCCGAGCGGACCTCGACGGCGTCGCCGGCCAGGTGGCGCAGCCAGCCCGCGGCCATCTGGGACCGACCGGCGTTGTGCACGCAGACGAATAGGACGCTGGGTTTGTCACTCATCAGAAATGCTCCTCGACATGCGGTGGTGGGTGCGGGTTGGTCTCGGCGCTAATCGGGAGGAAGTAGGTCGGCGGTCTGCTCGACCACGACCTCGCCGGCCGCCGCGCCGACGCTCGGGTAGAGGACAACGAGCAGGCCGATCCCGACGAGCAGGCCGACGAGTTGGGCGGCGATGAACCCCGGGAGGGAAGCGGGGGCGATGCCGGCGAACGTGTCGGTGAAGGCCCGGCCAACGGTGACGGCCGGGTTGGCGAAGCTCGTGGACGAGGTGAACCAGTACGCCGCGCCGATGTAGGCGCCCACGGCGGCGGGGGCGACCGGGGCGCGGCCGGACCGGGCGAGGGCGAAGATCAGTAGGAGCAGGCCGGTGGTCGCGACGACCTCGCCGAGCCATAAGTGCCCGGCGGCGCGATCCTTGGTCGAGAAGGTGACCGGGGCCAGGTCGAACATGAGGTTGGCCAGAACGGAGCCGCCGATCGCCCCGGCGGTCTGCGCCAGGGTGTAGCCGGCGAGGTCGGTGCCGGTCAGACCGGTGCGGGCGCGGCGGCCGAGGAACCAGTCGGCGGCGGAGACGACCGGGTTGAAGTGCGCGCCGGAGACCGGGCCGAAGGTGAGGATCAGCGCGCCGAGCGCGAACGCGGTGGCGACCGAGTTTTCCAGCAGTTGCAGGCCGACGTCGTGCGGGGACAGAGTGGTGGCCATGATGCCGGAGCCGACGACTGCGGTGACTAGCAGTGCGGTGCCGACGAACTCGGCAAGGGCACGCCGCCACAGGGCGATCTGGGACATAGCGGGCTAACTCCGGTCTGGGCGTGGACGGCGGGAGAGGGATGTGCGGACCGCGAGTTGCCGGTGGCAGTGCACGGTATCGGCGGGTTCGGCCGGGTGTGGTGGCGTTGGCGGGCGGTGCAACCCGGTGGTTATGCGTCGGGTGTGAGCAGGCTGGCCAGTTGTCGCATCAGGCCCGGGCGGGCTCGGTAGTAGACCCAACTGGCGCGGCGCTCGGCGTCGACCAGTCCGGCCTCCCGCAGGGTCTTGAGGTGGTGGGAGATGGTCGGCCCGGACTGCTCGAACGCGGGGGTCAGTTCGCACACGCAGATCTCCCCGTCGGGCGCCGAGGCGATCATCGACATCAGCTGCAGCCGGACCGGGTCGCCGAGGGCCTTGAACGCCGGCGCCAGCATCCCGGCCGTCGCCGGGTCGACCCGCTGCTGAGCCATCGGCGGGCAGCACGGCACCGCGGTATCGGCGTCGAGGGGGATCGCGGGCGCGGCCGATTTTGACATGCGTCGAGTTTGACAGGAGTCGAATCCGTGTGCAAACCTCGGTTTCGATAGTCATCAAGTTCGAGATTTATCGAATCCGTGGTCGAGGGGCCGTCCTGGTCCGTTCGCCACACCGAAGGCCTAGCAAAGGAGCTCATCGTGAGCGACACCGAGACCCGCGACCCGGCCGCGACCGGGACGAGCGGCTGCTGCGGCAACCCGCCCCAGGCCACCCTCACCCTGCCCGAGCCGGCCACCACCGCGAGCCCCTGCTGCGGCACACCGGCCGAGGCCGCCGCGGAAGGCTCTTGTTGCGCCAGCGCGGCGAAAACCGGCGCGGTCGCCGCCGGCCAGGGCTGCTGCGGATGACCACCGTGCATGTTTCGCCAGACAGGAGCATTTTCGTGAGCACTCACCTCGACCATCTGCCGGTGGTCGTCATCGGCGCCGGCCCCGTCGGGCTGTCCGCCGCCGCCCACCTCGCCGAGCGCGGCCTGCCGTTCACCGTCCTGGAGGCCGGTGCCGGACCGGCCGCCGCCGTCCGCGACTGGGGGCACGTGCGGCTGTTCTCTCCGTGGCGGTACAACATCGACCCGGCCGCCGCCCGGCTGCTCGACACCGCCGGCTGGGTCCGGCCCGACGACGACCGGCTACCCAGCGGTGCGCAATTGGCCGCCGACTACCTGCAGCCCCTGGCCGACCTGCCCATTCTCAAACCGTACGTCCGCTGCGGCGCCCGGGTGGCCGCAGTGACCCGGCTCGGCCTGGACCGGGTCCGTAGCGCCGGCCGCGCTGACACCCCGTTCCTGATCCGCCTCGCCGCCGGCGAAGACATCCTGGCCAGGGCGGTCATCGACGCCTCCGGCACCTGGGGCACTCCGAACGTGCTGGGCGCCGCCGGCATCCCCGCGCACGGCGAAACCGCTGCTGCGGCGTACATCGAAAGTGCCCTGCCGGACGTGTTGGGCCGCGACCGGGACCGGTTCGCCGGGCGCCGCACCCTCGTGGTCGGTGCCGGGCACTCCGCCGCCAACACCCTGCTCGCGCTGGTCGAGCTTGCCCGGCAGGAGCCCGACACCACCGTGACCTGGGCCATTCGCGCCGACTCGCCGGCCCGCACCTACGGTGGCGAGACCGCGGACGCCCTGCCCGCCCGGGGCGCGATCGGCACCGTCTTGCGCGAGTACGTGGAGTCCGGAGCGATCACCGTGCTCACCGGCTTCAGCGTGCGCGACGTCACCGCCGCCCCGGAGGGCGTCACGGTCTCCGACGGCGCGCGGGCTGTGACCGCCGACCGGATCGTGGCGGCCACCGGCTACCGGCCCGACCACGGCATCACCGGCGAACTGCGCCTCGACCTCGACCCGATCCTCGGCTCCACCCGGGCTCTGGCCCCGCTGATCGACCCGAACGAGCACTCCTGCGGCACCGTTCCCCCGCACGGCGTCGACGAACTCGGCCACCCGGAGCCGGGCTACTACGCGATCGGCGTGAAGTCCTACGGCCGGGCACCCACCTTCCTGCTCGCGACCGGATACGAGCAGGCCCGCTCGGTTGTCGCCGCCCTCGCCGGCGACTGGACGGCCGCCCGCGACGTCCAACTGGATCTTCCGGAGACCGGGGTGTGCAGCAGCAACGTGCCCTTGGACGCCGACCGGATCGACAGCGGACAGACCGGCGAGAGCGCAAGTGGCGGCTGCTGCGGCGCCCCGGTGGCTGAACCGGCCGGCCGGGGGCTGGCGACCGGCGTCTCGGGTGGCCTGCTCCGCTCGCCGCTGACCCTGCTCGACGTGTCCACCGGCCCGGACGAGCAGGCCGACGGCTGCTGTGGCTGACTCGCGGTCGGTGTCCCGGTGACCGCCCCTGGCGGCGGTCACCGGCAGAGCCGGGCGGGCTGGCGGATCGTGGCGGTCTTCGCGGTCACCCAGACCCTCGGGTACGGCTGCCTCTACTACGCCTTCGCCGTCCTGCTGCATCCGATCGCTGCGGGACTGCACACCTCGACCGCCGCTGTCACCGGTGCCCTGACCATCGCCGTGCTCGCCTGGGCTGCGATGGCGGTCCCGGTCGGCCGGTGGCTTGACCGGCACGGCGGCCGGGCGATCATGACCGCCGGCTCGGCCGCCGGCGCGGTCCTGCTGGTCGCCTGGTCGCAGGTGCACGCGGTGTGGCAGCTTTACCTGGTCTTCGCCGGACTGGGTGCGGCGATGGCGATGGCGTTGTACGACGCGGCCACCGCGGTTCTCGTCTCCTGGTTCGGCTCCCAGCAGCGATCCCGGGCGCTGCTGGCGATGATTGTGGTCGGCGGATTCGCCAGCACCATTTTCATGCCGCTGACCGGCCTGCTCAACGACCGTTACGGCTGGCGCACCACCTTGCTCGTCCTCGCCGCCCTCTACGGTCTGGTCGCCGTACCGCTGCACGCGCTCGTCGTCCGCCGGCCACCGGCCGGTGCGTCCCCACAACGGCGGACCACGGCGACGCAACGCCGAGCCCTGGTCCACGCGGCGGTCCGCGACGGCCGATTCTGGTGCCTCGCGGTCGCCTTCGTCGCGCACGCCGCCGCGATGAGCACCATGACCGTCCACCTCGTCGGCTACCTGGTTAGTCGAGGGCATCCGGCCATCTTCGCCGCAACCGTTGCCGGGCTGCTCGGCGTCCTGTCGGTCACCGGTCGGCTGCTGCTGACCGCCGCCGGGCGCAGGTTCCGGCTGTCCACTGTGGTTGCAGTCGTGTTCACTCTGCAGGCGGTCGCGGCCGTCGGACTACTGCTGGCCGCCGGTACCCGGTTCGGTGCGGTCCTCGCCGTGACCGGTTTCGGGATCGGCTTCGGCGTGGCCAGCCTGGCCAGCCCCGCACTGCTGGCCGACCGATACGGCACCATCGCGTACGCCAGCATCGCCGGCACCCTCGCCGCCCCGGTCACCCTCGCCAAAGCCGGCGCGCCCCTGGCCGCCGCGGCCCTCTACACCGCCACCGGCGCTTATCGGCCAGTCCTGGTTACCGTCGGCGGGCTGTGCCTGCTCGCCGCCACCGCCATCGTCGCCCGCGCCGGCACGCCGATCGGCCATGCATTCCAAGCAGATGCGGGCCTTGGTCGTGCCCGGCGGCGCTGGGCGTGGCGGCTATGGCCTGGTCGCGGCGGATCCGCGCCAGGCTTCGCGGCTGGTGTCCGGGGTGATGGGCGGGGTGCAGCAGGTGTCTCCGTGCCAGGCTTCGCGGCTGGTGTCCGGGGTGATGGGCGGGGTGCAGCAGGTGTCTCCGCGCCAGGCCTCGCGGCCCTCGTTGACGGCGACGGCGGCAATGGCGAGCGCGGCGATGGGGTCGGCCCAGGACCAGCCGAGCAAGCTGTTGAGGACCAGCCCGGCGAGCAGGACCGCGGACAGGTAGGTGCAGAGCAGGGTCTGTTTGGAGTCCGCGACGGCGGTGCGGGAAGCGAGTTCCCGCCCGGCGCGGCGCTGGGCATACGACAGGACCGGCATGACGGCCAGTGACGCCGCGGCCAGCACGATGCCGGCGGTGGAGTGCTCGGGTTCGCCGTGGCCCAGCAGCGCGCGTACCGATGCGGCGGCGACATAGGCGGCCAAGGCGAAGAACGAGACCGCGATGATGCGCAGCGCGGTCTTTTCCCGTTTCTCCGGGTCGCGGCCGGCGAACTGCCAGGCGACGGCGGCGGCCGAGGCCACCTCGACCAGCGAGTCGAGACCGAAGCCGAGCAGCGCGGTGGACGACGCCATCCGGCCCGCGGTGATCGCGATGACCGCCTCGACCAGGTTGTAGGTGATCGTCGCCGCGACCAGCAGCCGGATCCGGCGGGCGAGGACCGCTCGGCGGGCGGCGCTCGGCCCGGCCGGGGCCAGCGGGAGCTCCATCAGCAGCAGCCCTTCGACTCGGCGTCCGCGCATGCGGCCGGGTCGACCGCCAGGGCCAGGCCGAGGAGGTCGGACAGGGCGTGCCGCAGCCGGTCGTCGGCCAGTTCGTAGCGGGTACGCCGACCCTCGGGGACCGCGGCGACCAGACCGCACCCGCGCAGGCAGGCGAGATGATTGGACAGGTTTTGCCGGGTCACACCCAGCGCGTCGGCCAACTCCGCCGGATAGCCCGGCGCCTCCCGTAGGGACAGCAGAAGCCGGGCCCGGGTCGGGTCGGACAGGGCATGGCCGAACCGAGCCAGAACCTGACCGTGCGTCACAGTTTCCACCCGGCCGACGGTACATCAGAATCTGTATTCAGCAGAAGCTGAATCCCAAAGCCGGACCCCTGATGTTTGGTTGACCGGGCATCAGACAGGGCGCGGATCAGGTGCTCCGGTCATGAATCCGCGGTGGTCGAGGGTGCGTCCGCCACCGGATCCGAGTCTGCGGGGCGTGGTCCTGCAGTGGGGCTGAGGCGGGCGTTGTCGAGGAGCTTCGTCGGCGCCACCGGCCGGTCCCAGCGAAGACGGCCGGCGGCGAGGGCGAGGACGAGGGCCTCCAGGACGAGCGCGCCAACGACGGCGTCGCCGATCGCGGCGCCGAAGTCGGCTCCGCCGCGCCGTGCCGCGCTGACCAGGGCGACCAAGACCGCTACGCCGAAGGCTGTGCCGCTGTACTGCACAGCTTGCAGGGCGCCGGAGGCGGAACCGGCGAGTGCCTGCGGCACGGCGCCGAGAATCGAGCTGGACAGCGGGACGAAGGTCAGACCACCACCCACGCCCAGCAAGACGAGCGGCCCCAGGATGCCGGTGAGGTAAGCGGAGCGGGCGTCGAGCGTGGTCAGCCACGCCGCGCCGGACAGGAACACGGTCGCGCCGGCCACGACAACGGCACTGGCTCGTACGCGGGCCAGCAGCCGTGGCACGAGACGGATGGTGGCGAGCATCGACCCCATGAGCGGCACGAGTGCCAGTCCCGCCGGCAGCGGCCCGAGTCGCAGCACGACTTGCAGGAACTGGGTCAGGAGGAAGAAGGTCCCGAACATCGCCCCGGAAGCCAGTGCGGCCGCCAGATATCCAGTGCCGCGGCTGCGGTCCAGCAGGAGCGTCATGGGCAGCACCGGATTGGCGGCCCTTCGCTCCACCCGGACGAACGTGGCGAGAAGGACCACCGCGACGGCTAGCGGCGTGATCGCCGGCACGGTTGCCCAGCCGTACTCGACGGCGTTGGTCAGCCCAAGCACCAACGCCGCGATACCGATCCCGGACGCCGCGATGCCGGGCAGGTCGAGAGCGCCGCTGGTACGGCCGGTTTCCGGCAGAAAGCGCGGCGCCAGCAGTAGCAGTACCAGCCCGACCGGCACGTTGATCAGAAGCACGACTCGCCAGCCCGCGCCGAAGGTGAGCAGACCGCCCAGGACGAGGCCCAGCGTGCCACCGGCGCCAAGAACCGCCGAGAAGATCGCCAGCGCCCGGTTCCGGGCCGGCCCCGCAGCGAACGCGAGCATCAGCAACGCCATGGTGTTGGGCCCGGCCAGCGCCGCACCGGCGCCCTGGGCGGCGCGTAGCGCGATCAACATCGGCCCGTTGCCGGCCAACCCACCGATCAGCGAGGTCACCGTGAACAGCGCCACGCCGACCAGCACCATCCGGCGCCGCCCCAACACGTCGCCCAGCCGAGCCCCGAGCAGCAGCAGGGCACCGAACGCGACGACGTAGCCGGACTGCACCCAGGACTGACCCACCAGGTCCAGGCCGAGGTCTCGGCCCGCGCTCGGCAGCGCGACCGTCATCACGGTCGCGTCGATGCCGAACATCAGCTGGACAGCGACGATCACCACCAGAACCATGTGGCCCCCGTTCCGATACGCTGAAGCGGAGACTGTCTCCGCGTGCCTCGCAGGATACGGAGACTGTCTCCGCTAAGTCAAAGGAGATGTGATGCGGGCCGATGCGCAACGCAACCGGGATCGGCTGATCGCCGTCGCCCAGGCGGTCTTCAGCGAACACGGCGCGGGCGCTTCCCTCGACGAGGTCGCCAAGCGCGCCGGCGTCGGGCCGGGCACCCTTTACCGTCACTTCCCGACGCGGGAGGCGCTGCAAGAGGCTGTCTACCGCGACGCGGTGGAGCGCCTGTGCGCGGCCGGCGACGAGCTCCGCTCCAACGCCGACGCGAAGCAAGCCCTGATCGAGTGGATGCGACTACTGCTGGAGCACATGATCGCCCGGCGTGGCCTGGCCGAAGCCTTGGTGAACGCCTTAGGTAAGCAGGGAGATGTCTTCGTGGTCAGCCACCGCGCCCTGCACGAGGTGGGCGCCGACTTGGTCGACCGCGCCAGACGGGCCGGAGCGGCTCGACCGGACCTCGATCACCGCGACCTGCTGTGGATGATTCACGGCATCGCGCAGGCCGGCACCGGCGAAGACGGAACGGCCCGCACGCAACGGCTGCTGAACATCATGACCGTCGGGAGCATGTCGCCGCCGACGAACACGGCAGTCACGCAACCGCAAAGCTAACCGGTGGCGCGTGCGACGTCGTTTCATCCCTGCTCCGCCGGGGTTGCGGCGGCGACGCACCGGTTGACCAATCCTCGCCCTTCCGCAATAGTTAGGCGCGTGCCTAAGTATCGCGACGAACTCGACGCTGTGCTCCGCGCTCTCGCGGATCCGACGCGCCGCGCCGTGGTGGAACGGTTGGCGAAGTCCCCGGCCGTCGTGTCCGAACTCGCGGCACCGTTCTCGATGGCGTTGCCGTCGCTCATGCAGCACCTGAGCGTCCTCGAGAACGCGGGACTGATCACGTCGCAGAAGCACGGACGCGTCCGCACCGTGGCCCTGCGACCGGGCGCCCTCGACGTCCTGCACCTGTGGCTCGACGAGCAACGCACCCCCGCGGAGCGCCAGGCCGACCGGCTCGGCATCCACCTGACCCGCACGAACCCTAAGGAAACCTGACATGACTCGCGTTCGCATCGACCTGTTCGCCTCGCTGGACGGCTACACCTCGACCGACCAAACCCCGGAGAATCCGATGGGTGCCGACTGGGGGCGCCTCACCGCGGCCTACGCCGCGACCCGCACGTTCCACGAGCGCGTCTTCGGCGACACCAGCGGCACCGGTACGACCGGAATCGACGACGCCCACGCCGCCGCGCACTTCGAGGGCATCGGCGCCGAAATCATGGGCGCGGCCATGTTCGGCCTGCACTCGTTCCCCGACGACCCGGACTGGACGGGTTGGTGGGGTGATACGCCTCCGTTCGGCACCCCGGTCTACGTCCTGACCCACACGGCACCGCGTCCGTCGATCCCGATGCCGGGCGCAACGACGTTCCACTTCCGTAACACGGCCATCGAGGACGTACTCACCGAGGCGACCGAGGCCGCCGGCGGCCTGGACGTACGCGTCGGCGGTGGGGTCGGCACCGCGCGCGACTTCCTGCGCGCCGGCCTGGTCGACGACTTGCACGTCATGATCGCCCCGATCCTGCTCGGCCGCGGCACTCGGCTGTGGGACGACCTGCGCGGCCTCGAGCTCACCCACAAGGTGACAACGGAAGTGGCCGAGAGCGGCACGACCCACGTCACCTTCACCCGATAGGACAACAGATGACGATCCAACGCCGACTCGCCCACGCCGGGTTCACCCTGACCCGCGACTACCCCGCCGCCGTCGAGCGCGTCTGGGCGGCCTTCGCCGACGAGCAGCAGAAGCTGGCCTGGTGGGGTGCCGGCGACGCCATGGAGCCCGGCGAGTGGGCGTTCGACTTCCGCGTCGGTGGGCGCGACGTCGCCGAGGGGACATTCCACGACGGACCCGTCTCGCGGTACGAGGCGACCTACACCGACATCGTCGAGCACGTCCGCATCGTCACGACGTACGACATGTGGCTCGACGGGATCCACATGTCGACGTCGGTGGCGTCGCTCGAGTTCGAGCCGATCGATGAGGGCACCCGGTTCACGCAGGTCGAACACGGCGTCTTCTTCGACCAGTTCTGGGCCGACGGGCCGAACCGTGAGAAGGGTAGCCGGGGCCTGATCGAGGCTCTGGGCAGCTACCTCGCGTGACGTGGCCTCGGCGGACGCCGCGTGAGCAATGCGCCGAGCCGGCGCCGTTGACGGATCACCGCCATGTCGCCGGCGGCACCATGGCGGTGATCGTGTCAGCTTGGATCGGTCGTCGAGACTAGCGGCCCAGGCTCGTGCCGAGGCTGTTCAGGGCGTTGGTGACCAGGGCCTGGGCATGGGCGTTCAGGTTGGCGTTGGTGCCGTTGACGACCCAGGACGAGCCCGAGAAGATCACCACGGTCACGCCGTCGTCGACGCCGCCGGTGGTGCCGCTGCTCGGGATGCCGAGCAGGGAGGCGGCCTTCACCGACGCCTCGCCCAACTCGCGGGAGTCGTTGTCCGAGGTGGTCTGGTCGTTGCCGGTCTGCGTGTCACCGAAGATCGAGCCGATGCACTTGCCGTGGTAAAAGATCAGCGCGAACTGCCCGCCCGCGATGTCGTGCTCCTGGTAGAAGAAGTGCGGGCAGGGGGACGTGCCCTCCGAGCAGTCGGCGCCCAACACGTAGAACGGCACGTGGTGCGCGGCCAGCGCCTCGCCGTTGCTGTCCTGGAAAGTCGTGCTGTCCTGGTGATCGGGATCGGAGTCGGGGTCGCTGCCGTCGTCGTCGATGGCCATGCTGGAGGTGTAGGCGTAGACGCCCGAGGCCACCTGGTAGACGTTCACGTTCTCGTCGCGCGTCATGGTGTTGATGTGCGGCTCGGAGTTGACCTGATTCGCGCTCGTCATGTTCGCCCGGACGCGGGCTAGCACCTGGTCGGCCGTGGCGGCCGCGGTCTTCTGGTCCTTCAACGCAGACGTCGCGGTGTGCGTGGTAGCCGAGTCTGCCTTAACGGCGGTCCGCGTCGTGGCGGCATCGGCGTTCTTGAGCGAGAGGGGGGCGGCGAGGGCGAGAGCCGCGACGGCTACCACGGCGACGCGTGTACGGGTGGCTGGCATGGACGGGGGCCTCCATTAACTGTTAGTAAGACTGACTAACAGATGGAAGCACCGGTGACCCCCGACACAAATCCCCCTTAAGAGAATTCAAGATTATCGATAGTCTCGGCCCACTCTTCTTGACGTGAGTCGATCTTTGGGCTAGTTGACCGAGGGCGCCGTCGGCAGGCTCTCCAGCACCGGATCAAGCAGCTCGAGCAAATTTGCGGGCGCCGCCAGGGCCTCGGGATCGAGAGCCCGGTGCACGTCAGTCATCGAGCCGACGCAGCGACTCCCGGACGCTGGAGACGCTCGGGTGGTCGAGCGCCGTCAGCAGTTGTTCCGCTTCCTTCCACGCGATGCGCGCCGCGGCGGGCTGCCCGGCCGCGCAGTGGGAGTCGCCGAGGTGCGTAAGCAATTCGGCGACGAAGTAGTCGTGGTCCAGGGTCCTGGCCACAGTGAGGCCGTGCTGGTAACAGTCGATGGCCTCGGCGTGGTGACCGAGGTGGTGGTGGGCGTATCCCAGGCTGTCCCAGGCGCCGGGGGCGCCGTGCAGGTCGCCGTCTGCCTCGAAAAGCTCCAGCGCCTGCCGGCAGTGCGACAGGGTGTGCTCGAACTCGCCGAGCATCGCGTGGTACCACCCGATCGCATTCAGAGCCTCGGCCTGCCCGGACCGGTCATCGGTGCCGGCATAGAGCGCCAAGGCCTGCCGGGCATGCCCGAGGGCTATCGCGGGCTGCTTCTGCTGGCCCCACTGGTACGCGAGGTGGTGCTGGGTGCGGGCTTGACCGATGCGGTCGCCCACCGTCGTGAAGAGCTCCAGCGCGCGCTTCAGGTTGTCATTTGCCTCAACGTAGCGGCCGAGCCGGGTGTCGGCCAGAGCCAGGTTGCGGTGCCCGTAGGCGCGGGCCGGCAGTTCGCCGAGGCGGCCCGCGCACTCGATGGCGATCTGCCAGGCCACGACCTGTTCGTGCAGATGACCCTTCCGGGCGGAATAGGTGTCCAGCGACCAGGCGAGCTGCCAGGCGAGCCGGTCGAGCCCGACCGCAGCGGCCTGCCGCAGCGCGGCCAGCAGGACGGCACGGTGCTCACCGAACCAGGCCATCGCGGCGGTGAGATCCTTGGGTCGTTCCGGACACGCGCCGACTGCCGGCTCACCGATGGGCAGCACGATAGGTTCGCGGGCCGGGTTGAGCAGGCGATCCGCTGCGTAGGCGGTGTGCGTGTAATGATCGAGCAGGCGGACGGTGGCCGACCGGCGGACGTCCTGCGAATCGTCGCGAAGGGCGAGCTCGGCGGCGTACTCGCGCAGCAGGTCATGCTGGCTGTAGCGGCCGAGGGCGTACTCGGTCACCAGGCTCGCCCGAGTCAGCTCGCGCAGGGGCGTGCGAAGGTCCCGCTCCGGCAACCCGGCCAGGCTGCTCAACGCGGGGACGTCGAAGTCGGGTCCAACGGCGAGCCCGACCAGCCGAAACAGTCTGGCGGCGGACTCGCTCAGCGCGGCGTACGACCACGAGAGCACCGCCCGGACATCACTGGCCGGGTCGCCGACCTCCAACGCGGTCAGCCGGTCACTGGCCTCGCTGAGCTCGGCGGCGAGCGCAGTCAGCGGAAAGTTCGTCTGCCGAGTCCGGGCCACGGCGATGCTCAACGCCAGGGGCAGCCGGGCGCAGGCCGTGATGACCTGATCGACTGCGTCGCGCTGCGCGACGACCCCCGGTCCGAGCCGGTTGGACAGCAGCTCCTCGGCCTCCACTCTGGACAGCAGGCCCAGGGGTACGCAGGACGCGCCGTCGGCCAGCAGACCAGTGAGGTGAGCCCGGCTGGTCACCACGACAACAACGGTTGCGGTGCCCGGCAGCAAAGGCCGGACCTGCTCGACGTCGCGGGCGTTGTCCAGCACCAGCAGGAGCCGCCGGCCGGCCACCACGCTGCGGTACAGGGCGGCCTGCGCGTCGAGGGTGGCCGGCACCCGCTCAGGTGCGACGCCCAAGGCATCGAGCAGGCTGCGGAGCGCCTCTTGCGGCGAGACGACCTGTCCGGTGGGGTCGAAGCCGCGCAGGCTCACGAAAATCTGGCCGTCCGGAAAGTGGGACCGCACCGCATGGGACCAGTGCACGGCAAGGGCGGTCTTGCCCACCCCGGCGGTGCCGGACACCACCGCGACGGCCATCGCTGTCTCCGCGAGCAAATTGTCCAGGGTGTGCAGTGCCGAGGTACGGCCGGCGAAACCGGGAACATCCGTCGGTAGTTGGGCCGGCACGACAGCGGTGACCGGTGCTGCGGCCGCCACCTCGGCGGTGTCCCGCGGCGCCACCGGTTCGCCGCGCAGAATGGCCTGGTGCAGTGCCTGCAGCGTGGCGCTGGGATCGGCACCCAACTCGTCGGCGAGCCGGCGGCGGAACTCGGCGTAATACGCCAGCGCGTCGGCGGGCCGATCGGCGGCGGCATAAGCGCGAATCACCACATCGGCCAGCGGCTCCGTCAGCGGGTGCTCAATTGCGAGCTCAGCTAGCGGCCCGAGCACCGCGAGGGGGCTGCCGGCCCGCAGCTCAGCGAGTCCCCAAGCCACCGTAGCGGCGAGGTACTGCTCGCCGTACGCGCGACGGCAGCGTTCCACCCAGCTCCCCTTCAGCCCATCGAGTGGCTCGGAGCGCCACAACCCGCGGGCCGTGCGTAGCAGCGCCAGCGCGGTGGACGGGTCGGCGCCGCGGGCCCGCCGGATGTGATCGGCGAACCGGTGGACGTCAACCCGTTCGGGCGCCATCTCGAGGACGTAGCCGCTGGAGCGGCGCAGCAGGCGGGCCGGCGGCGAGCCCGCTGCGGAGGCCAACAGCCGCCGAAGGTGAGTGATGTGCACCTGCAGAATCCGGGCCGCCGCCGGTGGCGGATCGTCCCACACTCGCG
>Ga0307512_10004252_pt1 | contig 15816 bp, 19 predicted proteins | sample 14_EM_MG_FD_200267 | JGI IMG/M metagenome (GOLD analysis project Ga0307512, IMG submission 200267) | Populus trichocarpa ectomycorrhiza microbial communities from riparian zone in the Pacific Northwest, United States - 14_EM | ecosystem: Host-associated > Plants > Roots > Unclassified | place... | reverse complement strand
CAGAGTCTGAAAGCACTTTGCAAAGCTCCAGGGGGGGCTGGGAGCATCTGGGAGTACTTAGAAGCAGTGGTGAGGGCTACCAGAGTGTCTGGGAGGGTTGCGTATGGCTTCCGGACCGAATTACATTCTGCTGATGTATTCCGTACACAAATTGAAGACGACTGAGGACATGAAGTTAGTGGACCGGAGCTCGGATATGATCAGAATGTACTCATAGACAGTGTATTTATTAAACTTCAGAATCAGCTGTTGTACTACCATCAACCATTTCACTGCCCTACGTCTGTTGAGCGTCTGGGACTTGATCGCAAAGTAGAATATATGGATGCCAACCAAGGGATCATGCCCGAATCACATGACATCTGGGTCCAATATATGCACAGTGACCTCAATAACACCTTCCAAGGCCGAGTTCCTTCTTCTCCGGTATTATACTTCAGCTGGTCTCCACCGAATCAGATCCTCCACCTTCAGGAGCGCCTGCCCACGGGAATATCGATATCCACCTTCTCTAAGCGGTGCAAGAAGACCCAACAATGGATATTGCGTCCTCAACCTCAAGAATATGCAGTGGTGATTTCGACAAAGTACAAAGATCCGCATGGTTGGGCTGATGGTTTTGACAGGTTCATCTGGGTTGTCAAACAGACTAATAAGATGCATATTGTACCTGTCTGAGCAATTGTTGGACCTGCACATTTGGTGCAAGAGAATAATGCCACATCAGATAGAATAGATAGCGTATGGCTTGTAAATAATCATGTGGATTTCGATACCTACTGGACTGTGTATTAAAGTTACAATGCCTGAATCAAGGTGTGCAGAAGATAGTTAATAGAATTGTACTATTTGATATAAACATTATAATAATCACTCCCAGAGAGTATGGCTCCAGGTTCGAGGTGCACTGGAATACTCTCAGAGACGTGGCCAATACTCCCAATAGCTCCGAAATTTGCACATCCGAATTGTTTGATTTGGAAGCATTTTGAAGGCAACTATACACTCTTCAGGATATTCTTGGATTCTGTTCCACAACTTCCAGAGTATTCAGGAGCACCGGTGAAGTAGTCTCAGAGCACCTGAGAGCACATCGCTCTGCATTCAGCTGATCTGGGAGCATCTGGGAGCATCTGGAAGGATCAGTGTGGCTGTTCAGAGTTGCTGAGTTATTCGGTTATGACTTCCAAACCATGTTACATTTTGCTGATGTAGAGGGGATTCTTTCGACCTCTACCGCATATGCCCTTTACTTTGAGAGCCTGACCAAGTAGAAAGCCCTTTTCATCCATATGGTAAATGTTTTCTTGCTGTGCATTGAGCTTTCTGACAAGTTTTCCAAGCTACAGTGACCAGTATTAGCTTAAAATTAATGGATAGACTGAAATGATATACCTTGCGAAAAAGTCATTTAAAATTGCAGGATCATTTGCATTTGTTATGGCCCAGAGGAATTGGTGGGAGAAATAGTCAGGTACGAGGGGTTGGAACGAGGAAGCAGGGGAACTGATGTCACTCATTATACGAGATATGGGAGGAACATTCTAGAGGGACGTTAGGAATCGATAATAGTGTGTGAGGAGTCTGATAGATAAGAATGGCATGAGGACATGTAACGAGGTGTGGCAACATCGGACGTTGTGGCGTGATTGTTTTGATGAGAATATTGCTGGTGGTGTGTAAGATCATGGACGGAGATTCGGATGGTACTTTCAGGTATGAAGAATGGTTGGAGTGTGGCAGACAAAGTGTATATAAAGAGAGGTTGTTTGGTGTTGGAGGATTTCCTTTCCTTCTCTCATTACTCATTCTCTTGTATAGGAAAGCAATAGATGATTTTCGAAAAATATCTCAACTCTTGTTTCTTGCCTTGTTCCCTCGATAGAAATTTCGAGTTCAGCTGTGGGACTTCAATATCACCTACCTTGGACCCCGCCCGTTACAGCATTAGCCTGTTGTCAATCTAGACATTGGCTGAACTTTGCAGTGATTGCAGGATGGCAGTTGAGAAAGCATGTCATCCAGTGCTTACCAAGTTGTCATCACCAAAGTGGGGGTAGAAGGGATGTCACAAATGCCTTAACGATCTTCCTTTGCAACGGGTGTCCCAAGTCATCTAGAGTCTCACAAAACCTGACAATGGATTTCTCCTTTTCTGGAGTCAACAGCTGCTCCTTCTCATGTGCTGCACTCCTTGGCTGTGCTCCTCTAAGTTGGTCTTGCAAGGTTCCATTTGGTATTCTGTAAGTTGAGGTGGCAGCACGAATGGATGGTTCAAGACCTGAGCAGTATCCATGTTTGGCTTCACAAATCTCATTCTCTCTGTCAGTTGCTGCATCTCTGCACTTCACTCTACCCATGGTTGTGTTGTTGCAGGGAAAGAGTGAAAATTGAGTTTGTGTGCGGGGTAATTAAGCATCCCTGCTTCTGGTGCTTGCGTGCTTTTTTGCGTGATCGGTTGCTAGGCCGTGGGCGGTTAGACCGTAAAATACGTTACTCTGCCATTGATATCTGGTGTTAATTTCGAATTGGCTAAAGGCATGTCTTTATATTTTATCTAGTAGTCTCACATCCCAGCGAGCGTTCGCTCACCATAGCATGTCTATGTGTATGGTGGACAAAAGAGGTCGGGGGTACTGAACACAATCCGGGATGGGAAAGAATCGAGTGCAAGGCCGAGACGAAAAACCAGTCCTTCCCTCTAAAAATTTTATCCCCGATTCTTATTTCCTCCATCTTGTTTCCACCACCTATAGTCCGCAGTTAACACCACTCCAACCAATCATGAACAGATATCAAGTCGCAAAACGCAGGGTCAGGATGGCTACCCCGCCACCACGTGGGGAAGGAGTCGTGAAAGAGGCATTTGGTGATACGGAAGGTATGTTGCATGTTGTCGACTGTCTCTCTTGGTGCATCTCGTATTAGACTATATCCCGCGATCCATCCATCAATGCTCCCACTTCGGAATCGAGAATGCTGGGAATTGCATATGTGCTATACATACAGTTTCGTCGTTGCTGTGCTTTCGCATTCCGAGGGAGTTCAGAACTGACTAGAATTGTGCAGGGATAGAGTTGGATACTAAGTCTACCGCCGGTAATGGTGACCAAGTCGAAAAAGTTTCTACTGTTGGTGGAAAGCTCGACGATGGTGAACAAGAAACCATGACTGGTACCAACAAGGATAAGCGCACTAATAACTATGACGGTACTGGTGTTTTACGTTCGCCATCTGTTTTAGCTCCAGTTATCGAGAATACTGGAAGCAAGTGTACTCGAAAAGAAAAGCATACGAGCACGTATTGTCTTAACCAGGGGTGGACTATGCTTCTGGACAAGATGGCTTGTGGATACGCTTCTGAAGATCTTGGTACCTACGGGTTTTTGGATGGTGGTGAGAGGTCCCAAGCTACTGTCTACAAGAAGCCTCAGCTGGACGGTCCTCAAGAGACAGATGCATCTGGACATCAAACCCGCCAAGTCTCTATTATTGTCCAAGAAAACGAAGGAGTCCAACATCGTAGGAACTTTAGTGGAATTCAAGTCTTGGTTCGAGATGACCTGGAACAAGGCATCGTCGACGAATCCGAAAAGGGTTCGTTGGCTATCTAGTCCACCTTGGGAACACAGCTGATAGTGTAACAGATGGTGTAACTAAAGAACCCGAGGCCGAGAATCCCATTGACAATAGCCATCCCCAGCCGTCCGATATCGCGGTTCTGGTGCCTCCGGTTGTACTGGAGAGTAGATTCGCGTGGCTTCAAGTTCTTTGGGCCTTCTTTTGTTTAATGAACTCGTGGTGTGTTCCATCCGAATTTTGGAAGTTATATTTCTAATGAGCGCCATTAGGGGGATTGTCAACACGTACGGTGTTTTTCAGGCGTACTTCATGGCTTCCGGAGTTGGCAACGCCGCTTCAGTCGCATGGATCGGCTCGATGCAAGCATTCCTTCTTCTTGCAGTGGCGCCAATCTGCGGACAACTTTTCGATGCTGGTCACTGTAGGCTCATGATAGTGTGTGGCACCATCCTTGTTTTTCTCGGAACGCTTGCTACATCTCTAGATGGCGAATTCTCCAGCTCTCATGAACACTACTACTGGTATTTAATGGCATTCCAAGGCGTCATCACCGGGGTTGGAGTTGGACTTCTTTTCACTCCGGCCGTTGCAGTCGTTTCCACCTACTTTACGCGCAATCGAGGCTTAGCCTTGGGTATCGCTACGTCCGGTGCCGGCTTCGGCGGAGTCGTTTATCCGATCCTGACACGTGTTGTACTCAATGCGAAGGGTTTCGGCTGGAGTATGCGTTCCATGGCCTTCATAGCCCTCATTACCCAGCTGCTACCATGCATTCTGATCCGTCAGCGCGACGACCTTCCTCGTCGTCCTTTAGGTGGAAAGGTTATTGACCTCTCCTGCCTTCGTTCCCGAAAATTCTCTATATTCTACGTTGGCGTGTTCGTGGTGTTTTTAGGGTTATTTACTCCTTACTTTTTTGTTCCCGCCTGGGCTTCGTCGGTGAACCTTCGTGTATCATTCCAACATTTCTACCTGCTCAGTTTAATCAACGCTGGCGGGTTCTTTGGACGTATTATTCCAGCTTTAGCTGCAGATTTATCGTAAGCACCCCTCATACTGTCTGTGGTATGGCTTGACGCTTTGTACTAACACTGCGTAGTTCGTCGCCTATAATTACACAGTTTCTCTGCGCATTAAGCACAGGCATCTTAGTTCTATCTTGGATCGTGATGAAGTCTACCGCAGAAACGATTTTCTTTTGTATGGCTTACGGCTTTTTCTCTGGTGCCTTCCTTGCATTGACTCCTGTATGCGTTGCGTTTCTGACATCTGATATGCGTTACTTCGGGTCAAGGATGGGGCTGGTGTTCGCCATGACTGGGGTTGCCAGTCTGACTGGCAACCCCATTGCGGGAAAACTTGTGGCGGACTTTGGCTACACTGCTGCTAGGATCTGGGCGGGAGTGTGTACGTTGGTGGGAGCGGTCATAGTAGCGGCAGTGGGTGCGGGTGCTCAGTAGGCTGTGTTTCTGTAGCTTCGATCGAATCCAAAATGGGTGAACAGAAGGGTGTTGAAATGAATCGAGTAAGAGTCTGTAGCTCGGTTCGCGGAACTGGTAATTTATTTTGCCGTATAGCCATTCTCTGCTATCCATCTATCCATTCGTTGTTTCTTTCTTTCTTTCCTCGCTTGTTCCCACATGCTGTTCACCATCTAAAACAAACTATGGCCAACCTTCACTGTTCCATCAGCTCTAACCGAGACGGCGTGAATCCGCCAACAGGGTGAAACATATCCGCACCCAAGTTTGTATCAGCTACCTCGATATGTTTTCTACATTCCCGACAAGAGCTTATCAGCCTTACGTAAGCTTCCTTTGTGAATATTCTTTGGAGCTATTCAAATGATAATAATGCCTCCAGTAGGATCCTTTAATGGACGCACCATCGAGTGAAGTTGACAGCACCGTTGTAGAAAGGCTCGTGCAACGCTTGGATACCACTGATATGCGCTAATAATTGGGTCGAGGTTGGGGCTTGTATTTGCGGTGAGCCATCGCTGGCTTTGGGTACACGGCGCCGATCTGGGCGGGAGGGTGTGTGTTGGTAGGTACGGTGGAAGCGGAGCGGCGGGGGCTAGCGCTGGGGAGGGGTAGGTTGTGTCCTGATAGCTTCATGAATCAATCCATAAATGGAGAGAACAGAAGGGTGTTGAAATACTGATTGATAGAAGCTTGTATATTCTAAACTACTGGAACAATCGTGTGATCTTATATACGGCGTTCAGAGTATGCCTTGTACGCATGCATGCACACTCAGCTGGCATCTCCAGCTGAGTCTAGAACGACCATCATCATCGTGAGATCATAATCCCCATCAGCCCAGCTAAAGCCCATAAGCCGTACGTCAGGGAGGCGGTCCATATATGCAACAAAGGGTGCCGAAATGGGTCGAGTGATAGTCTGTATCTCTAGTAATAGTGCGGTCTGAGACCTGTGTTTTGGTGGTGGCGGCAGCGGTGGGTTTGAGTACGGCCTAGGCCGTGTTTTGTATAGCTTGTATTCTACCAATGTCTTAAAATCCAAAGTGGGGCAAGATACATACGGTTAAAGACTTCTGTCATCAACCCTTTTAACGTGCAGCGTGGAAAAGTGTCATTCGGTTCGGTCTGCTTATCCAGAGGTGCGGATATCTGTCGTTTGGACTGTCAAATACAGTATGTTCACTTGCTTATACAGCTCTCTGGTGAATTCCCCCGCTACAATGACCATTAAACCTTCTCATTTCCCCTTTGTTCATCTTCACTACTTTGTGCACTTCGTATTGCACCTCATCGTCATCCTCAAACAGTGTTGTGGAAACTCAAATTGCTGAGCGAAATTCACAACACTAAAGCGTATCTTGCACACTCACACACTCATACCATCTCAGTTTGTTTTGCGGGGAATGGTTTGAAGAGGAGATGTAACTGGAAACGTGCCGGGGATGGCCCCTGTGGTGTAGTAGTATTGCTGCTGTACTACTAGCTGCATGCTATGGGTTCGAATCCCAGTGCCATCTCCCCAACGATAAGTCTGGTACATCCTTAACCAGACACGAAGAGAACGGTAGGGGGTGTGGTAGAAAGGGTAGGGGCATGGTGGAAAGGGGAAGCAAGGGTAGAGGTTGGGGAGCTCCCCCATCTAGCCGGTTTACCCGGAGGGGGAGGTGATTTAGGCACTGTCATACTCTAAGTAGAGTGAATACAGAATGATTAAAACAAACAAACAAACTGGAAACGTGCCTTGAGTTCCGGCTTTCACGTGCAATATCACGTGCTTCTATAGAGACTTAACCTATGCCCTATACCCTGAGTACCTCTTTCTCGTACATGCAATATCACACTTCTACCTGCTCTTGTGCTTGGACTTTCCCTTTCGCCTAAGCAGTCACAGAGCTTGTGAGCTTGACAAATTTCGTTACTCCCCTCAAACCGACTGAGCATGCAGGGCCCGCTGACGGCAGGTTTACGAGCGTACAGCAAAGTTTAGTTTACACATTCTCTACATCATAGTCTCTCCGACAGCTCAACAATCTCTGCGACACTTTCCACCCCTCGTTCCCTACTCATCTAAGTGAGGAATTCGGACCATTCGCGACAGTCTCTCCCTCGGGCGCGAATCCATCGTTGAAGACTGCCGGGTTTGGACACTCTTGTTGCTGCCTGTTCCCGTAAGCTTATTTCCTCCCCGCTCCCGACGGCGTTAGGCTATGCCAAAAACTCACTTCCTAGCTCTCGGCTTCCTCTTGCGTTTCTTTTCCTCGCGCTTCTGGAAGTATTCACTCAAATCCCAATGCACCCTCTTCGCGACTCGCCTCACCTGGCGCTCATCAAACGCGGTCCCTTCAACCCTTTTCATGTGCCACAGCGCAACATACGGCCCCCACTAACACTCTTGTAGCAAGACCTCCACCTCCACCCATACTTATTCATCGCATTCGTCTTCGTAATCACCTGGAATTCCTTCCCCTCGCTCGCCGCGCAGCAGCGGAGGTGGTTGTAGATGCGCGCTACGGTACATGTGTTCGGGGCGTTGCAGAAAAGCAGCGCGAGGTGTATTCGAGGAAAGTGCGGCAGGTGTTGGCGGCGGGAATTTCAGGGATGGGGGTGGAGGGGAAGCGGGCGGCGTGTGTGTGGAGGTGGTGCGTGGTGATTGATTTGACGGCGGCGCGGGTGAGGAAGAGGGCGAACAAGGGGTAGGTACGCAGCGGTGCGGGCGGTGATTTCGGTGATTTCGGTGAGGATGAGGGTGGAAAGGGTGGTGAGGGCCGCTATGACGGGTTGCGAAGGAACTGGGTGCAGTGCTGGACGTCGGATTTTTCGGGTTGGCGCTATCGGTCAGGGCGTTCTTCGGGCACGCACGCGATATAACTCGGTCGTACATTTTGGTGGAACTAAAAGCAACTAAAGCAACTTAAATAGTATAAGATCCTGGTTCTCGGTTGGGAGAAGGACTCTGCTGGAACCAAACAACGGACTGGCTACCTAGCGCTAAATGACTTTTTGGAACGTTTTTGCACTAATTTGTATATACGAGGATTTGTGGAGGGAGTTGAGATGGGCGGCAACAAACTCGCGTATCGAGCTACTATTCCGGCCTTTGAGTGTTTGCCAAACAAAACTATACATTATTTTAGCTAAACAGGCAGTGGTACGTCGCCCCAATACTCCAGCCCGAATCTGGGTACTCATCAAAATGGATAGACCCGGCCGTAGTCCGTCCTTAAGCTTACATTTTACCCGAATCACCTTTACATACGCCGCAACCATAGTACAAGTAATATCGAACCCTTCTGAACCCTGGTTGGTGACATGAAACCCGCCGCCCTTTGGCGATTCAAACGTTCCTTTGCTAGTCTCGCAGTATATGTGCGCTACTGCGGATTGGCCTGGAAATATTGGAAACGTCTTGTACCCAGTGCTGAAGGAGGCAATACCTTATCAACCCAGTAGGATTCAGCGCCCAGGCCGGGAAAATCGTTGCACTCGCGAATGTTGGTGATCGTGACAGCGGAGGTAGCTACGCCGTATGTATGTTGTGATATTCCGCGCTGTCGGAATTTAGGAATGCATGTCCGCGACCGGGTACCTGCGCCCTCAGTAAATGGCGTCGTAGCAACCCAGTATGAGAAGTCAGAGCTATTTCGGGATGGAAGATACGAGGGCACAATACTATGGAGACACATAAAGACACCTTAAAGTATCTTCATTCTCGTGGGTTCAGGATATCCGCGGCGTTTGAATGAGAGAAGATCCAAGAAGCTTTTATAGATAGCAACGGTTCGAACTATAATATCTAGCTTTTAGTTTTCATCGCAAGAAGGCTGCCTAGGCACCTACTATTACTTATGCTAAAGGTTTGAGTTACGTACTATCGCCTTTGCATGCATACTCGAGGCGATCAGAATGACCTAGAACCCCGGACAATTCGTTTGAGGCAATCTGTTCTGACCCATTCGTGGAATCGCCCCATCCATGGACGGGCCGTACCATCCATGGACAGGGCGGTTCCATGAATGGGACAGATGAAAATAAGGGTTGCAAATTAAATTCGTGCCACTAAGAGGAGCCAGCAATTTAATTGCTGGTAAAATTAGCTGAGTAAAATAATTACAGATAAAGTCAGTAAGGCAATAATTTTCCTCTATACAAGGCTTTTTTACTGGCTTCGCTGGACTGCAATATATGTCTTTTACAAGTTCATTGACTTCCCTTCGCTTCTACATATTTCCATTTTTTTATAAACCCATTTGCTTCGTTTTGCTACCATATATCTGATATATAAATTTACTCCCTTCGCTGCACTACTAAATATTTCTTTTACAAGTCCATTTGCTTCCATATATCTCATTTACAAGTCTACTGGCTTCGCTACACTGCTATATATCTCTTTTACAGGGCAATTGGTTTTCGTTCGCTTCGCTGCCATAAATTTCTTATACCAGTCAGTTTACTATATCTCTTTTATTTAGCAAAGCGAAGCAAATAGGCTTATAAAAAAATAGAAATATGTAGAAGCGAAGTGAAGCCAATGGACTTGTAAAAGAAATATGTTGCAGTACAGTGAAGCCACTAAACTTATAAATGGGATATATGGTAGCAAGGCAAAGCAAATAGGCTTATAAAAAATAGATATGTAGAAGCAAAGCTATTTTTTAATTTGCGAATTTAATTTGCAAACCTTATATTCACCTGTCCCATTCATGGGTCCATGAATGGCGGTACCATTCGTGGAACCGCCTTGTCCATGGATGGTACTGCCAGTCCATGGACGGGCGGCTACCACGAATGGGTCACAACAAATCACTCGTCGCAGCGTTGGGATGTAGTATTGAAAAAAATATGCATATGGGAGATTGTACATATACGGTCTTTGGCCCTCGAGATAGAAAGGATCAATCAAGTCAATCAAGAAGTCTTAGAAGCATCCAAAGTAACATGTAGTATGCCGACAAGAAATCAAACAGAACCGATTGTTTCGGCCTTTTTCTGACGCTGGACGAACAAAACTGGATTGTGGCGGGTGTCTCCATCTGTCTCCGTTTGTCTCCGGCATCGATGTGCTCTGCACCGTCACTATATCTGGAACATGGATAGTGGCACTGATTGTGTCCGTTCGCTTAGTTCCCTTTGCTGCATAAACGAGTTTTCCATCAAATAAATGCTTAATAAATAAATAAATAAAAACCTTCATCGACTGTTGAATCGGTGTAACGTCACTGAGGCACATAATTATAACCTCTCCCCATTACGGTTCCCACTAAACGGTATCGTAATCACTATCCGCTGTAATAGCCAGGCGATAAACCCCCCCATCATATCAGATGCGCCGCATTACACTCTAGATCACGAACTCTCCATCGCCTCCATGGCCGCATCTAATCTTCCGCAGCCGCCTACCGAGCACAACATCTCCACTACGACGTCCGACCCGCCGACCCGCGCCTCAAACGGAAATAAGACGACCGTCACGATGAAGCTTGGAATCGATTGACTAAGCATCATATTACTGGGCCCTCAATTCTTGACTAGTAAGTGTCCTCGTCAGCATTGACGCGAGAGGACTGATACTAGTAGCTACTATTGGAAGCAACCCTCCCAGTCCTACTGGCGATTGTTGGAGGACTCGTGGTAGCTCTGACGCCACCCTCGTGCACTATCTGGCTGTCTCATCAGCCTCGCGGGCAACAAAGTGGGCTTACGGATTTGGTGGTGGGGTATTGTTGTCATGTTCTTTGTTTAGGCCCAGGAACCATAGTCTTCGAAGCCTCAAAAATCACCGTTCGGATGTGCGCATGCAGGTGGGAAGGGGGCGGGGTCAGTGACGCCAGAACCAGTGATCTCTGTAATAGTTATGTAAAGAGATGGCATTCTTAGGCTGCAGACGTGAGGAACAGAAAAATAAGAAGGTATACAGGATCCACCATCTCTAAACCTCCGCCAATCATGCTCGCCATTCTACCACCACAGTATGCACATTTTAATTCTGCAGGTACTATGTACTAAGCCCTGGTACCGTAGCAGCACTGGCGTGAAAAAGATAATTGGGAGGGCCTTCGAACGCTATTTTTATCACCACCTAGGTATCGCCCTACCCACGGAGCCTCCCTGGTTGTTGACCATAATCTACCCCACTTTCGCTTTACCCTTTCTGTCCAACTTAGGCCGCTTGCTTGGCTCACTTCCCTCACCACCAGTACCTTGATGCACCCTCATCCTCTTTGGGGCGGAACTTCCTCCCGCTGAAGGGTTGCCATTTGGGCCCTGAGCTTTTTTCTCGTCATCATTTCAACCTCGTCGCCACCAGTGCTCTTATTGCCGTCATCATCCTGCTGGTTGCCTTCATCCGCGGCGGCGAAGAATTCTCAGCTGTCTAGCTTGCACGAATTGGCTAACTTACGAACTGCTGCCAACCGACGACCGATTTCACTGTCTAGGTCGCCACCGGGGGGGTAACGCTGGCTCGCGCGGGCATCTTGATCGCTTTTTTATTCCAGCTGACAGTCTCCGCACCCAAGTCCTTACAGCCTCTTCCGTTTGGCGGATCCTCCCACACCAAAAAAAACATAGCACATAGCCTGAACCTCGTAATCAACCAACTCTTGGGTCTATCTCTTCCAATGCTCGAAAAAGTTTCTCTCTGATTTGGTATGGGTCTTTGTAATCGTTATCTGTATGCCCATTACTGTAGCCTTAGGTTTCTGCTCCAAACTCTTGGGCTTATCTTCGAGGTAGACCAACACGGCATCAACTGCTTCGAAATTGAATATTGGTATGTATGGTACCCTGCCCGGCTCTTGTCGTAAAGTAGGTATAGTACCGAGGGGCTCGGTCTTCGGGATGTTGTGGGCTGTTTCTTCTGTTTTGGTTTGGGCTGTAGGTTTTCGAATATTCCGGCTGCGTCAAATGTGTATCCACGAACTGCGAGTGGCCCAAAAATCATCCGTTCGGCGTAAAAGCACATAGTGAGCGGGTTGCGTCCTAACTTCTCCAATTTAGTCATCGATTCTAGAGTGAGAAATTCATCATAGTTAGATATGCTTCGCAGATAGCGAGCAAAGATCCTACAAGCAAGGCCAGAGCTACTGTATCCCACTCCGTTCTTTTCATAGAAATACCTCCAATCCATAACGAATAGTCTTCCACCTCGTAAGACTCAGTCAGACAGCAAGTGCGGTTTGCTAGTATTTAATTTCACTGTCAAAGATGGTATTTGTATGTAGTTGGAGCAGGAGTTCAACTTACTCGGTCTTTGCCGACTCTCGCATTTTTTATCTACCGAATAGCGGGATCTAACGGGTCATGGTCTTTACTTCGTAACTATTACTAAGCCCGGTTTACAGTTCCCGCACCGCATCTACGTATCCTCCTTCTTTGGTCGCGTCATATGCAGGCATTTGGACAGCGCGATGGTATGTCGCCTGTAAGCTCATACGCCTGCAGTTTATCTGATTCTTGCAATGATCGAGCTCGGCGTCCTTCCACTAGGCTGTCAGCTCCAGGGTTCCCAACCGTCCGTCCGGACTGGTGTCTTTCGGGGCCCAGCACAGCCGTCCATATCGGGTGTGTATAATTCCGGCCGGGAACCAGGCCGAACGTGTTGTGTGGGCTGGCACACCCAAAACAGGAGGTAGGATCGAAGGTTTGATGCATATTCAGTAGCTTCTCATCCGGTCAGCATACCTCACACATCGTTGATCCGCTTCAGAGTTGGGTGGGTATAAGTGGCTTGCTTTTCCCATCACCCTAACACAATTTCGGCTAGAGCATTACAGGTAAAGACTGTAAGGCCCTGCAGAGTTGTAGTCTGGAAATCAGAAGCCCTAGGGCAAAAGCAGGCGGGGATTCCCAGCCCCGAAAATTGCAATCCAAGGTCGGGCACTGCCGGATGAGACGGACGGTTGCGAACCTTAGTCATCTCACACTACACACCTCCGACAACACACCACACCACATTTTAGTTTTGCCAAGACCGATTTTATCCAATCAAGTTTGACATCGCGAGAAAATTTTTGCTTTGATTTTCAACTGAACGATCTTCAGTCATCCAGAAGCTAAGCACGATGACTCGCTTCAGAGCAAATAGGATGAGCACCTTTCAGAGGGCAGCAGAGCAAGCAAGGAAAATGGAAGCTACCGATGGTAGTTCTTCCGTCAGTGCGAGTGCTTCTAGCGGTGTAGGAGCGCAGATGCATATCGCCCGGGCTTTTCAGCAAGGTATGGACGAGGAAACTACGGGACCTGATAGCAATCAGGAAACTCCGAACAATTGTCTGGGAGAACCGATAGTTCTGCCCAGAGATGTTTACAACGAAACCGCAAGAATGCACAATCAGGAAGCGAGAGAGATTGGACATCCGAGCCAAATAGTGTCTACAGTACACGGAGGAAGCAGTGTAGACGAAGAAGGGAATCTGGTTTACAAACAGCCACGAGTTTATACGATCCTGAGCGATACCCAGAGATCAATCGGCAGACAAAGAAGCATAAGTGTACACAGTCAAGAGTCGTCGAGGCTGTGGTCACCACCACCGACTACGAATTATGGGGGAAGTGAGGTTTCCATCCCGTCGCAAACACCAAGGGCGAGGGTTCAGTCCCCCCTGCCAACTACGAACTATGAGGGAAGTCTTTTGGGCTTGCCTCCAAGCGCTTTGCCAGAGGATCCTTTTTCGATTCCTAGGGCGAGAGCTGGAATTAGTGCGCAGAGGTATATTTTGTCGGAGGAAAATACATGCCAACATGCAACGGGAGAGGAGGGAATGGAGGGGACCCGGAAAGTCTACACACCCATTCCGAGAAAATCTGATGTTAGTGACAGCAGTGAGGATGCGATGACGGAGGTGGAGTGGAGGGACGAGACGCCCTACATGACACCAACAAAGAAGGGAAAAAAGCGCAATAAGGGGAAGGGAGTGAGTAGGCCGAAAACGGCCGAACGACCAATCCGGAATATGCCGCAGACACCTAGCAGGAGAAAGTTGGAGGCTGATTTGGCCAAGCCTGCAGGTGAGGTGACCAATGGGAATAAGGAGGTTGATCTCGAGGCTTTTATTGGCGAGTATCTTAAGAACACTAATGGGATGAGGGATTTTATGATCAATAAGGTGAAATATGATGATAGTTATTCGGAGTGGTGTGGTGAACAGGCGGGCCACATAGCTGTGAGGCATAATCATACGGATGCAGCAGTTGCGTCAACACGAAAAATTGCTTAGAACATACATACCGAGGTGGAGTTGGAACGGGAGTATGCAGGAGACAGGGCGGGAAAGCTCGATCAGAGGTTGGGCAAAATTCAGAAAAAATTGGCCAAGATCGCACCAGTGAATATGGCTAAGATGATTGAAAATGCAATGAAAGATTGCTTGGAAGAAATGATTGATCAGCTGACGGATAGGGTGGTGAAGAGGTTTGAAAATGCAGCTGAAGAAGAGAGGAAAAAGGTGGAAATTCGAAGGGGGAAACAGGTAGAAGCCACCCCTGAGAATGATGGAATGAGTGATATTGAATTTGAGCCTGGAGCGACTTTCTCGGAGGAAGAGAATGAGAAGGTAGCAAAAGTGCTCGAAAGAATAGAGGTGGAGGAACAGGAGTTGGAGGTGTCAAGGCACGCTCCAGCTATTCCTCCGGGAGAGAAAAGGCAGGAGTTTCCTAGGTTCACCCCGAGTGGACAGGTTAGTATTGCGAAGAGACCGGTTATTGCACCAGCAGTACCGGAACAACCAAAGAGGAAGGAGGTGAAAAAACCTGAGGTGAAGGAAGCATCGAAGGGACCAAAGGCTGGGGGAAAGAAGCCAGAGGTTAAAAAACCAACTGAAAAGAAATCGGGAGAAGAAAAGAAGAAGGATACGTGGGCGCGGAGAGCGGCAGCACTGCCACCACCAAAGAAACAACCCGAACAGCAACAACAACAACAACAATCGGGGCAGCCGCAAAAGAAGAAGGGAGACGGCTTCCTTGAGGTTAAGAGGCAGCAGAAGAAGGAAGAGATGAAGCCAGTCCCCCCAGGCCAAAATTCGATGGAGAAGAGAAGGGTCACCTTTAAGAGGGAAAATGGCCTCCCCCTTTCTCTGAAGAAAGATTTGGATATTTCGGCGGAAGTGAATAGAGCACTTTTTGAGGCGAAGGTCCCATATTTTATTCGCATCCAGGGAGTTACGAAGAACACCCGGGGATGCCTGTCAATGATCACGACTGCTGGAGCAACAGCTGAAATGCTGATTCGGTATAGGGAAATCGTGATTAAAGCCGTGAGGAAGGTGGACGCAGGAATTGTGGACATAGGGATGAATGAAATCTGGGAGAGAGTGAAAATACACAGCGTCAATTTTGATAGGTATTTGGGGAAGAAGACAGGAGGAGGACTTGAAAAATTGAGGCAAGAATTGCAGGGTGAGAACGAGGGGGTGGTGTTGCCCCTCGCCATCAACAGGATTGGAGGACCAAAAGATGTGCAGAAGAAGAATGTCATGGCGCAGATAGGTACGGGAATACTCAGGGATAATGGGGGATGAGTTCTGGTAGTGTTGAAGGAATTGTGTTACGGAAAGGCGGAGACGTTGGAAGACGCGGAGGAAGCGGCGAGAGGGTGGCGGTATAATTTAGTAAAGATAAAGAAGTGGTCTGAGGTGTTGCGACGTCGGACGATGTGGCGTGGTTGTTATGATAAGGAATGATGGAAGGGTGTGTAAGATCATGGGATAAGATTCGGATGGTACATCGGAGCATGGGAGATGGTTCGAGGGTGGCAG
>Ga0307512_10004251_pt1 | contig 15818 bp, 19 predicted proteins | sample 14_EM_MG_FD_200267 | JGI IMG/M metagenome (GOLD analysis project Ga0307512, IMG submission 200267) | Populus trichocarpa ectomycorrhiza microbial communities from riparian zone in the Pacific Northwest, United States - 14_EM | ecosystem: Host-associated > Plants > Roots > Unclassified | place... | reverse complement strand
CGTAGTACAAGTGCAGTAAATAACGCGTATTCAGCTACTGCAGAGCAGTCCAGCTAAACCGTCAGGAGAGACGGAAACCTGTCACATGTATATTTCTTCCCATATTATCGCGCCACAGCCACCGGGGCATCTCCCATAGTCTCATCATCTGCTCTGTCGCACGCGTAGACAGGTGCATTTGCCGGCGGTAGCTCACTTTCACTCTTCCCGATGATCATCTCCTCGCTATCATTACCGGTGCCAGATCCCTTTGAGCCACCATAAACTTTTTTGTTATCCTTAACCCCCATCTCCTCGAGTCCGTACGACCCCCTTGCCCCCAGCCGGGCACCCCGAGAACTCTCTGCAGTATATAATTGCTTCGGGCTTTTGTAATTTGGCACACCAACGCTGAAGATCTTCGGTATCACCATGGAAAAGAGCGGGCGGAGGGCGGGGATAGTGCAGCTGATCTGAGATACGGCGAGTTCGACGGCAGACCACACTGGTGCGGAGTCGTAGGTGTAATCTTTGCTACCGAACAAGACACGATGGAGAGTGTAAAGGCGGTAGCAGGACACGATCACGACGCTGTTTTATCCATTAGTACTCGTCTGAGTGGGGGGGTGGGCGGAGAGAAGGCGTACACAATACCCAGAGCAAACATCGACATGAGAACCAACCGTCTTTTGAGTGCAATCTGCAGCCCCCAAAACACAGGCATCGGAAGGCACAGAATCCACGCGTCTCCAAAGATTGAAGTCCCAGCGCTGGCAAAGTAGAACGCGATCGTATTGAAGCATTTCCCACCAACAATTGACCTATCCCAGAAGAACGCTATCGGGTGGCATTGGAGAAGGTCGGAAAAAAATGTTGCAATCGCCTGCCCAATGGTGCAATACAGGGATGCCCAAACCCAGCGCTGGAAGGTTTGGTTTGGAGTAAGGCGTCGGTAGAAGAGGAGAAGGGATACTTTGCTCCATGATAGCACGGGATTGTACAAAAGCTGCATGGCGAGGTCCCACTGGCTTTGGGTAAGTGGCTATGAATGCTTGCTTATAGTGCTGGGGGATACATACCTTCATACCTTCTATGCTTCTAGTGGAATTATGTGGTATATCCCATACATGGTAGCCAATGTACTCTAATTTCATATCTTTTGAGAGGTCAGATACACCGGGTGAGATAATGTGATTGAGGCTTACACATGCAAGTCGCTGTTGCACTAACACACAAACATACGCATCCTGCAAGAAGTGTCCAATCGTCTGTTGTACATTCGTCAGAAACTTGTCCTGTAACTGGCTTCTATCGTAACTCACCAGGACCCAAACTCTTCACTAGATATGCCCTTGTGTACATCCTTGCGCCGACAAAGACAACCGCCAGAGAAGTAAATCCCAGCACTACCCCAAGAAACTCCTGCTGTCGGTTCGAATGATCCAGCAATTCAGGTGGACCGAATTGCGTGAAGTTAAGTGCAGCCCCCGAGTGTGCCATGTTATCGAATTACTGGGCGCTGCAGTCCTATGACATGTGTTGGTTCAATGAGTTTGATGCGTTGTTCTAATTGCTGGTCCTGGGCAGGATAGCAGTTTCAGGGTCGTGAGTTGGAATGTATAGCGTGGTGGGGTAGTATTTTGACGCTACCTGAAGCCTGGGGACAAGACGAGGTGGGGAAAAGAGCAGCTATATCATAAGCGATGCCCGAACCAACGTTTGAACCTGCCCAGAGTGCACCCACACCGACCGACTCAACTTACATTGTGAAAGGCAGGGAAGAGCGAACTCTATTACTGCAGGTCTTTTCCTCACTAGGGTTCCTGCCGCTGTACCAAAAAATAGGGGAACGTCGAACGAAATTACATACATAGGCGGAGGTGCATGAGCTTCATCGGCAGAAGAAGCGCAACACTGAGACAGTGCAGGCCATCTTTCCAACATTTAATAGAGTGAGAACGGAAGGTTCTATGTACTCTAACGGAGCGATCTTGTGTCAGATTGAGGCAACTCTGACCCGTGGTAGGGATTTAGTATCGCAAAATGTTGTGTGGTTGAAACATTGCCGTGCCGTTCCAACGGCTGTTTTCTTGTGTACCCAGAGCGGTAGAAATGGCCACCGTCATTTTTTCGAGTCTTAATCCCTACCACACACCCAATTATCCTCCATGGTAGCTTTCACTGGCTTCCTGGTTACAGTAGTGTGAGAGATTATATTACCCACATACTGGCCTGTTAGTCTCGGAATGTGGTGGCAGTTCGGGTCCTAACGTACGCATCCGCAAGAGGTGGCGGTAAAATCGCTTAATAAACGCGAAGAGCTAGTATATCTGGCACATATATATATTAGCATAGAAAGGCTTGTATCCTTCAACGCATCTGAATTCTAGTTGCAATATAGGTCGGTAGGGCGGACGGATTTTGGTTTATCCGTCATTAGAGTCTTCTACACTAGAATTGTTTACATTCACGAATGGCTCCGTGGATATCCCCGGCATTAGTTCCAGTAGTTTTCTAGAGTCGCACCAAACACTCTAGCACGTTATAAATGGAAATAAACCCCATTGCCTTTGACCTGAAACTGCGCGAACCTTACCTGAAAAGAAAAGTTTGGGCACTTTGCAGTTATTTGACACCTACCAGCATATGCGTTGTAAACGTGTGAGACAACATAACGGCCTAGGCCGAAACGACGAGCTTAAATGGATACCAGAAGCGGGAAAGCCTCTCTATGCATTGTATTAGAAACGACTAACTGTTTGGCTAAAGATAATGTGAACTGCGAGAAATTTTATGTACTATACTCTATGTAGGTATAACTACTACTAAATACTCTATATGAGGCTTTGTAAACACCTACTTTCAACGTATCAAGCTCAAAAATTACGGATATGAGGGTAAATGATCGGACGCTCCACACAGACTTAGCAAGACATGATTATAACATAGCTAGAATAATAACAGAAAATAGCAAAACTAATAAAGACTGGAGTGCTCTAACTTGCAACTAACATTCACCCCTAGTTGGCACCCTGCTCTGCCAACCAAATTCAAAACCAGAACGAACCTTTATCCCCGGATCCGAGTACGTGGGGTGAAACATTGTTGAGATTTGTCAAGAAAAGTTGAACGGACGGGGTCCGTGTCTCAATCAGCTTGTTGATAGATCGGTGCCCAGGCTGTAGGGAATAACGGAGAATCCCAGTTAACTACGAATGTATATATGGTTACTACCATGAAATGTATACACTATCTAAGTATTCATCATGTCATCATGAACCACTATTTAGTGCTGATGTTTATATGGGCGTCGCAGAGGGGTCATTTCTAACACCATTGTAGAAGATCTAGATTAATTGAAGAAATTACTCGAGCACAATATATGTACAGCGACGGCGTTAAAGAGTGCCTAAAATGCCCGATATTTTACAGAACCTTGTACTGATATGGAAGAGATTCTTTAAGATTTACAAGCTGTCAGGATCATGCTCTGCAGTGGGTTGCTGATTGAAAGGAAGCTGCCGCTCGCAAATTGATGTGCCCAGGGACTGGTTCTCACCGCGAGCAGAGTATAGCCGCGCTTTTGGTGCCGGTTGGCTGGCTTCTAAGATGATATGTATAGAAGCTAGCGGAAATGGGGAAGAAGGGTAGAGGAAGGGGATCTCCCCACATAGCTGGGCCATCCGGAGGGAGAAGGGAGAATGGTTACTGTCATATTCTATATAGAGTAAATACAGTATGATTACACACATGTAGCGGAAATGAAGCGTCATTAAATGCAAATATTCAGCGCCTAAGATGCAGCACCATCATTATAATTACCTAGCCTCAAGGAGGTCGCTGCCCTACCCTGCACATTTGCTGTCATCCAGAATGTATGTAGGTACTCAATTACGAAGAGTAAGTCCGTCTAGTATAGCATTTCCAGTCCCTCTGTCTCATCCTACAAATTAACTCCACCTACTTTTCTTGCTAGTCCGTCGCCATGTACGCCACCGTAAGGTTGTCAACGGTCAACGGGAGCTTCTTGTATGAGTGATTCCAAACGAACCAAAGCTCCTCAGCCAAAATCACATGCGATGGTCATTACACAATCGTATAACTGTCTACAGTGCGAGATTTGCATGGTCTGATGGATGCTTAAGGGAAATCTCTGCTCATCGCTATATGATATGCTTAACCTCTTTAACCTCTAGAGTGTAACACCAAACAAGGCTTAGGATCCCATAGCTTCTGTTTCAAAGTTGGCCGTCAATTCTAAGCTGACCGAGACCCTTCATGATGCACGTTCATCCTTGCCATGAAGCCCCTCCAAGAGTAGATTCTTAACTGCCTCGATGAACTCCGAAGACAAGATCTGACGCCGAGATCTTCCGTAAGTCACTCACCCCAATTCCAAAATCCCGGCCTTCATCGGGCACCGTTTGCTCACCCAAGGTAGCAGTCACATTAGAGCACTTAACTCCGTTTTGGTAGCAAATTAAGACTGGAGCATAGACATTGCATGAGGTGTCAATTATTACAACAAAAGTAGACCAATAAGATGACTACAATAACAAGAAAGATACCAGAGTAGGTTTAACGCTCATAACTTTTTCAACTGCCCTTTTGGATGAGCGAGCGAGTATGAATTAGTTAGACTGTAGACGGCTTTGGATACGGCGGGGCTACATGAAGCGAAAAATAGCCGACTACAGACTGGCGTAGTTGACAGCTCGTTAACGTTGTGAATCTAGGCACTAGATCTCTCTGAGGAGTCTCACCACTGACTATAGCAGTGAGCCTATTCGAATTACTTAATTCACAAATACCGAGTGAACATCTACGATTCACACTTGACATTTGACCCAGGTCTTCAAAGTCGCTTATGTACCCTACTCTACATTAACTGCATTGCATTCGCCGAGTATAGAATTGCCTAGGTATCGCTTACCTGCACCTCACTTCAAACGGAACTGGCCACCCTATCGGAAGCTGTGAGTTGATGTCTTTTGACGGCGAGGGTAGAAACTCTCTGAAGTCGCCACCATACGATTTAGGGTTTGTGTAGTAGTTAGCCCAAGTTCTGCTCCTATGAGCCGCAGGTCATTACCACCGCAGTTCATTGGGTATCGTGCAAAAGCCGAGGCTTCTACCAGTTTTCCCGGTAACTTCTGGGAATAACGGTTCCCTTGCGAACCTGCAAGATTTTTTGATTCCTAATCCCTCGAGGCTTTAATGTCCTATGCATGCATCGGATAACTGTAAGGATGAAGAACTAGGTCGCTCCGGATTTGGTTATGAGCCGCCAATCACCCTAATGAAGGCTGGTGTCACTACGCGCGGTTAAATAGAGTAGACTGATTGGCGATTGTAGCCCTGATGGAAAATTTCCACCTGCTCTAAATTCACTGATCATGAATGATCTACCCCCGCCCCATGCAACCCTGTCAGGAATACTGCCAGTTACATGGTTGAGTAACATCGGCCCCACATGTGCGTCCGTGTACTTCGTTCGATTGTCCAATGTTCACACCTTAAACACAACACTGCAACCGCTGCCAGCACCCAATACCAAGAAACGGAACCTGCGGGGCAAGACACGGCGAGATCTAAACCACGAATGGTAACAACTGAGCGTTCGCCTACCTTTTCGGGCAAGTTTCATCACTTACATTTTTGGCACTAAATGTTAGTAACGAGTATATTCCCAGGTAAGGAGAAACTGCCGCGGCCAGCCAACCATGCCTGCCTAACTGCTCTACACATACGAATTCCGTAGCGGAAGATCCGAAACGTCCGTTCCCGTTCGCAGCTAAGATGGAGCGGACGAGTACGTTGTGTGGGGCTCCGTCTGTTTGTCGCACAAATGGGCCGGACATGATGTTACGATTGTTTATCCCCGAGATAGGAGAATTAGTTTAAGGCCACCATTGCACAGGATTGGACAGGGCAAGATCTAGGCAGGTACTCTAGATCGCAGGAATCGTACGACGATTTTTTACCTATTCATAGACACCAATGGTATTACTGTTCCTAGAGTAGACTTATCACAGCTTATGACCGAGCCTCGGATATTATATCTTTTCCAAATCTGGCCATCTTCCTCTAGTATGGCATAGAGTGGTATCAAAATACTCTAGATATACCTACTGTTAGAAAGGGTTGGTTTTTGAGACGAATATTACACGGCTGTTAAAGTAGATCTAAGATTGTCAAACGACAATTTCAAGTTTTATTGACGGTTTCAAACAGTTTAAGAACGATCTAAGAATGATCTAAGAACGGTATTGAATAGTTCAAGAGCGGTCCCAACGACGAAAGCGCATTATAACTATTAAAAAGCCCTTTCTCTTACGGTATGGCATATTTGCCTGATTTATCACGTGTTTACGTGAGGTACATATGTGATGTATATATATATTCAATGTGTCGGATATGTATATCCGCGCCCCCCCCGTTAGTATATTAATCTCCTCTCCCACGTTTTTCTGGGAGACTGTATCGAAGACACGCCGCCTGTTTTTTCAAATCCCGGCACAGCGGAAGTCCATCCGTCACACTCATTTTTTTCTTTCGTTCCTACAGTTTGTCATCACTGCCTTACGCAATGAAGATTTCACAAGTATCGGTATTGGGCTTCTTTGCTACAGTTGCTTCAGCAGCTGCGTTGCCAGTCGAAACGCAGGCAGTGGCTACCTGCTCTTCTGATGTCGTTCTTCCAGCTGAAAAGATCACTCTCACTGATGACGATGTTCACAACTACTCCGAAGTTAGCTTTGGCGAAAAGTTAGAAGACAACAATAAGTCTGTGCGTTCGGATAGACAGTCTTGTAAAGTCATTCCTAGCGATCGAAAATGGCCTTCCAAAGCCAAGTGGTCAATCCTCAGCTCCTTCGTTGAGAAACAGCTTGTCAAGCCTAATCCAATCGGAGATGTTTGTTATCATGGGCCAGCTTACAACGCGGCAAAATGTGCAAATGTCACCGCTGAGTGGAGCAATTCTTTCCTCCAGTAAGTCCTTGATTCTCCAATTCGCCAGTCAAATTATGAGCAGGTGCTAATGCGCAACTCCAGTGCTGACCACCCGACTTCGATCATGTCACCGCTCAACCAGGGTATGACATGCCTTCCCGTGGATGGCTCAGTTGCAGGACATAAATGCGGTTTGGGAGGATATCCGGTTTACGTTGTCAACGCCAGAAATGCGAAGCACATCCAGGCAGCGGTCAACTTTGCTCGCAACATGAACATCCGTTTGGTGGTTAAGAATACCGGTCATGACTTCCACGGAAAGGCCAGTGGTTTTGGATCCCTCAGTATCCGCACACACCATCTCAAGGATATTGTCATTATCAAGAAGTACCAAAGCAAGAGGTACACCGGCCCGGCAATCAAGGCCGGTTCCGGTGTTCAAGGATTTGAGCTTTACGCCGCTGCCCACGCGGCTGGTCTCATGGCTGTTGGAGGCGAAGGAATGGTGAGTCAAGGCCATCGGTTGTAACTTTTATATGGTGCTGATATTTCCTTCCCAGACTGTTGGCTGGGGTGGTGGATACATTCAAGGCGGTGGTCATAGCCCGCTTTCTAGCATCCACGGTATGGCTGCCGATCAGGTTCTGGCCTACGAAGTTGTCCTTTCAAATGGCCGCTTCGTGACAGCTGATCCTGATCATAACTCGGATCTTTTCTGGGCAATGCGTGGCGGTGGTGGCTCCACGTATGGTGTGTTGGTCTCTATCGTTGTCAAGGCATTCCCTGATGTGCCCGTCACCATCTCCACATTCACCTTCGACCCATCTCCCAAAGATATCTCTAAGTACGCCACCGGAAACACTGCCAACGATGATTTTTGGACCGTCATCAAGCACTACCTCTCCCTCTTCCCCGCGCATGCCGACAAAGGCATCTACACCTACTTCAACATCTTCCCTAACACAACTACCCCCGGCGCCCAGACCTTCACCATGCAGCCTTTTTTCGCTCCCGGAAAGACCGAGGCCGAAGTCAACGCGCTTCTTGCATCAACAGTTAAGGTTGCCACTTCAGTTGGAGTCTCGCTCAAGCCGAAAACGGTTGCATACCCAGGTTTTTATGAAGCCTGGAAAGCCGGGTTTCCCAAGGAGTCGATTGGTTTGTGGAATGTACAGAGCGGTTCTCGTCTCTTCCCTCGCCACAACTGGGATTCCACTGCCAAATTTGATGTTCAGTTTGACGCCATCCGTGAGGTTGTCTCCGCGACATACTTGATTGCCTTTAACATCGCCCCAACTCTTGCGGCCGGTAAGGTTACGGCTAACGAGAACGCTGTTCTTCCTGCCTGGAGAAACACCGTCTTCCACGGTAGGTTTTGTCCCTCCCAGCGCGAAAGATCGGGAATCTGACATTCAGCAGCTATTACAGCCGTGCGGTGGGACATCAATATCCGCGACTATAATGATATCAGGGCTAAGCAGAAAGCATTTACCGATGGTCCTATGCAGAGGTGGCGCGATGTTTCTCCCGGATCTGGTGTCTACCTCGCCGAGTGCGATTATAACGAGCCCAATCGCCAGGAAGCTTTCTGGGGCAGCAAATACCCAAGACTGTACAAGCTCAAGCAAAAGTATGATCCTCTCGGTGTCTTCTTTGCGGAGACCGCTGTCGGAAGTGAGGATTGGCGGGCTGGTAGTGATCATTTGGGGCGCCTGTGTCCGGTTTAGGTTAGGGCGACAGCATTGAGTGGCGAGTAAATATTTCTTGTATCTAATGGATGTTTTTCAAGTATATAATATCTTTATGTGATATGATCGGGGGGTATATGTGGGTAGTTAGGACTAAAATCTGTAATAGATTGATAATATGCCTCGTTCATATATACGCTCATCACAAGTGACCTGAGACAGTGCTAAGATTACAGACTTCCGAGTTCAGCGCTAATATAACACTGACAACATGGCATGACTCAGAGAAATGGGAGTGATGATACAATATAATTGATAACGGACTCTCGACTCCTTAACCACAAGAGCCTTCTAACTTCCTTCGACTGGGTTAACCGCTAGACACCTCACTGGAATTCCGGATTATACAAGCAATAGGCCTTGCGTTAAAATCCACTGGAAATAATAATCTTGTGAAGGAGACGTCGATGTTGCATGTGTACCTGCATCGCGAGTCTCGGCTCCGTTTGATGGCGGCTTGTTTAAGGATATGCACAGTCTGTATCAAGATCAGTGAGAACGGCTCATGTCAAAATAGTACAAACGCGTATGCAAACGGATATGGATATGGGAGCCTATATATACAGGCCTTGGGGCCTCGAGAGATCAGTCAACCAAGTCATTCAAGCATCCAAAGTAACAGTCGATGTTCAAAGTAGAGATAGAGAGAAGCTTTGATTGTATACTATCTAAGAGGGCCACAAGGCCACATATATATGAGAGTACAAGTACGGCTGAATGCCATCAGCCCGTATCAGAGTCAACAGTCATCTCCAGCCATACAAGACATCATCGTCTCCAGTCATACAAGACACCGTCTCCGGCCATACGAGACTCATCTCCGGCTGAAACCTGTATATGCAATAGTCGATGTTACTTTGGATGGTTTGGTGACTTCTTGATTGGTTTCTCTATCTCGAGGGCCAGAGGCCCGTATATGTACAATCTCCCATATGCGTACGCGTATGCTCTATCTGACATGAGACGTATCACCCTGGTCCTGATGCATATCCTCATACAGCCACCATCTTCATACAAGACATCAGACGGTGCTGAGACTCACGATCCAAGTACACATGCAACAGTCGAGAATTTCGAGTATGTGAGTGATGGTTCATGATCCAAGCCACAAGCAGCCGTTTTGTAGAATCTGCCGACCTCTAAACTACAGCTTAGACTCTTCCACCACCTTCTACTTACCACTGAAGTGCAGTCCCACTTGTCAACTTCTATAGTCCTCTCCTTCAAAAGCCTTAGATAGCCGGAGGAATTCGGTACCGAGAAGGTTAAAACCTGAAAAGTGAAATGCTGATGGAGCTAACAAGCTGCACAAGGATGTCCTCCGATTATGACCATTTCTCTAAGGATATCTTCTGACATACCAAGAAGTTCGCTTGCCTAGATTGTTCGATAGTCTGGCTTTTTTTCTTCGTAAAAATACTCACTTGGGCTGAAAAATATACCCATCGGCATCTACTATCCACAGTAAAAGACTCACCCTCATAAGAAACAGAGATGGAAAATCCTCCACCACTCACTTAGACTACTCTGTTGGTCTCAGTTTCTGTTGCCTTGGAAAGGTACGATACGCCTAATTGTTCTGTAATCGTCGTTTTCAGAGTTTCATGCTTGAAATCCTTGATCAGGACATCAAAACTTACCATTGCCATGCGAATTAATGGATCCCCCGCGTTATAAGACTTCTGCTGATACTTGCGATTAAAAAAAGTCTTTTGGGGTCACGATTCAAGAAGAGAGTCGATGGTAGATCGTATCGTAACTCAGGCCCGGAATATCGAATACGGGGCTTGCATGCAGTGGACATGGCAAAAAATAGAGACGAAAGGACTACGAAGCGGATTGCTAAGTGGACTGTGAGGAGCTTTGAATGTCTGCCGGTTGAGTAGTTTGAACATGGTGAAGCTGTAGGTTTTGACTAACGTAGAGGATGGATCGGGGAGATAATTGGTGACGGAAGAGAGCGTCTGTTACAACTTAGAGAAGCACGTCGAACAAGTTCAATGCTAGCATAAACCCTAAACCGCTGCCCACCTCATCTTAAACACGCCTTTACACTGCACCGCCTCCCCTCGTCTCCCTTGATTCTCCCCACACCCCTCGCTTCCGTCTACGCCTTCGCCGCAGCATTGTCCCATGACTACTTACAACGCACCCTTCTTCCCCCCTTTTCCCCGACACTTCGCATCTCCTCGGCATCTTCGACTATAGTGACACAGTTAGGGGTGAATATTTCGCATAACGACTGCCACCGGTCTATTCCGTATGTGACTCTTGCGAAAGCAACAGCATATAACCAGTCTACGGAGCTACACATAACCGACTAGTCGATCTGACCACTTGCGAACTACCTCGATCCGAGCAACAACTCCATCCAACAATATGGTCAAATATGTCAAGGAAGAGGAAGCGAAGGGCAATTACTCAATCCACCCTCATTGTCGTTCGTAAGTTTCTCTTATCGCCAATGAATTCAGGAATTGGAAGTTATCTAACGAATTCCACTTCTACTGGGGTCGACAATGACAGCAAAGAAGAACGTACCCGAAGGCTCGTCAAGGACATTCGGGACCTCCAGCAAGCATCCCATACCCCGCCGCCCCTGTCCCCAGACCGTCCTCTCGGGCTTCTTCATGGGTATGCATGGTTTTCTTTTGATGCAGGTACTGGGTGTGGGATATATCATCTCCGCAGCACGAGCACTGGTGGAGTGTGAAGACTTCTAGCTGCCCTCCTGGGAAATCTGAAGGAGGTGGAGTTTGGTATAGTTGTGGGGGTATTAGTGTTGTAGTAAATATCAGCTACATTGAATTATTGGTCGGGTTCCGCTAATCGATTGCTTCATAGAATCGCAAATGTGGGAGACATTGATGGCTTCACCCACAACACCAACCAAATCTGTGAGGCTGTGCAGTATTTCTGCCACCATCACCACCATTAGGGAATAAAATTGGCGCTTTGTTTGAATTAGAAGCTGTTCCTTGAGTGATTGCCTATCTCTAATGGTCATGACGTGTGCACAACATACCCTGTCAACCCCGCAATACATTATGCCCGTTATGTCTTCATCGTCACCTCCTAGACTGGTTATCATCTGCGGCTGGCGAGTTTCCTGCTTTCAACCACTACACTACCTCCACTACCATTACCATCACCATCACCGCCACTGCCACAACTACTGCCATTTGCTTCTATTCTCTTACCAACGGATCCTCTGAGGTACCAGCTCGTCTTTTCACTGACACCCCATCCCCCAATACAAATTGCCTTGAACTCCCCACACTTTTCCTCGTTATTTTTAGATGAAGATAGTTGATTCTGTTGTGTACAGTAGTAGACTTCATCTCCAACCATCTATCTACATTTGTGTAATCAGGGCTTGGGTTACACCCACAGCAGTCCTCTAGGGTAGGTTATCTACATACATCCAGAACCTCTCACTAACCGGACCAGAGTGATAATATGTGCAGCGGGTATGTGTGCCGAGATTGAAAAAAGGTCATATCACTGGGACATCCATTTCATTCTTCGAACTAGTCGTGTTTGGGAAGTAAAACTCTGCCACATTAACACCAAAATACCCCCGATCGATAGCGTATGCATTGCAGCTCCCAGACTCCAACCTATCGGTGCTCACCTTTGGAAAGTGGTAACCGCAACTGCACTCACTCCACGACGTCACCTTGCTCAATGCATGAGCGTTCTTCCAACAGGATCTTTTCCGTCCGCTTTACTGGCTGTGCAGTTGGCCAGTGCGTTGCATATTGTGCGCAAATGGATAGCTGGCAGCTACACCGCACCGACGAGGCTGGCTATTTCTGTACCTATACCGCACTCAAAGGAACCCTTTGTAGATATTTAAGGGTAATATCTCCTGATAATTTTGTGGCCAAATAACACCCTTATAGGCGATTCCCTCCGTCAAATTGGCGAACATGGCACCTTCTACGTTCTTATGCATTATCCTCACTATATATGCTCTCCCGCTTAGAGCTCTCCCCCTTGCCACTGCAAACACACAAAAAGCCAACGAAACGAGACTCAGCTGGGTCGCAGAGCCCGATGGTCGCGGCTCGTTTTCGATTCTTTTGTCATGCACAGTCGCCATCGGTCTTTGTGTTTGGACCGCTATCCACTTAAATGTCGAGCCTATATCGATGCGAACTAACGACAACCTTAAACCACCACCGAATGTTGTCGGGAAGTGCTTATGGGCATTTATCACTCTCATTATGCCTGAGTTTGTATCGACCATAGCACTGCATCAGTACTATACCACTCAAAGATTTTGTCAACATGTGAATGAGTCCAGTGAAAGCGGCAAGATTATCGGGATGATGCAAGCGTTCTATGCGACAATGGGAGGCATCGCGCACGTTAATTTCGACGGTAGCCGTGTTCAACCAACTGAGGGTTGGGATCTCGAAATGGGACGCCTGACACCATTGCGTTTCGACAAACTGTTAAAGGAGGAATGGATGGAATTGATCCGAAATTTCTCCACCGTTGAAGTTGAGATCAGAAGCAAACAGGATGTACTCGCAAAAGTGCTTGTATGCTCGCAAGCTGGTTGGGTTCTGGTGCAGTGTCTAGCCCGCAAGATCCAAGCACTACCAATCACCCCGCTAGAACTCCATACTGCGCTGTATATTGTGAACTTAATGTTCATGTATGCTTCATGGTTGCAGAAGCCGGTAGACCTCGGGCGTCCTATATTAATGAGTTTCTTGAGTGGTTCCCCACATCCGGTTTCCATTGTTGTCAACCAAGACATTGAGCCTGAAGTACCTCGCGCTATTTCCGATGTTGTGTCGACGCTATCCCGAATCATGGAATCCCTTGAAAAAGTCAGTGAAGGAGTCCGCGAGATCTATTCCGAGACTGAACTGGATGATAACGACCACATGCAACTGAATGATATCGACCACGTGGAACATTGGCACAGTTTAACTGCCGCCTTGGATAAAGCTAGAGAGTTGAAAATGACAATGTTAAATGGAGGGCCAGATGATAATATATCCAATGCATTGGAGATTGCGCTGCGAGAAATGACAAAAGGTACATATCAATATCTACTGCCCTCGAAATATCTTCTAGTTAAGCTGACTCCTTGTTAGTGTATGTTCTTCCAAGATGATGAATGAGAGGCTTGGTGACGGAGGTAAAATCAAAACGGCTAGCTGACGAGTTACAGAGCAAATTCGGCGCAAAATGGAGATGTAATCCGCTTCACCCGGTCTCACCTAAGGCCACTTAGGACGGCACAAGACCTCGTCCTCCGTTGTCAGGTTAGCGCAGCGCCTAACTCCTTTACATGGAAACAAAAACTTCGAGCAGAGATATTAGCGAGGGCAGACTTATTGCTTCATGCAATGTCAAAGAGTTTGGTATGGAACCAAATCATTCAAATCCCCGGGTTACTCGGTCCTGGGGCATTTTTCGAGAATGAGATTGAATTTTCGGATACCACCATTGTGCGGAGAGTATTCAACAAACGCTGGCAGATGTTGCATCGTATCATATTACTAGCCTTCGTCGGTACCACAGGAATGGTTTACGGCGGCATTCACGCGACGAAGTGGAACGAACAGTTTCCAACAGCTATTGAACAACATCTCTGGCAAGTCTCCAGCTGTATTGGCGCTCTCGGGATAATTCCAGTGGTACTGCTGGGATTGCCCGGCTTCTCCGTTGTTTGGATCTCTCGAGAACGCCCCCGTCGGTACTTCGATTCAGTTTGCGTTGTTTGTGGTGTGGTGACGGGACTTGCGTTTGTTGCTGCAAGGACCTATCTGGTAGTTGAATCTTTCGCCAGCATCAGGTCTCTCCCTGCGGGTTCGTTCCAAGTGGTTAAGTGGTTGGATATCTTTGGGGCGGGAAAGTCCATAGGACAGCAGTGAATTAGGATCGCCCGGTGCTTCCCATTTCACACGCTCATATCTAGCGAGTGTATATGTGAGAGGGATGGAAGAGACGATTTTCTGTGTTGTAAATGTTGTACATAGAGAAGTTAAGGTACTAAGGGTCAGTGGTTAGGTCGTTTCGAATGTATATACTTTTCTGTCTCATAGACAGGCGACCTTTGCCTATTCACGAACAGGAGTCAATTCGCGAATGGGAAGCTATCGAGAAGGAGACTTGGGAGGGATTAGAACAAACACGAATTCGAACTGTAGTATGGCAGAAAAGATAGAGTTGCCGAATGTCGGATGCTGTGTCGGATGCTATGGATGCGGTATGCGGTTCGTCCGGTCATGTATTCAGGAAGATGGTGCAGAATCAACACACGTCTATCAATAAGTAATGATATCTGAACGCTATCCGTCAAGGAAAGACCGCTCACTAATGCAAGTGACATGGCACCCAGTTATAACATGTAGGCGGAGGATGATATCGCGAAGCGAAACTTGGACTGTCAGTCGCGCCTATGCGAGCTCTCTCACTCAAAAGCATGTAGTGTAGTAAAGATGGAGACTAAAAACAAGAGAACTAAAAGAGTGCCCTTCACAAGCTCATTTTAAGATGCAAGCTTGCGAGCGACGAAAAATTCAGGGAACAAGAGCACTACTTAAGTACTTAAGTACTTACGAAGGTACTGTGCCGAGAGATGATCATGGACAACGAACGTCACCGGTCTCTGCTACGCATCCCATGTAACCAAGGTGTTCGGTTAATCTGTTAGCGATGTAGTAATAAATAAAGCATATTTTACCTGATCTCGCCTGCTATCACCTACGCTTTGTGTAAACTTTCGCCGAGCGAAGCAAAAAGTCTGGGCACGAGAGCATATTTTACCCTAATTTGCTCTTATACCAGACTTTCTTTTTTCTCTTCGCGTTCACCGAGCGAGCGGGCACAAGAGCAACTCTAATTCTCACTAGTTTGAGTCTGTCTTTGCATCCTCCTCCTGCCCCTCGCCCGTCCTGCCCCTCGCCCGTCCTCCTGTCGACGTCTCCTCCACTTAGTTCCATGCTGTAGGATGTTGCTGTAGGATATTGGAAGCTTTTTTTTCTTTTTTTTTTTCGCTAGTGTGTGCTTAGTGTTGCTTGTTCGCAGCTGGCCGCTGTCTCCAGAGTCATTATTTGGGACTGATTGGAACGCGAAATCGGTCATTTTCAAATTGCTGTTCGTTGTTCACCT
>Ga0307512_10004249_pt1 | contig 15835 bp, 8 predicted proteins | sample 14_EM_MG_FD_200267 | JGI IMG/M metagenome (GOLD analysis project Ga0307512, IMG submission 200267) | Populus trichocarpa ectomycorrhiza microbial communities from riparian zone in the Pacific Northwest, United States - 14_EM | ecosystem: Host-associated > Plants > Roots > Unclassified | place... | reverse complement strand
ATAAATTCTTAAAATATATTTGAAATAAGCGTTTTTACCAAAACTAGCACAATAATAATAAAAAATTTAAACTAGTACAACTGAAATAATAATTCTCAAATTAACATAATTTGACTAGCTGTGCAGATGACACTTGTGCATCTCACACAAGCAAAAAAAGATTTCTTTTTTTTTTTGTTAGCCCATATTTTTATTTAGTCCCTTAATTTTTCTATTTAGTAAAATTTAGTTATATTATTATGACCATCTCATCTGTTGTTTTGTGTAAAAACAATAACTAGAGATAATATTTATTTTTTAATAAAAGTGCTAAAAAAATAATTAAATTTTGCCTAAATTAAATAAAAATAAGTTTAATTATTGAAATAATCATAATAATAGAACTAAATTAACTAAACATAAAAATTAAAGGAACAGATGAGAGAAGAAAGAAGAATTATAGGCTACCACAATAACAAAAGAAAAAAAAAGTAAAATAAAGAATGAGATGTTAAGAATACACCTTGGTTTATAACTTTAATATTATTAAAAAAATCTTGATGATGCTAATAAAACTAAAAAAAATATTGACTTACTAGAATTTTTTTTTTTTTGCTAGTTCGGAAAATATTATTTTTTTAATGTATTAATTTGGAAAAAAAACACTCAAAAAATAGAGACCAAACAGCTCCAAAATTGAGTTTTTGCATACAGGGGTAGTGAAATCATGAGGGTTAAAAGAAATATTTGATATCACGGAAAAGAAATTATTTTTTAAAGTATTTTTTATTTGAAAATATATTAAAATAATATTTTTTTATATAATTTATTTTTAATATTAGCACATCAAAATAATAATAAAAAACTAAAAAAATTATTTAAATAAAAAAATTAAATTTTATTAAAAAATATATATTCAACCATATTTTCAAACACCCTTACACCACCCCTGGATACTTAAATTTGCAGCAAATGTTCTACCACGTCTTCAAGCTATCTATCTACACATTTTCGGAGACTTTAAAGCTAAATTTTTATGTATAAATTATGGAAAATCAAATAAATGATCTTGAAATTGTTTCTTACATGGAAGTTTTAAAATTTAAAAAATAATTACATTTGACTTGCTTTGACTTGCTAATCCATCTTTAAATTTATGGTACTCATCTTATCATAAATAACACTAGCTATCTTATCATCTAAGTTAATGCTTTGATGATCATGATTAATCCATCTTGTATGATTTATTTATTTATTTATTTTATCAAAGTAATAATACAATGCATGTATTTTTCATTGAAAATATATCAAATTATAATTTCTTACAATTTTTTTAATGTTTTTAGCATCATCATTTTCAAATCTAAATGTATCTTGAAAAATAATTTCAAATACATCATTAAATACAATCTAAGTAATGGATGGCAAATAACTCCAGTATATAGTATTGTAATCTAAGTAATGGATGGCAAATAACTCCAGTATATAGTATTGTAATCTAAGTAATGGATGGCAAATAACTCCAGTATAAAGTATTGTAGTGAATAATTTTTTTAATTAAAAATATTTAATTTTTTTATATTAATACATCAAAATTATTAAAAATACTTAAAAAATATCAATTTAATATCTACATGAAAAAAGTAAACTAAAAAACACTTTTGTGAAAGTCACCAAAACAAAGATCAGAAAATAACACATCACAGCTTTGAACTTTTTATCCTTCGATCACCTGTCAAGCAAACTCCTTGTAAGACCGGTAGTTGCCAAATGCCAACCAAGTTTGTCCAAATGGTGGTTATGTCCTCTTTTTTTTTTTTATCAATGGGAATCCCTATAAAAAAAGAAACTGAATAATGCAAATTGCTCATCAATCCATGACTAAGAAAAAAAGAGAGAAACAAAAAAGATGGACACCATTATACAATTACAGTGAGGACTTTAAAGGGTTTGGAATTTGACGGTTGAACTGGAAAATGACAAAAACTTGGATATTCAAAGATTACGCAGAGAAAATTGTAGGAGGAAATCATGACCAGTTCAAGCCGCAAGTTATAGCCCTTGCATCTGAATAAAGTAATGAACAAAAATCTACGATCAAACCACAAAAATCACTTGATTTTATATTCAAAGCTGACAAGATTATATTAGCAGATGAGCCTAAATTCAGTGTTTGTAAAGGTTCATGATTTCACAAATCTAAGGTTAAAAGTAGACAGGGAAATTCTTAGAGATCAGGCAACACATCAAAACACTCCTATCTTGATAAGGGAAAGAATTAAATAATTTCGTGAGGTAGCTAAAAGGTACAAAATATATTATATATTCAAAAAAGGAAACAAAAACCATAAATAAAAAAAAGAGGGTGCCCTAGGAACCACTAAAAAAAATGCAATTTATCATGTATATATATACATTTATCAGCAGTAACAGCAAATCTTCAGCCCCTCCACAACCACCCAGAGTTTGGCATTTTATCACCACAACTAACATAAAATAGACAGAAAGCCCTTAATTGCTTCCTTCAACATTGTCTTCTTCTGTTCCTGGCATGCAGTGAAAGAATAACCAAGAAAAAGGATACGTGGACATATAGTGGTGGAACTTGTAGCCCACTATAATTTGGTCTAGTCTTAAAATGCTCAAATCAAAGAGCAAGAGAGCTGACCTCATCTTCCTTCCACAGCCCTTCGTCGTACTTGTACCACCGCATGAGCCCTTCGTCATTTCTTGTTTTTTGGCACATGATGCAAGTGTCACTCATGCAGGCTAAGAAGTCGTGTAAATGAGAAGCCTTCTCCAGGATAGTTTTATCAAGCTGCCTAACAATTCTTCTTGGCGCGGGAGGTGGTGGGACTTCTATCAGAAGGCAATGCGATATGTTGAGCACTTCTAGGCAACACAAATTATCCAAGACGAAGATCAATGTGTCCTTATATAGCATTGAGCATCGGAGGCTCAAAACTTTTAATGTTGGAAGATAGGTAACAAGGGAGGAAGCAAAGTAAATGTCAAACGGGCCCATGATCTTGAGTTCACTGAATTTCCTGCAATTAGTAGCAATTGCCTGAACAAGACGAGGGGAATTCACTATACTAGGCATTGTCAGGGATTCAAGATCCTTCCACAGCTCAATAGCTTTGATCATTACAGTCTCTACTCGATTCCATGCTGGCAAAACAAGTCTTTTAAGGCGTGGGCACCTGGACAGAGGAAAAAGTCAATTATATAAATGTTATTGTCCCTGGCACAGTGTTGCCTATTCTCCAAAAAGAAGGGGAAAAGGCAAAAAGAGAACAAATACTAAAGACATCCATGTAACATCCAGTAGCATATAAAATCACATTTATATTCTTACAGCGAGCAGGGAAAAAAATAAAACTTCATCTAAGCTGCATGCCATCATGTGACTTAAAATTATGTTAGCAATATCTGTGGTTCCTAAACAATTATGATATGATAATTGTTCCTAGGCAATAAAACAGAGGTCCTAAAATTAAAAAAAAAAGATGTTCGCAACAGAAAAAAGTAGTTTGTGCTCGTTAAAATGCAAATGAAAGGTGATGCTTCCATGAAAAATTATTTTATGATGAATGCTCCATAATGCCACATTGATCATGTACAATCACAAATAAGTGATTCCCTTTACAGCATAAATTGCTACTAAGAACTACATACACCACATTTAGCATATAAACTATAATCCAGCTGGACAATACTATTCCACAAACTTTGTTAAGCACTCCACAAACTTCTTTCAGCATCTCACTCCTTCAAACCACAGTGTTATTTTTACAAGCTGTTTCCAATGGACCCCCAGCAATAACTGCCCCAGCTGAAACATCATTAAACAGTTTTTCATACTTTATTGACATCTTTTAACTTGGTACTCATGTCTTAGGTTTATTTTAAAGTCTTTACAGATACAGAGGACCCCCTTTGCATGAGAAACCAACAATAGTGGATAGCTTGGTTAACCTCTGTATTCTTAGTCTACTAGTTAAGAATCTCAATAGCTAACAGCAATGGGATCTGTGCTAGTAACAGCCATGCCAATTATCAGACACTCCTGGGAGAATAAATTACTAAATAGTTTGAATCTAATCAACCATAACCTTACACAGCCTTTTAGCAAAAGAAGCATCATATTATATTTTGATCTACCATTCTACCTCAAAAAAGCCATATCATATCATTAGAAACCATTCACTTCATATTTTCACCATGTTCAATTATATTAAAATGCCCTAAAACAACATAAGGGATGCTATTTGTAAGGCTACAACATTCCTTCAACCTCATTCATGAGTTTCTCCCTGTTTTTGCCACTATTTGATGCATTTATGAATCCTGAAACAAATTGCCATCATTTGCTTTGCTAACAATCAGATGTAAAATCTGCTAATCCACTTTCAGCATCATACTCACCACTTTACTATCCCAAGAAAGTCACATGTCCAACCACTAGAAACCTGAAAATAATCGATTATAAAAGAGCACCCAGGAAGTACATCTATAGAATCCTTATTCAGTCGTAAATTCTAGTTTCAACAATACATTTGACCTTTATTTATATCTTCAGACTGCCTTATTACCTCTACTTCAAAGGGGCCAGTATTCCCCTTATTCCAGGCAGCTATATTTTTCACTTGACCCCTTTTTTTTTGTTAAAGTGATTGATAATATAGCACAAAACTAACCATTCTCTGCATTATGACCAAACAAATAACTATTTACAGCTGTGCAGTTTCCATACTTTAACATTGTTGTCAAAGAAATCATCCTCAACCATATCTAAAGTATCGAACTTGTTCAATTCATCTATAAACCACTACTACCTCCAAAGACACATTGTCACAAGAAACTTTCAATCTCTATCCAGTAGCTGCACTCAGATATAGAATTACTGAATACCAAGCATTCTAAAAAGTATAACTTAGTCACTCTGAGTCTGGAGGGTGATGCTGCATTGAACATGGCACATCTCAACTCAAGTCCAAATCTGTGATAACTTACATTTTAACAACTCCACTTCCGGCCTCTATTTTGAAAGTTAACAGCTTATTTATACCAGCCAAGTATCAACTTCAATAATTCAAGGCGGATTGCTTTAACTTGATACGTTGACAATACCTCCAAAACCACTTCTGTATTTAGCCATAACCGACCAACTATACATTTTACAAGGTTAAGGAGCCCTTTCATAGCAAACATGTCTTCTAACTCCAAGGAGCAACTATCTCTTTTCTCAGATCCGGATGGGCATATCCAACTCATCCAATCATACCAGTTGTGACATCATTACTAACTTAAAACTTTTGAGTTCGGACTACCTCATTCTCCTCTGTTGACAGGTTTCACCTGACCCGATTCCCACATGCCTCCACTCCTCAGCTCAGAGAATTTGCGATAGCCTCTCTTCTCATTCCACTGAAATCAGGCACACTGACTTCTTATTAACATCCTTAGATCATTTGCAGTAGCCTCTCTACCCCAAACCAACCTGTAATAAATATATTAACAAGACCTTCATGGGGCACTCGATTACTTTTTGCAACAAGTTTGAGCCACTGAATGAACCAACCATCAGATGCACATTTTGCCTCTCACATCTCCCCCATTTTTAATTCAATTAGCACATGTCCTTCAATATCTAATCCACCACCTTTTAACAAATTTCATCTTCAAACTCTACTCCCAAATTTGATTAGATTGGTCACAGCAACTCCCATCAATCATCATCAATTACCCCGATCCTAGAATCACCTAGAGTATAACCTCTAGTATTCAAAATTCATCATCTTATACTCTTAGATTGCATATCAATTATAAAACCATCACCAAGAAAGGACACAGACATTATCAGAAACTTAAACAAAAATTTAAAACATAAAAATCCACCAAAAAAAAGTTACCTTTGAGCAGTATAAGTCAAGTGGTCCTCGCTCACATACAAATTGAAGTGAAAGAACAACGATGTTATATTTCCCCGGCTGAGACTCAATGAAATCTTCAAGAATCGAGTCAATGTCTTATCAGAATGACCATGCACATACACATAAGGCTCTAATGGGATTTTGATGAAATTAGATTTCAACATGGACAAATCAAGAGTTCTCCACAGAAAAGGATCACAAGCAGCCAAGCGCCACGAGCTACAAACATGAGCAATGCCTGAAGTTAATTCAAACACAGTCAATGACTGAAATATCTTCACCAAGATATCAATGTCCATGTCCTCCCATCTCCTCCTCACAGTTCCACACTCTTCTATTTCACGAAATTCCATTGCTTCACAACAAAAGAAAAACCTACAGAAACCAAAGAAACAAAAAGGGAATCGTGAAAAACCACAAGAATTCTAGAATCAATCCCAAAAATCGAATATTTTCAACTCCAAAAACACAAAGAACCCACAATTCAAGTACAAAAGATCAACTAGAAAAGATTTGGATAGCCCCCCACGTGCATCTACAATGATCTTGTCCAGATCACAACACTCCAAATATTATCTCAAGATTAATAATCTATGATCCTCTACGATCCAAAATGGATCTGGGTTCTGCAGAAACATAAAAGGGAGTAAGCAGAAGAAGGTAACAGCAAATACCTGGGAAATTGAGACTTCTAACGTTAGATTCTTGCCGGACTCCAGAGGGTAATAATAAATAATGTCTGAAATGGTTCCGTTTTCCTGAAATAAACAGGAAAGAATCAGATGGGAGAGGCTGTGATTTTACCCTAAAAGCCTTATGTTCGTTTCATAACGTTTGCCTCTCTGCAAAATAATCGAACTTTACATGGGACATACAGGTTTGCTTGTAGAGTGGTGACGGACCAATCCTGTTCCAGTCAATTCATGGGGTTAGTGGAGCATTCGGTATCCCTACTTACAGTATCGCTTTATTTTGGTCCCTGTACTACTTGGTACCATTATTGACATTTGAGATAAAGGAAAGGATCAATTGGATTACAAAAATAACATAAAATTGTCTTAGGAGGAAAAGATGACCAGAAAAACAAAAAATTGCATCGTTTATTGTAAAGAGACTACACGATGCCCTAGAACGTTTTCAACTGTGCTGAGGATCTTAACAGAATGCAGTGAACGAAGATGGATAAAAGGTCATCTCACCTGCACAGGTTAGCTTACAATTGCATTAAAGGCATATACAGCTGATCAAGGTGCTCCAACCATTGTATAAAGGGTATTTAATCTCTGGTTTTGGATAATTTCACAGCATCTGCACTCAACTACTCGTAAATTTGAAGAAAGAAAAATCAATTGAAATAAGAGAAAAGCCAAGACTCGTAAATTGTTGCTATTTTTTCTTATGTTCATCTTTGAAAAAAAAGTCTTTTTAGATATCAATCTAGTTAGATTAAACAAGTATTTCCCTCGTTATCACTGCAGCTTGGACAAAAAAACCTTTGAAATATATAAAAATAATATCTAGATTTTAGAAACATTTAATTTGATATTATTATTAAACGGATTAAAACAATTGAAACTTGAGAAATTATGATTTAATATTTTGTTTAGATCAAGTTTAAATTAAATTACTGTGTGGACGTTTAAGGGAGTTGACATAGCATAGATTATTTAGAGAAAATATTGTTGTTCATTCACCCGTAATTTAGATCATAAAATTTTCTAAATTAAATTAATTTTTTATTTTGTTACATGATAAAAAAAACATGAAAAAACATTTATTATTAACCCAATACTAAATAATAAAATTTAATAAAATTCTTATATTAAAAAAAATATAAAAAATCCAAAAAAAAAACCCTTAAAGGGCCAATAAAAAAATAGTTCTAAGACACACGGGCATAATACTTTTTTTTTTGTTCGTCCCTTCTATTTTTTTTTTTAAAAATATGCAAACCTAAAAGGAAATATTGTCGCCATTAAAATGATTAAAGAAATGTATTTAATGAATAGTTAAACTGACCTAGTTCTTTTAATTGTGTTTATAATTATCATCCAAGATTTGATATTTTAAAAAATACATTAAATGATCATATGATATAAAACCAAAATGATACACAAATATAACGAAACACAACCAACTTCTGATAGATGGATGGTTGGTTTCCTTGAAACTAAATCCTCCATGACTAACACCTTCTCAAAATCTCCGTAAATTTTTGTTTCTCAAAGAAATGTCTAACCAAAACGCTTGTAAATTGTGATTGTGATGTAAACGGTCAAAAGAATAATGTCAAAAGCTTTACTTAATATCTTAAATTTTTGTTTAAAATGGTTTTTTTACATGATATTTGATGATCAAAGCTCAAATCTCTGTTAAAACCTGAAAAACTTTCACTCAATTTCTGCTATGGTACTGTCAGCTTTTTCTCATGTCCCAAGAAGGCGCGCGCGATGTTCTCCAAACGTCCAAGGCAAACTGAGCTTTCAATCGTACAAAAGCCAACGTTTTCAGGTTGTTCCATCAATTGAGAAGTGGACTTGCAGAGATGTCAATGATCATGGCATTGCACGTGCTGTGCACAGTCCCATATAGCATGGCGATGAAATAGTTCTTCACTCCTGGACTTAGCGTGGATTCAGCTTTGAAATCTCAATTTTTTGGCAGAGTTTTTGTAGAATGGGGCCAATTTCTGAGTGATCAAGTTTTTGTAGAATAGAGCTTCTCCATAAAATGCTTATACAACCTGTCCGATAACAGGGGATATTTTAGGTTTCCATCACTATCTTTGAAACCTGCAAATTTCAGATTTTTCAACTTGACCCACCGATTGTGTAGGAGATCTTCATAAGTGTCAGAAATCCTTTTGCTATGCATGCTGTTTATCGTGCCTCATAGAATGAAAAAGAAATGCTACTTCACCATTGAACTTTGCCAGGAGGATTCGGCATTGATTATTTACAGAGGGGATTATTTACAGACAAGCTGTATCTCAAGATCTCGCTCACCACATCGGAGTTCTCATTGCTTTGAATTGCAGACTTATTTTTGCACTAATATGTCTTATTCTCCTCCTGAATACCTAAAGATTGAGAGAAAAAATTGTCGCTCGTGTATGATGTCGTGGCGATTATCCTCTCGGATTAGGATTGTTGGAAATGATACGAGTGGAAAAGACAAAAAATTCTTGTCATTTCTCAGTAAAAAAAGGGATAAGAGTCATCACCTAATATTTTGGTAATTAGAAACCCTATATTTAGGCACATCTGTCTCTATGTTTAGTAAGAATATTCGATACTTTATCATAGCTACCTTTGCAATTATAACTTCTTTAGCGTCAAGTAATGTCAAAGTACGATATTTCATTTTAATCTCATACTCCTTCTCCAACAATTATCCTAAGCTCAATATATTGTTTTTTTTACTGTTGATATATAATATACATCATTAATAAATTGATGACTTTCATCTCTCAATTTAATCAAAATTGTACATTTTCCTTTGATGGCAACCTTTGAATGATCCACAAAGATGACATTACTTCTAATTGTTTCATCAAGCTCCATGAACTTATCTTTGTCTTCACACATGTGGTTGCTGGTTTTATTTTCTAGATACCACATGTTCTCTTTGTCTTGCACTCTCTCATTATGAACTAGTAGTAGGGTGACTTCATTCTTTTCTTCTACCACAAGATTTGTATTCTTTCAACCCTCTTGGTTGGACTCCAGCAATCCCTAGTATAATGACTTGTCTTTTGACAATTATAACATTTAACCTTTGATTTGTCAAACCTGGATCTCAGATTGCTACTATTAGTGTAACTAGTCGATTGGTTTGCTTCATATGGTTGACTGATTGACCTGTTGAGGCTGCCTTAGCCTTCTCTTTCAAATCTGCCTCTTGCTTCTCTTCCTTTGCTTTGTCCATGTCCTCTACCCCCTTGAGAATATCCAAAACCATATTGTTTTGAAAAAAGTGCTTGTACACCCACATCCTTTTGAATCTCATTGACTCTTTTTTCACGAGCTTGTAATTTTCCCATGAGATCTTGTATTGAAAGAACATCCATATTTTATGATTTCTCTATCGCGACCACCACATAATAGAACTTCTTTTGCAAAGAGCGTATGATCTTCTTTAGCACATGTGTCTCTTCCATCTTCTCTTCATATCTCTTCATTTGATTGTATATGACCAATACTCTTGTAAAATATTCTGAAATATTATCCGATTCAAGCATATATAACTTTTCAAAGTCATCACATTACCTTTTTCACATTATCAGCTCATTGGTTTGATTCTTGCAAAACTTTTCATATTTACTTAGCAGTGGTTGTGTTAGCTATTATTTTAAAAGTGACGTTATCTAGACATTGATGAATGATTGTTAGTGCTTATTGATCTTTTCTTCATGCCTTTTGCACGACCTCCTTTTTGACTGAAGTCAACATTGCTCCATCTATAGGCCCTTCAAGGTCTGTTTCAACCAACTCCCATGCATCTTAGGAACCTAGCCAATCTATTACTAGAATACACCAAGTTTTATGGTTATCTTTTGTCAGCTTAGGATATTAAAGTGAGAAGTTTGGATTGACCATGTCAAATATTCAAACTTAAGTTTTGATACCACTTGTTGGAAGTAAGGCAAGTGTGATATAAAATCAACACAACAATGTAAGGTCAAAAACTCAAGAATAATAAGAAGATTGAGAGGGATGTAAACTTTTATTAAGTGTTTCTCTTTAACCTTCTTATCTATTCTTTCTCTTTTGTACTTATAAATAATATTGAATTACAAGTCTTTTTATAGGCATAAAATCATAAACAATCAAGGAATTATATTAATATAAAAAAATTCTAATCTTAATAAAAATTGTATTCTGCTGACTAAATTGATCGATCATTTTTTATTTTTTCAGAATCTAAAATTTAATTTACTTTCAACATCTTGACCATGGACAAATAATATGTTGTGATGGTGACCTTCGTACACTTTATGGCGGATATCATAACTGGACATTCAACATCAATGTCGAATTTGCAGAAGTTACAAGAGTAGGTGAAACCAAATTGTAACGATAACAAACTTTGCATTCTGGTCTAGGTTGGCGTTGAATCGGAGAGTATAAAGTTTGAGAATGGTGTGGATGGAATGGGTGATGTATTTTCTGAGGCAAATTAAAGCACGAGTTATGGAGGAAAAACTTGCATTTGTTGCTGCAACAGACGTATGTCTGACCTGAGCAGTGCTTCTGGCAAGCAGAGCAGAGAATTTCATCATCATGCTTTATCTCCGTAAGCTTCAAGGGATGCCCATGGCTGAAATGGTGAAACTGTTGCTGACCTCGGGATTCCATGAAGAGAGGATACAGTGCACAACTGATCTCGATCCTGAAATTGCAAGGCTCACGGAGGTAGGAGTAGAAATCATAAGAATTGCCACAGGCGTTGCAGTTGGACTCTTCCTTATCGATGCTCAAAGTAAGAAGACAAGGGTGATAAAAGTGCTGGAGTGTTGTTGGCAACTGAAACTCAGCACATGATCGGTGCAGATAGAGGTTGCAGAGATCGCAGCCAAATAGCGCGCCAGAGGTGGGTTCTCCACATATCCTGCAGGAAACACCATCACCATCACCATCACCATCATTGTCATCATTATCCTGCCTTTTCTGAGTAGCTACTAATGGATGAAAGTTAGTTAAATGGTGAAGTAGATCTTGACCTTCAATTATGGCCAGTTTCTGAAAAGCACATTAATTTTTAATCCAGATCGAAGTTGCAATTTTGACAGTGAAAAGAAAACCCAAAATGATTTTCACTATAGACAAGGCATTTAATTAAAAGGTGATCCATCCCATTTGTCTTAACCAAAGTGAGACGGTGCTGGTGGTAAGGATTTTGGAATTCCTGCGCAACTCTACACAGGATTCGTGTATGTTGAACGCATATTCGCTGCAAGTGTAGGTTGTGCCCTGGAAGAACTCCCCGCATGCTTCGCATCGAATCGGCACAAACGTCACCTCATTTTTCATCAATGGATGCTGGTGGATCAAGCCTCTATACTCCATCTCTGCTTCTCTCTCGAACACAACAACAAAGTTTTTCCTTCTCCGATTTCTTTATTTATTGGATCCAGTCTGAATGACCTGAGAAGGGATGGCTTCACTGCCTGTTTCCAATTTGTATTTACTTAGCATTGACCTTTCTCTTGATGGCAGAGTCCCAGTAGGTAACTTCTCACATCCAACTTGCAATTATAAATAAGAACAGAAAACATACTAGCTAATATTATATAATTAACACAAACATTTCCCCTTTCTTGTCTACGAAAGACACTGAAATCTTATAGAGTAGCTAACAAATCACTAAATTTCTTATATTTTTTTTTAGAAATAAGATATCAGGGCAGATGACGCGTCATCTGCTTTGTGCATAATTCGATAACTAGAGATCTCTGAAAAAACATGGTGTAGGTTTTTTTTGGTTAAAAAGCTATTTTCAACTAAATTTTGACCAAAAACACTTAGAAAACCTCAAATACCTTAATAAATATATCAATGACCTCAAAAAAAAGCTAAAAAATGGCTCAAAAGACCAAAATCAACTTGAATTCAAAACATTCCTGCGGTCAAATCTATCTTCTTAGGCAAGAAAAAAAAACACATAGGTGAAGCTCCCTTTATGAAATGGAACCCATTTACACCAATTTCAACTTTTTTGGTAGCTGGAATCATCGTCAATGACCACTTTCTCTCTCTTCACCGGAACCCAACAATTCTCTCTCTTCCCTCTTACAAAAAAAAAAGAACTGAAAAATAAGGGAAATAAACTTTGATACCAAAATTGATCATTTGTAAGCTGAAAGATATAGGGGACCAAAATAAACTTTTTGTATGAAATTTGAAGTCGCTATCTATTTTACATATCCTTTTCACTTTGATCCTCTATCCAATCTTTCTTTTAAAAAATGCAATTAGATGCTAATTTGAGTTAAAAAAGAATCAATTATACAAAAAAAAGTTCAAGGATTAAATTAATTTTTTTTTAAAAAAATCATTACACCAATCCACTGTAATTTATGAGAGAATGAACAATGATTTTAGTTACAATGTTTTCGCCACAAGTCTTAGTTTTTGTTAATTAATAATTACTAATTAATTCATAATTGGTAGCTAATAAAGCTTGAATGCTCTAATATTTATATTTGTATTCAATCCTTGACAGCTTAGAAATAAGGTACAATTCAACTATAATCTTAGCAGCTGGATACATGAAGAATGCAACCACTGCAGTATCTGTTTTCTCACTTTGGTAAGATTTGTTACAAAATTTGGAGTATGCTTGTTTGGCTTTGTACGTTACAAAATTTGGAGTATGCTTGTTTGGCTTTCTACACTACAAAATCAACTGTTAAAATAAGATGCTTTAATGTTAATTTCAATTGTTTCAGCCACAACATCGATCCTTTCATGAGATGTTGGCTTTCTTGGCGCTGTATGGTACACTTAACCTTGCATTGCTAGATGTTGAGGATGATTCGCTCTCCTTGAGCAGCATTGAGTGGAGTATATCATTGGAGGATTACTTGCAAGGCAGGTGGAGCCGCTCATCAAGCTTAGACTAACCAACACCTTTACTGGCAGGTGAAATGAAAGCAGAACATTATTCACTCCCTCCAATTCTTTAATTTGTATATATATCCTTTTTTATTACACAACAAAAAGACAAATAAAAAAAAAAAAAAGAGAAGAAGAAGCTTGCTTGGGCCTTCTCCTCAATTTCTTTCTCACCCCTAAGCTCGATATAATCTTGTTTACTATTAATGAATAATATTTACTTTTCATGAATAGTTTTTACTATGCAAAGCTCATTCATAACGAGTCTCAAGCTTTGTTATACTATTTATGATCGTTCAGATTGAGCTTCACCCCTCCTCTCTTTCTCCTCCCTCTCTCTCTCATCCTTTAGCTTGATATAGTCTCGTTTACTATTCATGAATAATGCTTACTATGCAAAACTCATTTAAAATGAGTCTCAGGCTCGGTCATGCTATTTATGATCATTCAGACTGAGCTCTACCCCTCCTCTCTTTCTCCTTCATTTCTCTCTCATCCTTTAGCTCGATATAATCTCATTTATTATTCATGAATAGTGCTTACTATGCAAAACTCATTCAAAACGAGTTTCAGGCTCGGTCATACTATTTATGGTCATTCAGACCGAACTCCACCCCTCCTCTCTTTCTCCTCCCTTTCTCTCTCATCCCTTAGCTTGGTATAGTCTTGTTTACTATTCATGAATAGTAATGAATAATATATACTATTCATGAATAGTATTTATTATGCAAAACTCATTCAGAACAAGTCTCGAGTCCCCAAACTTGGTTAGATCGAGCTCCACCTCCTTCTCTTTCTTTCTCATTCCTCTCTCTTCCCCATCCTTTTTCAGTATCAGAGAGAAAATATGGTAAGGTTATTCATTATAAATGAATAGTACTTTTTCAACCCATTTGAGCTATAAGGTAGCTCCTTCTCCTTTCTCTCCCCTCCCTTTCTCTGTTTTTTTTTGCTTGGTCTAACCGAGCTATCTTGTATCACCTCATTTTACTATTTATGAATAGTACAATTTGCATGGTACTATTCATGCATGGACTATTCATCATTATTCATACTATTTATGAATGATAAATTTTCTCGGACATTTCTCCATATATTTTTCTAGATATTTTCAATAAATTTTCTAAGTTATATATATTCTTAGGTTTTGAGAGAGAGAAGAAGGTCTGAACACTTACCTCTACACTTTTTCATTATACAGAGAACACACATCTCTTCTCTACACACAAAAATACTATTTTTGTCTTCTTAATTTTTTACTTGTTTATCACTAGGGAAAAAACTCAAATACTGACTTAAGCATCAGAGTGTCCCTCATTCCACGAGGGACTTGTTTTATAGGTATGACTCAGGTCCAGAACTAATCAACCCGGGAAAGTTAATATTTTTCTGTGAAGACTTTCCACAACTTCATCACTTTTGGTTTTCAACTTTCTTGTTCAATTAGGTTTGTGTTCTTCTTTGGGTTGCTTACAAATGGGTATGGCATGAGAAGTTGTTTATGGTGTGCCCTCCTCCTTCCCTTTAGTAGTCACTAGATCCTTATCATGCGTTACGCTGCAAGTTGGATCAATTTTTTTAACATACAAAAGAAGCATCCAGGCGCTGCTAGCATTTTTCTAGTAGAAAAAAACTTTTAATCCATGCAAAGGTTGACTCGATGTGATCTAATCAACTTGATAGGTCCAAAGACAAAACGTATGACTAATAAAAATGTAATTTGACTCACAAAAATTCAGGAAAACATCTTTTTTAAAACAAAATATTAAAACAATAACATGTTGGATCAACTTGCCAAATACACGACCCGAATCATGAGACCATGATAACCCTAAATAAATAATTCAAAACAAATCATGAAACTCAATTCTTAATCAACCCAGTACTGTTGAAGAATGGAAATGAAAAAAAAATTGACTCGAGTTAACCTGCCAACCCCGTAACTCGGGTCATGAGACCATGATAACCTCATAGAAAGTAAACAAAAAAATAACCTGAGTCAACACAGGTTAACTTGCCAAACCCGCGACCTCGGTCATGAGATTGAGATAATTTCATAAAATAAATCAAAATAAATTATGAAATCCAATTTCCAATAAACTTATTGTTGAAGGATGATTTTTTAAAAAAAATTCAATCTAAAAACAAGACTTAATAAAATGACTCGACCTGAGTTTACCTGGGTTAACCCACAAAACACGTGACTCGAGTTATGAGACTTATATAATTTTATAGAAAGCAAACCGAAACAAATCATGAAGTCTAATTCCTAATCAACTCATTGATGAAGGATGAAATTGAAAA
>Ga0307512_10004248_pt1 | contig 15835 bp, 14 predicted proteins | sample 14_EM_MG_FD_200267 | JGI IMG/M metagenome (GOLD analysis project Ga0307512, IMG submission 200267) | Populus trichocarpa ectomycorrhiza microbial communities from riparian zone in the Pacific Northwest, United States - 14_EM | ecosystem: Host-associated > Plants > Roots > Unclassified | place... | reverse complement strand
CGTCCACGGCTATCTCGACGAGCTCGTCGCCGCGCTGCGCGAGAAGGGCCTCATCGACATCGACGGCAGCTGGGCGGCGGGGACCTCGCGGCTGTGGTTCCTCGGCGACTTCACCGACCGCGGGCCCGACGGCATCGGCGTCATCGACCTCGTGATGCGGCTGTCCGCGGAGGCCGCCGCGGCCGGCGGCTACTGCAAGGCTCTGATGGGCAACCACGAGCTGCTGCTGCTCGGCGCCAAGCGATTCGGGGACACCCCCGTCAACTCCGGGGCGGGAACGGCCACTTTTCAGGCCGCCTGGCTGCTGAACGGCGGCCAGAAGACCGACATGGAGCGCCTCCAGGACCATCATCTGCAGTGGATGGCCCGCCTCGACGCCATGGAGATCGCGGACGGGCACCTTCTGGTGCACTCCGACACCACCGCCTATCTCGACTACGGCGACTCCATCGAAGCGGTCAACGACACCGTCCGCGAAACGCTCACCCGCAATGACGCGGACGAGTGCTGGGACGTCTTCCGCAAGTTCACCAAGCGCTTCGCGTTCCGCGACGACGGCGGTGCGCAGGCGGTGCGTTCCTTGCTGGACATGTACGGCGGTTCACGCATCGTCCATGGTCACAGCCCCATTCCGTATCTCCTGGGCGAGGTCGGCTCGGAGGAGGGGGAGGATTCCCCGAACCCCGTCGTCGAAAAGCCGCACGTGTACGCGGACGGGCTCGCCATCGCGATGGACGGCGGCGTGACCATGGCCGGAAAGCTGCTGGTCCAGCAACTTCCCCTGGATGGCTGAGCGTTCATCGGGCAGGCGTCCCCCGACGGAGGACAAACGCAACACAGGGGCAAATTCTGGAAACCCCCTGTCACCGTGTGCCGTCACCGCTCTACCATCGGCTTATCCGTAGCAGGCTCCCCTCCGTTTCTGCCCGACGGCTCGTCAGCATGCCGAGCCCCAAGCCCTACGGAGCATCGGGGGATGCACATGAACAGCGTTCCGCAGCACCTGCTTAGCGAGGACCGCCAAGAGTACGAGCGGATCCTCGATGAGGCGCTGCGCTCCGCACCACACCGTCCGGAACTCGCCGCTGTCGGTCAGCGGCTCAACCCCGAACAACTGCGCACCATGGCGCTCAACGCCACCGCTCTCATCACGGCGGCCGCGGCGACCGAGTACCAGCACTATGTGAAGGTCCGCGAGGAACTGCGCCAGCCGGCGCCGTCCACCCCTCCGGTCCGCGAAGGATCCACCAGCAGCACCACGGATCCGGCCACGGGCGCGGTCGGGCTCGCCACCACCATGGGGGAGGTCGCCGAGACCGCCGGAGCGGGTGCCGCGGCGGTCGTCGCCGTGCTCGCCCCCGTCCTCGCCGGCACCGCCGCGGCGATCTTCCTGCTCGTCGGCTACATCCTGAAGATGCTCGACCCCCAGCCGGGCATCGCCCAGACCCTCCTCACCACCGGGTGGGTCTTCGGAGCCATCACGGCCGTCACGATCCTGGTGGCCGCGGTCGGTCTCCTGCTCGCCGCCCTGCGCAACGGCGCCAGTTCACTCCAGGCCGACGCGCACGGCGAACGCAGCGAAGAGGTGAACCGGGCCAGGGAAGCCTGGCACGACGCCCTTCTGGAGCGCGGCATCATGCCGTTCCTCAGGGAGGCCCTCGCCGACCCGGGAACGGCCGCCCTCGGCCGTACGAAGCCGTCGGCGCCCATCAGCCGGATGCCCCAGCTCGGCTACAACCGGCCAGGCTTCAGCAGCCCGGACGGCGGCCCCACAGCGGGACCCCGCCCCAGCTTCTCCAGCCCGGACTTCAGCAGCCCCGACTTCGGGGGGCCGGAGCACCAGCCGGAGTAGCCCCGCCCTCGCCCGGGCCCGGCCCCGTGTGGGGCGGGCAACCGGGCGCGGCCAGGCGGAGTGGGCCCGACCGGCCGCAGCGCAGCGTCGCGGGCACTGCGCCCCACGACGGCAGCGCTCCGACAGGCGCGGCCTCTGTGCCGTGCCTCCGTGCCGTGCCTGCATTCCGTTTCTACATGCGTCGAACAATCTGCGCGGTCGCTCGCTCGACCGGTGTGCGGTTGTAGACATGCACCAGGGCGAGATGTACTTGACCACGGTCGCGGGGCGGAACGGCACGTAGTCGATGGTCTGGTGCTCCCACCGGTCCGCAACTCCCCTAGACGGATTCAGCGGATATGGACGACTCCCCGTCCCCTTCGACGATCAGGGCCGAGGTGTGAAGTGGCCCCAGGGAGAAGGTTCTCCACGCTGGACTGGATTCGTTCGCAGCCTGTACCAGCCGTTCTGCAGGGGTTGCTGGAACAGCACTGCGAACAGCATCCCGAGCACGGCGCCGACAACTCCGTTGGCCACATCGATCCCGCCCATGCCAGGCAGGGCAGGGAAGTTGATCACGTCATACGCGATCTTCTCTCTATCGTTACGACTTGGAGCAGGACGTTGTGTTCTCCGTAGAACCCCGGCCTGGCAGGCCGGGGCCTCGGAGAAGGGTCGGACAGCGTGCTGGAGTCAGTCGGCCATGGGCAGGTACACCCTGTTGCCGCTCGCCGCGAACTCCTTCGACTTCTGGAGCATCCCCTCGGCGACCTCCTCGGCCGTGGCGCCCGCAGCCGCCGTGCCGCCGAACTGCTCGGTGATGCTGTGGCTGATCTTCATCGAGCAGAACTTCGGCCCGCACATGGAGCAGAAGTGCGCTGTCTTGGCCGGCTCGGCCGGGAGGGTCTCGTCGTGGAACTCCCGGGCCGTGTCGGGGTCGAGGGCCAGGTTGAACTGGTCCTCCCAGCGGAACTCGAAGCGGGCGTCCGACAACGCGTCGTCCCACTCCTGTGCGCCCGGGTGTCCCTTGGCGAGGTCCGCCGCATGGGCCGCGATCTTGTAGGTGATGACGCCCGTCTTGACGTCGTCACGGTTGGGCAGGCCCAAGTGCTCCTTGGGCGTGACGTAGCAGAGCATGGCCGTGCCCCACCAGGCGATCATCGCGGCACCGATGCCGGAGGTGATGTGGTCGTACGCCGGCGCGACGTCCGTCGTCAGCGGGCCGAGCGTATAGAACGGAGCTTCATCGCAGATCTCCTGCTGAAGGTCGATGTTCTCCTTGATCTTGTGCATCGGGACGTGTCCCGGGCCCTCGATCATGGTCTGTACGTTGAAGCGCTTGGCGATCGTGTTGAGTTCCCCGAGCGTGCGCAACTCCGCGAACTGCGCCTCGTCGTTGGCGTCCGCGATCGAACCCGGCCGCAGGCCGTCGCCCAGCGAGTACGTGATGTCGTAGGCGGCGAGGATCTCGCAGAGTTCCTCGAAGTTCTCGTACAGGAACGACTCCTTGTGGTGCGCGAGGCACCACGCGGCCATGATCGAGCCGCCGCGCGAGACGATGCCCGTCTTGCGGTTCGCGGTGAGCGGGACGTACGGCAGGCGGACGCCCGCGTGGACCGTCATGTAGTCCACGCCCTGCTCGGCCTGCTCGATGACGGTGTCCCTGTAGATCTCCCAGGTGAGCTCCTCGGCGCGGCCGTCCACCTTCTCCAGGGCCTGATAGAGCGGCACCGTGCCGATGGGTACGGGGGAGTTGCGCAGCACCCATTCACGCGTGGTGTGGATGTTGCGGCCGGTGGACAGGTCCATGACCGTGTCGGCGCCCCAGCGGGTCGCCCAGGTCATCTTCTCGACCTCCTCCTCGATGGAGGACGTCACCGCGGAGTTGCCGATGTTGGCGTTGACCTTCACCAGGAACCGCTTGCCGATGATCATCGGCTCGATCTCCGGATGGTTGACGTTGGCCGGCAGAACGGCGCGACCTGCCGCGATCTCCTCGCGAACCACCTCGGGGGACACGTTCTCCCGGATGGCCACGAATTCCATCTCGGGCGTGATCTCGCCGCTCCGTGCGTACGCGAGCTGGGTGACCGCCTTGCCGTCCCGGCCGCGGCGCGGCTGGCGCGGCCGCCCCGGGAAAACCGCGTCGAGATTGCGCAGACCGCCTCGTGGAGAGGTGTGCTTGATCCCGTCGTCCTCGGGACGGGCGGGACGGCCCGCGTACTCCTCGGTGTCGCCGCGGGCGATGATCCAGTTCTCACGCAGCGGAGCGAGCCCCCTGCGGACTTCGGTGACGGTGAGCGGATCGGTGTACGGGCCCGACGTGTCGTACAGCGTGACCGACTGCCCATTGGTGAGGTGCACCTGTCGGACCGGCACCCGCAGATCGGGGCGTGAGCCCTCGATGTATGCCTTGTGCCAGCCGATGGACTTCCCGGCCTCCTGGGACTGTTCGCCCTGAATGGGCTGTTCGTCCTGGCTGGAGGCAGGCGTGCGTGCGTCCTTGTTGGTCATGAGACCTACTCCCTACGCCGGCATTACCCGGTAACAGGTTCGGCGGTCGACGCAGCGGTTTCCGTCTGCCGACGTTTCGTGGGAAACATCACTCGACTTCGGTGACGTTCCACGTGAAACATCGCTGGGACGGAGGTCAGCGCCCTCTCAGCCCGGTGCTCCGAGCTCCCGCGTGTGCAAAGGTGCCTCCACGCTAGCGTCAATTCGGGCGAGCTGAACAGAGGGCCCCTGTCGTTCTTGCAATGATCGGGCGGTGACCACGACACATCAGCCCCCGTACCCACCCCACGAGCCGCCCCACGGGCCCGGCTCCGGGAACGGCAACGGCTACGTTTCGGGAGCACGGCGCGACCCTGCGCCGGGCGCCGCCGACGGGCATGATCACGGGTCCGGAACCGGTGCCGGACCTGGGCACGGCCCTGGTTCCGGTGGCGGGCACGGTCACTCGCACAGCCACGGTCCGGCGGCCCCCGTCTCCAAGCACCTGCGCAAAGTGATCGCGGCGATCCTCATCCCGTTCACGGCGGCTGTGGTGGTCGGGCTCGTGGTGCTGTGGCCGGGCGGCGCACCGCCGCACCAGCGCACCGGTGTGGGATTCGACCGGCAGACCCAGCAGGCGACGGTCACCAAGGTCGTGAGCGTGAGCTGCAAGTCGGTGAACGCCTCGGGCGAGACCCCGACGGGAGACACCTCCACGGCCGAGGGCTCCTCCGCCCAGCAGCAGGCGGGCGGCACCTGCAAGAAGGCGACGATCCGCGTCGACACCGGCAAGGACAAGGGCCGTACCTTCACCGAGATCGTGCAGCCGGACCAGTCACGGCAGTTGCACCAGGGCGAGAAGGTCGTGACCGCCTACGAGCCCTCGGCACCCAAGGACCTGCAGTACTCGGTCACCGATGTGAACCGCAGGTTCCCCATGGCGCTGCTCGCCGGCATCTTCGCACTCGCCGTCGTGGTGGTGGGCCGGATGCGTGGCCTCATGGCGCTGATCGCACTGGCCGTCAGCTTCATGCTGCTGACCTTCTTCATCCTGCCCGCGATCCTGCAGGGCTCGAACCCGCTGCTCGTGGCGGTGATCGGGTCGAGCGCCATCATGCTGATCGCTCTCTACATGTGCCACGGTCTGTCGGCCCGTACGTCCGTGGCAGTCCTGGGAACGCTGCTCTCTCTCGTGCTGATCGGCCTGCTCGGCTCCGGGTTCATCGGCTGGGCCGCGCTGACCGGCAACACGGACGACAACACCGGCCTGATCCACGGCCTGTATCCGTCGATCGACATGAGCGGTCTGCTGCTGGCGGGCGTCATCATCGGTTCGCTCGGCGTCCTCGACGACGTGACGGTCACACAGACCTCGGCGGTCTGGGAACTGCACGAGGCCAACCCGTCGATGGGCTGGCGGGGGCTGTACCGGGCAGGCATCCGCATCGGCCGCGACCACATCGCGTCCGTCGTCAACACCCTCGTCCTCGCCTACGCCGGCGCCGCGCTGCCGCTGCTGCTGCTCTTCTCCATCGCACAGAGCGGTGTGGGGACGGTCGCAAACAGTGAGCTGGTGGCGGAGGAGATCGTGCGCACGCTGGTGGGCTCGATCGGCCTGGTCGCCTCGGTGCCGGTCACGACACTGCTCGCGGCACTGGTGGTCGCGGCCGACCGTCCGGGTGCGGAGCCGGCGACGGAGACGGCCGGGGCGGCACCTGTTCCCGCGCGCACGGGGCGGGGCCGACGCCGCAAGCACTGAGGCGAGTGGGCCGCTCCGGCACGAGTGAGCGGAACGTTCGGGTGGCTCTCGGTCCTTGTGCCGGTCTGCCCGGTCTGCCCGGTCTGCCCGTGGAGAAGCGTTACTGCCTCGTCCACGTCCCACGCAGAAGCGTTCCGCCCGCTTTTCCCCCGCCCGCTTCAGCCCGCACTCTGCTCCTCCGCCAGGATGCGGTCCAGCGCCTCGTCGAGGTGGGTGTCGAAGTCTGCAAGGGAGCCCTCCTGGCCGAGCGGCACCAGCTTGTCGGTGCGGTCGAGGAAGGCGATCAGCGGCGCCGTGGACGAGCGGAACAGCGCCTGGTCGCGGCCGACCTGAAGCCGGATCAGCACCTCGGCCAGCGAGTCCGGTTCGGCGGGTGAGACGCGCACGTCCCCCTCGCCGCACGGCCGGCCCACCCCGTCGATGAGCAGCTCACGACCGAACGCCCAGGTCACCGGTGCGTCACCGGGCAGGTGGAAGGTCAGCCGTACGGCATAGGGATCACACATCTCGTAGCGCAGCTCCACCGGGATACGGAAAGAAAGCTCCTCGGACACGAGAAAGCTCATCATGACCTCTGCCTGTACGGACTCGCGCATCGCCTACCCCGTCATGTGAAGCCGACCGGCTGGGAAATGATCCCCTGACACTGGTGGCATCTTGCTGAAAGTACACGGCAGATCACAAGGAGTAAGTTTTCAGATACTGATAGAGAGGGTGAGTGACCCCAGCAGGCGCGCGATTTCGCCTTGCAGTTGCTGGGCTGCGGACACCAACCGGTCGGCCTGATGAGAAGGCAGCGAGATGGCCAGCGTCGCGGCCGTCGTACCCACGGTGAGGGGAATGGCCGCGCAGACCGTCCCCAGCGCATACTCCTGCTGCTCCATCACCGGTTCCATCCGCCGCGTCCGCTCGAGTCGCCGGAGCAGGGCGTGGTTGTCACGCACGGTGTACGGGGTGATGGACTGCACGGGATAGCGGTCGAGGTGGTCACGGCGGGCACCGTCGTCCAGCTGGGAGAGCAGGCACTGGCCGATCGCATGCGCGTGCGCGGTCTCACGGAAGTCGGCCCACTCCTCGACCGCCGGATTGCCAGGGGTGTCGGAGACACACCTGACCTCGATCTCACCGTCCTGGTACACGGCGTAGTACACGGGCACACCGATTGCGTCCCGCCAGCGGGCGAGCGCGTCGACGATCGTGCTGCGACGTTTCTGCTGGGCTCCGCTGCCGCTCAGGCGTACGGCCGCGTCACCGAGGAAGAACAGGCCCTTGTCCCGGCAGAGATAACCCTCGTGGACCAGGGTGCGCAGCAGGTGGTACGCCGTCGGGAGCGCCAGGCCGGTTTCGCGGGCCAGCTGTTTGGCGGGGGCTCCGCGCGCGTGCTCGGCAACGCATTCCAGCAGGCGCATCGCACGCTGGACGGATCCGATGAGGGTCGCGGACTGCGACGGCGCGGAAGAGTTCGGCGGGGACGGCTGCACCGGAGGTGCCGTCAGGCGCGACGGTGCGGGTGGTGCCGTCGCGCGCTCCTGCGTCGAGGGACCCGGCTGTTCGGGGGGCCTGATGCGGCCTCCCTGGGGCGGGGCTGGGGGTGCGTGGGGGTCTGTGAGTGCGGTGTCTACCGTGGCCAAGGGTCACTCCCGTAGCGCGAGGGGGCAGCCCGTGCTGGTGAACACGGGTGGGGGTGTACGCCGCTCGCGGGGTCGTCCCCGCGTCGAATTCCGGACTCTAATCGCCCGCTGCCGCCTTGAGGCGGCCCGTCCGGAAAACTTCCCTCGCGCGAGGGAACCGGTGATTCCTGTTACCGATCACCGGTTTCCCGGGGCGCTCACCAGTCGCTACGTGAGGAGGAGCTCGACGTGAACTTCCGTACGACGTAGATCAGTCCGCCGACCAGAGCCACGAACACCAGCAACTTGAAGAGCAGCCCGATGACGAAGCCGACGACGCTCGCTATCAGCCCCCCGAACACGACCAGGGCGATGACCGGCACCGCGATCCACTTCACCCACCACGGCATTCCACCGAAGATCTCACCCATGTCCTCGTCCTTACCTCTCCGCCCGGCTGCTGTGCAGGGGCCCATTGATGTCCTGCACTCGATGCTAGAGCCGACAGGGGCGCCGGCGGGGGCCTCGCACCCCTTGTCCTCCCCTGACTGATCCCCTAGGGAACCCCGAGACTGCGGGTCAGCTTTCCGGCGGAGAGAACACCACGAGCACCCGCAGGTCCTCGCTGATGTGGTGGAACTTGTGGGCGACACCCGCCGGCACGTACACCACGCTGCCGCGCGCGACTTCGGTGGTTTCCAGGCCGACGGTGATCGAAGCGCGGCCGCTCACAACGAAGTAGACCTCGTCCTGGTTGTGTGGCTTCTGTGGATCATGTTCCCCGGCGTTGAGCGCATACAGACCGACGGACATGTGCCGCTCTCGGAGAAACTGCAGGTAGGCACCCTCGTTGGCGGCGCGTTCCGCCTCAAGTTCGTCCAGCCGGAATGCCTTCATCGCCGTTGCCGTCCTCGTCCCACTGCTCGTAGCCGATCTCGTCTGCCACGATCAGACACATGAAGAATTTCGTAGTCAAGACGATCGCCAACGCGGGCGCCCTGGCGGTTGCCGTATGGCTGCTCGACAAGATCACCCTGACCGGTGACAGCACGGGCAAGAAGACCGGCACCCTGATAGTTGTCGCGCTGCTCTTCGGCCTGGTGAACTTCCTGGTCAAGCCGATCTTGAAGGTGCTGACCTTCCCGCTGTTCATCCTGACGCTGGGTCTGATCACCCTGGTGGTCAATGCGCTGATGCTGCTGCTCACCTCGTGGCTGGCCGACAAGTTCGACCTGAGTTTCCACGTCGAGGGCTTCTGGACCGCGGTCGTGGGCGGCCTGATCATCTCCGTCGTGTCCTGGGCGCTCAACGTCGTGCTGCCCGACGGGGACTGAGCCGGCGATGACCTATCGCGTCTGCTTCGTCTGCACCGGCAACATCTGCCGCTCCCCGATGGCCGAATCCGTCTTCCGCTCACGCGTGGCGGAGGCCGGGCTCGACGGCCGGGTCGAGGTCGACAGCGCCGGCACCGGCGGCTGGCACGAGGGCGACGGCGCCGACCCGCGCACCATCTCCGTCCTGGAGGAGAGCGGCTACGGAAGCGATCACACGGCCCGCCGGTTCCGGCCGTCGTGGTTCTCCCGCCTCGACCTCGTCATCGCCCTCGACTCCGGCCACCTCAAGGCCCTGCGCCACCTCGCGCCGACCCCGGAGGACGCGGCCAAGGTGCGGCTGCTTCGTTCCTACGACCCCGCGGCGGGCGGCGACCTCGACGTACCGGACCCGTACTACGGGGGCATGGACGGCTTCCAGGAGTGCCTTGAGATGGTGGAGGCGGCGAGCGAGGGCCTCCTCGCCGCGGTACGCGAGCAAGTGGAGGGACGGGCGGCATGAGTGATTCCGCTACGGGCAGGTCTTCGGGCGAAGGCGACGGCACGCGCGCTGTGCGGGCCGGCCTGCCCCCGGCGGTCAAGAACGAGCCGACCCTGCCCGGGCCGGTGTTCGCCGCCCACTACCACCTGCCGGGCGACGTCGGCGGCACATACACCTACGGGCGCGACGAGAACCCCACCTGGACGCTGCTGGAGCGCGCCATCGGGGAACTGGAGGCGCCCGGGCAGGACGGCGTGCAGACGCTCACGTTCGCCTCCGGAATGGCTGCCATCTCGTCCGTGCTCTTCTCCCAGCTGCGCGCCGGGGACACGGCCGTGCTGCCCGGCGACGGCTACCAGGTGCTGCCCCTGGTGCACGCGCAGTTGGAGGCGTACGGCATCGAGGTGCGCACTGCGCCGACCGGCGGGGACGCCCAGCTCGAGGTCCTCGACGGAGCGAAGCTGCTGTGGCTCGAGACGCCGTCCAATCCCGGTCTCGACGTGTGCGACATCCGGCGGCTCGTCGAGGCGGCACATGCGCGCGGGGCGCTCGTCGCGGTCGACAACACCCTCGCGACGCCCCTGGGACAGCGCCCGTTGGAGCTCGGCGCCGACTTCTCGGTGGCCAGCGGCACCAAGCAGCTGACCGGGCACGGGGACGTGCTGCTCGGCTACGTCGCCGGCCGCGGCGCCGAGGCCATGGCCGCCGTACGGCGCTGGCGCAAGATCGTCGGTGCGATTCCGGGGCCCATGGAGGCCTGGCTCGCGCACCGTTCGATCGCCACGCTCCAGCTGCGCGTGGACCGGCAGTGCGCGACGGCCCTCACGGTCGCCGAGGCGCTGCGGGCACGGCCCGAGGTGACAGGACTGCGCTACCCGGGGCTGTCGGACGATCCCTCGCACAAGATCGCCTCTCAGCAGATGCGCCGCTACGGGTGCGTGGTGTCCTTCACGCTGCCCACGCGCGCGCGTGCCGACCGCTTTCTCGATGCCCTGCGGCTCGTGGACGACGCGACGAGCTTCGGCGGGGTGCGGTCCACGGCTGAGCGGCGCGGGCGCTGGGGCGGGGACGCCGTGCCGGAGGGCTTCATTCGCTTCTCGGTCGGTGCCGAGGACCCCGAGGACCTGGTGGCGGATGTGCTCCGCGCGCTGGACGAGTCGGCGGAATGACCGCTTCAGAACCTGCTTTACGGCCGCCCGGCCGGTGTCCGGCTACGCACAACGGACGGTCCGAGCCTCCCCCCTCGTGGCTCGGACCGTCCTCGGTTCTGCGCGCGAAGAACCGCGCGAACAAGGCTAGTTGACTCTGTGTCAGTGTCCAATCACAGTAGCGACAGCGACCTATCGACTTATTTATAGTTGGTCCCTGCCTGCGGGGCGGGAGAAGGGCAGGGAGTGGGGAGGGCGAAACATGGATCTGGCTTTGCTGCGGACTTTCGTGACCGTGCACCGGGCCGGCTCCTTCACCCGAGCCGCCGCCCTGCTCGGCCTCTCGCAGCCGGCCGTGACTTCCCAGATCCGTACGCTGGAACGGCAGCTGGGCCGCCCTCTGTTCCTGCGCCAGGCCCGCGGGGTGACCCCGACGACCATGGGGGATGAGCTCGCGCACAAGGCCGCCCCGCATCTCGACGCCCTGGTGGAGATCGCCGAGACCGGCCTCGACGACGAGTCCTCCTTACGCACCCTGCACCTCGCCGGTCCCCCCGAGTTCACCGCGGAACGCGCGCTGCCCGCCCTCACGGAGCTGACCGGCGAGGACGGCCAGGGCTTCGCGCTGCGCGCCTCCTTCGGGAACGCAGAGGAAACCCTGGAGGGACTGGCCGCCGGGCATCACGATCTGGCCATCAGTACGGCCCGTCCACGCGGCGCGCTGCTCACGGCGACTCCGCTCTGCGACGAGGAACATGTCCTGGTCGCCTCCCCGGCCCGGGCCGAACAGATCGGCCCCGGGAAGCCTCGTCGCAAGGGATCGCCCGCCCTGGAGGACATCCCCGTGATCGAGGTGCACGAGTCGCTGCCCTTCGTCTCCCGCTACTGGGCCTCCGTCTTCGACTCCCGGCCTGCCGCCCCGGGCACCGTCATCGTTCCCGACCTGCGTGCGGTCCTCGCCTGCGCCATCGCGGGCGCGGGGCTCGCGGTACTGCCCCGCTATCTGTGCGGCGCCACCCTGGAGCGCGGGGAGGTGGTCGCCCTGCACGACCCCCCGGTGCCTCCGCTGCGGACGTACTTTCTGGTGGTGCGCACCGGCACTCTCGCCATGCCGCACATCGCGCGGGCTCACGAATGGCTGCTGCGAGCCTCGGCCGACTGGTGCTGACCAGCGGTTTTCCGGCGGTCACGGGACGATGTCGTCCGGTGACACCCCGCGATGTTTCACGTGGAACCAACCGGGCCACATTTCCCTCATGACCGTCCGACCCGTGGTCAAGCGCACCGCTCGTGCCGTTCTGCTGGACGGCGACAACCTGATCCTGATCAAGCGCACCAAGCCCGGTGTCGATCCCTACTGGGTCACTCCCGGTGGCGGGGTCGAGCCCGGGGACACGACCGTCGTCGACGCCCTGCACCGCGAGGTGTACGAGGAACTCGGCGCCAAGATCACCGATGTGGTGCCCTGCTTCGTGGACACCGTGGAGCACATCGGTGAGGACGGCGGCGCGACCGGAGTGAAGGTGCAGCACTTCTTCGTCTGCCGACTGGAATCCATGGACCCCTCGCTCCGGCACGGCCCCGAGGTGGACGAGCCCGTCGGCGAGTACGAGATCGTGCGGGTGCCGTTCACCCGCGTCGGAATCGCCGCCGTGCATCTCGTACCGCTGTCCCTGCGGCACTACCTGGACGGGAACATCGAGGGCGTGCGCGCCATGCACGCCCCGGATCTGGGCTGATACCCGGCACCGGGTCAGTCTCCGGCGACGACGAGCTCCTCCACCGAGTCGTGCCGTATTCGCTCCGACGGGATGCCGATGTTCCGCAGGGCGTCCACACCGCTGCGGATCATGCCGGGCGGGCCCGAGAGATAGGCGTCGAATTCGTTCCACGGCCCGTACTCCCGTATGGCGTCCGGGAGCTGGAGGTGCGCCTGCTGGTCGATGACCGCCCGGACCGAGAGCCAGGGGTGGGACTGCTGGAGTCTGAGCATCGTGTCGATGTCGTACAGATCGTGGTCGGTGCGGGCGCCGTAGAACACTTCGACCGGCCGTCGTTCGCCGTGCTCGGCAACGTCCTCGACCAGTGCCTTGATCGGCGCTATTCCGGTTCCACCGCCCAGGCACAGCAGTCCGCTGTCGGTGGTGTGATCGACGGTCATCGAACCGGCCGGCGGGCCGAGGCGGATGATGTCTCCGGGGCGGGCGCGGTGCACCAGGGCGTTCGAGACCCAGCCCGCGGGGACGGCCTTCACATGGAACGTCAGCAGACCATCGGAACGGGGCGCCGAGGCAAAGGAGTAGTGCCGCCAGATCCGCGGCCACCAGGGCGTCTCCAGGCTCGTGTACTGCCCGGCGAGGAAGGGATAGGGCTGATCGGGGCGGACCGTGACGACCGCCACGTCCGGGGTCCTGAGGTCGTGCGCTACGACCTCGGCGTACCACCAGGCCGGGGCGCGCAGTTCGTCGTCGCCCGCGGCGTCGATCATGACCTGCGAAATCGTCGTGTACGTCCGGACCCAGGCCGCCTCCGTCTCCGCGTCCCAGATGCCGGAGGCGTACTTGCTCAGCGCGCCGATGAGGCACTCGCCGACGGCCGGGTAGTGCTCGGCCCTGGTGCCGTACTTGCGGTGACCACGGCCGAGGTTCTTCAGGTAGGCGACGAGGACCTCGGTGTTGTCGATGTGCTCGGCCGCGGTGAGCAGGGCCTTGAGCAGCCGGTCCCGCTGGGTGTCCATCGCGGCCGGGAACAGTGACCGCAGGTCGGGGTGGCGGACGAAGAGCAACGCGTAGAAGTACGAGGTGACCTTGTCGGCGATCGGCGCCACCTCGGCCATGGTCCGGCGGACGAGAACGGCATCCGGTGACGCGCTCTCGGCCGGGACCTGGACGAGAGGCTGCTGCGGCTGCGTTGTGGGCGAGGTGGGGCGCTGAGAGGGCATGCTCGGGCCGGCGGGGAGCGTCGCGGGGGCAGTGGTCCCTGCCGCAGGAGACTGTGTGGCCGCAGAGCCCACTGCCACTGCTGCGTGCTCGGCGGGAGGTGCGGCTTGTGCGGTGTCCTCCGCCCGCTGGTTCTCTTCGGTGTCCGTCGTGGTCCTGCCCATCGGGCGCATCCGAGCCAGGCGGCTGCCCTCGGTCGCTTCCCGCTCGGTGTCCGGAGTCGTCTCCGGCTGCTTTCGCGGCGTGAACCAGCCGCCGCCCCCGCCGCCGGAAGTGCCGTTGTCGGCCGACGCGGTGGTCGGAGCGTCCATGGTGTGCCTCGCCTCGAACATCTTTCAGTCGGTCTGCGCACTTCCTCGGTCGGAAGGTGCCTTTTCCCCCGCAGACGGCTTGCTCTCCCCGTTCCACGCCGCAGCCAATGCGGCCACATTCAACCCGGATTCACGTCCTGTACGGACAAGTAAGGCGAGAGTGTGACATTGGCCGCAGTGCTCTCACCGCAGCATCCCATCGGGCATGGACACCCCCGCCGCATAACCGCAAATGCGGGTCTTCGATCTCTCCGTCCCGTTAAGCTGCATCGCCCCGCCCTCGGTCCGCACAGGATGCGTACACCTCGCACCGAGGGCGAACCGGAGTCGACCATACCGGCCGCCGCCCCGATCACAAGTCCCCCCTTCCTCCACCACGAATGGGAGACGGGGCGAACCATCAATTCCTTCAATTACCGGGCGTGGCGCACCAATTCATAGGCTTCCCACAGATCTCCGCCCATGTACGAGTGTGTCGCGAGACCTGACAGATGACGGTCCGCGTTGACCGCGACGGAGATCGGCACCGCCCCGAACAGATCCCTGTCCGAGAACGAGTCGCCATAGGCAATGCAGTCGGCCCGCTCCACCCCGAACTCTCCGCACAGCCGGTCGGCGATCTCGACCTTGGCCACGGCGCTGAGAACTCCGGCCGGATCCATGGGCTCGGTGAACGGAACAGCGGGAAATCGGGACCCGAAAGCCGCATGCGCGCCCCAGCCGGTGAGCCGCTCGACGAAGAAGGAGGGCGAGAGTGATACGACGGCGCAGTAGTCGCCCAGCTTCCGGATCTCCGCCCAGACCTCACGGATACGCTCGAGCCACGGGGCGCCTTCGAAGGCCGCCGACACATGCGCCTCGGTCAGGCCCGCCCAGAGCGTGTACACCTGTGTCGCGTACTCCGGCGGGCCTATGAGCCCCGCCGAGATCGCCCGATCGAGCGCCGCCGTCTCGGCTTCCAGCCCCAGCTGCCGTGAGATTTCCACGGGCGCCGACGTGCCCTGCAGCAGCGTGCCGTCGAGATCGAAGAGATGAAGTCTCGCCATGGAACCCGAGGCTAACGGGACAGGCGGCCGACTCCTCGAGTGAGACCCGTCTGATGCCCGGCGTTCGCCCGTGTTTCACGTGAAACACCCAACTGCTGTCGGCGCGCTGTGCACTTGTCCACGACATGGCCAAAAGCTCCTGCCTCTCACCGGAAACAGGTGGACGGCAAGGGCACCCGTCGGACAGCCTGACCTGCGTGCCGACTCCTTCCCTCACTTCTCTTCCCATCCGCCGTCTGACGCTGCGCGATCTCACCGCGTGCGCCGACTTGTCCGAGGACCGGGGGTGGCCGCGCGAGGAGCACAAGTGGGGCCTCCTCCTCACGGCCGGGAAGGGATACGGCATCGACGACCCCGACGGCGGTCTCGTGAGTGCCTGTGTCGTGACCGAGTACGGGCCGCAGGACCACCGTGCTCTCGGGGCCATCGGCATGGTGCTGGTCGCCGAACGACACTCCCGCCAGGGCATCGGACGCCACCTGATGCGGCACGTCGTCGCAATGATGGGCACCACTCCGCTGACGCTGCACGCGACCCCGAACGGTTGCCCGCTCTACGAGGAACTCGGCTTCAAGGTCACCGGCAGGGCCGAGATGCTGCTCGGGCACTTCACGCCCGCCGGACCGGCGCCCGAGGTCGTCACGCGTGCGGCCACCGCCGAGGATCTCACCGCCATCCTCCAGCTCGACGAGGAGGTGTTCGGCGCCGATCGCACGCCCATCATCGCGCGACTGCCCGCCTTCGCCGACCGACTGCACGTCGCCGAGGAGAACGGCCGGCTCATCGGCTACGCAGCCACGTGGCCCAACATGGAGACCCATGTAGTGGGCCCGTTGATCGCCCAGGACACGGAGACGGCAAAGGCGCTCATCGCCTCTCTCGCCGC
>Ga0307512_10004247_pt1 | contig 15835 bp, 14 predicted proteins | sample 14_EM_MG_FD_200267 | JGI IMG/M metagenome (GOLD analysis project Ga0307512, IMG submission 200267) | Populus trichocarpa ectomycorrhiza microbial communities from riparian zone in the Pacific Northwest, United States - 14_EM | ecosystem: Host-associated > Plants > Roots > Unclassified | place... | reverse complement strand
CTCGTTCTCTTGTATAGCAAGCAGCAGTACGACTTTGAAAGATATTTTGATTCTTGTTCCCTCGATACGCACTTCGAGCTCAGTTCCGCAATATCCATATCACCTGCGCCCGACCCCGCCCGTTACAAATGCTACCTGTCATAGCAGTTCCACACAAGTATTCTGCTTATAGTTGCACACTGCTCAGAGGTTCTAGTACATGAGTTGGTTCTGCCACTTTATCTCACCATCCCTCCATGGGTGAATAGCATGTGAGAGTTAGTGACTGACAAATAGATGAGCACAAAACACAATTATGAAATCCTTTCGCAAATAATTCACCTTGTGTAACCAACTGTTCTGGACCGTCACTGTGGGTCTGGGTCCAGGTTCAAACCGAACAATTTCGAAATTTTCCTTTAGGGTCATGAATACACCAGAACCTTTAATTTGGGTACGGTTTGATGGAAATCTCCCAACGTGTGTAAATTGGGTGGGTTGTCAGTACGTTACCCTGTGGGTCCATCTGTAGATTCATATACTGCTCTTGTTCTTGATGTTTGATAATAGTATCTTATCAAAATCACATATTCAACATCCAGTAATCTAGTTTTGCATGATTTGCAGTTTCCAATAGCAATTATTTCAGAATCCGTGTTTTTCCTTTTCAATTTTGTATTTTTGCCTATACAGGTAGTCAATAATTTTGTTATGTGCTCAAGTATCCACCTGATGCCATGATTGCCCAATATGCAAAACCAAACATTGTCGATGCTCAGTTGATATTCATTTTCATGATGGGGTAATGTAGATGTCATGTACTGTTGTGCCTGAAAAAGCTGCCATTGTTCGTATATGAATTATTGCCACAATGCGACACATAGATTACCCACTATGCAAGCCCAAACATCATTGACGCTCTGTTGACACTTATTTTCAGGATGGGGCATGCAGCATGTCACTTTTGTTTTTGCCCCTTAAGGTGGCCAATACCTAATTTATGGATGTCTGCAACCAATCAGCGCTTAGATTACTGAAAATGCAAAGCCAAAAATCATTGATGCTGCGTCTATGCTCATTTCCAGATTGGGGCAGCAACTGTGTCACTTTCTCGTTTGTCTATAAAGGCTGCCAATACATTGGTTATGCATAACAGCGATCAAATCACATTCTAATTGCCATACTCACAAGACCAAACATCGTTGATGCTCCGTTGACACTCATTTCAAGGTATTGTCCATTCAACCTCTGCTGCCATCAATAATTGTATTAATTATTTTTTGAAATTAGTGGTTGCCTTTCTGACCGATTGAGACTGTGCCATTCAGCCGAGCAGAGCCAAGTGATATTCTTGTACCGGTCGCTCTCATTCTATTGAAATTTGTATCTCGTGCTAAATGGCTCATTTTGCCCTCTAGATGTCTGTTTGTCAACCAATATTCACATGCGACTGCTCACTATTCTCCCATGATATATCTCTAAATCAAATTCTCGGTCATGCATCATAAAGAACCTGGTGAAAACATATCAACATATTTTGTCATACTTTTTCTTGTTTCACTTATTCCTCCTTGTTTCCATTGCATTGACTATCAACAACCACATTTCAGTCTTGTTCTTTCACATCTGGGTTGGCCGAATCAATCCGGGAACATTTAGTGTAGCACTCACATCCCGCTGCCTGGGGCATTTATGATCCTCAATGCCATGGTCTAGCTCTATAGCATATTCATTGTCTGCCTCCCCGTCGTCTTCACTCACAATAGGATTATCCAAGTCACCATTTCAGAATAGCCAATTGTCAGTGTCCCAAATTCATTCCGGTGCACTATCCACACTACTCGCGGCTGGATGATGGTCGATTCTTTATATCAGGCACACCTATAATACTTGAGTTCTTCTTCCAGGTAGGTCGTTTACAGACAAGGCTGGTTGAAACAGTGATCTTTCCGACAATTTAAATGCAGCTGCACCATCATGTTGAATGTTTGACCAGGATGCTTTAACTATCTCTTCAGTGTCTAAAATGTATCCTATAGCAGTCATTTGCTTGTTTAAAGTTGGAGATTCCATCTGTGCAGCACGTAGGTTTTGGCTGCACTGCCATTTCTCCAAAAACTCGTGGACCTTGGCCATTGTGTGCAGGTTTCTTTCTTCCAGCTCTCTCTTCATTTCCATGTGGTTCTCAGATTTCGTTGTATCTAATGTTGGGTCATCGCATGCTAGATACCCGTTATTGGCTTGGGGAAACTGGCTTACTATGACTCTTTCGTGAAGGGTCTCGCCTGTGGTTTTGGACTGCCTCCACCTGATCACATCTCGCCCAAGTGGAAAACTGGCCTCCACTCTGACACCATGTTGTATGATAGAGAATATATTGCGTGCCACGATAGAGAGATTGGCATACTTTGAGTGCATTTCCACTTGTTGATGACACCAGTCGGTGATATCCAGTATCCACTATACACTGCTAGTCACCATGGGGTCAGAGTGGTAATCAAGAAGATTTGGATTAACTTGCCCCCGGTTCTTCGGTGATTGAGGCAGTGAACTCAAATAGCACCTTGTGCCGGTGAATAAGTGTGCTGCACGATCGCTTCATCCGGGTGTCATTCCAGCCACTTCTTTAGCCAATAATTATCCTTCAACATTGCTGGTCAAGTAATATGAATCAAAGGAAGATTGACCAGATCCAGAAGCGGTTGTGGAGGGGAAGAGATTGTAGCTTGGGACACTTTCATGTTTAAAGACTGGTAAATCTCTATGTTTGGCACAGTATTCATTCCTTATATCCTCCAGATACTCATCTTGGTATTGGGTAGTATAAGAAGTCTCGTCCTCAGGATTGATATCCATTCCCTTGTCTCACTTCCTAAACAATCGGAATGTGCGGAAAGGAACAAGGATGTTTGCTGAAATGCAAAACGTACCCGTTGTTGCAGTGACATCAGCACAATATTTTGACTGCTTCGGTCACCGAATTTCATGGCAACATATAGGTCTTGGGTCCATTCAGCCTTCTTCTCGGGTGAAGCTCACATAACCCCATCCATATGATCAAACATATGATGGTAGAAAGTGATAATGTGATGAAGAGTAACACAATGCCTTGAAGAAATCCACAGGGTCTAGTATTGGAATGGCCTTAAAACTTAGAAGATGTACTTGACGATGTTCCATACATCCTGTGTTGTGACGAGTGGCCAGTAATCACTGTACTTTGGATTCTTGAGCCACTCTGAGGTGAATACTCGTGATTGGAAGGCTCGCTCTACCAACCCAAATCTCGAATCCCACCATGTTGTGACATCCTAAATACGTAGTACTGCAATGCACACTTTGGAGTTTTGACAGTCAATGAACTCATTTTGACGACCCGGTGTTGGCGGAATCAATACAGCAAGCATTCAGTGCTCTATGAAGGTCACTTTCAGGACTTTCAAAATTTCTTGAAATATATACTTTCCCAATTATCATTGCTAAACCTGGTCTCATGGCCGACACCTTGTTGATTCTCACATTGCCCTCTTTTGGAAGTCTATGACTCTTCCCAATGTCTATGCATTCATTCTCTCCAAATTGCTAATCATGCTCATGGGCTTCCCAAGACTTGGTGCAGCCTTTAGCTCCGAGACTACACATGAATGCACCTACAGCACGCTGAATAATGTGCGCCATGCATGGTATGCGGGTTCTCAATGGACCCCACTCGATTCCAGCATCCTGAATGGTTGATTGTAGTCCCTGAGGGACCGCCTAGCGTGGGGAAGCATTATCAGTTGTGAGTCCAAGTAAACTGCCATCGATATGCTCAAAATGATCAAGAACCTCCTTCAAATCTATGGGTTGCCTTGCTCCAGTATGTTGACCATTGACCTATCATGCTTTATTAGGTTTCGAAATAGGAAAAGAATAGACTATCACCCTCAGTCAAAGTGAGTTGTACTTCTTGTAATGTGCAATATTGATCCGTATAGTAAGCAATGATTGACATTATAGCTAAGTGGTTTGTTGATGTGCACCCATCTAAAGCTAAACTAACCTTATTTCTTGATGGCAATTGCATCTTGATTGAGGCCACTGAAAGTGCACATTCCCTTTGGCAAATGATCCCAGGAGTGCTGGTGGAAAGTAGAAACAGCTCACTGCGTAATGCATTATGTGACCGTCTTGGCTCTACATTTGAAATAGCATTCCAGGGAATGTGAGCTGAAACAAATCCTAACATGAGGTAGCGATTCCAGGTGTCTTGGTTCAATTAGGCAGTTACCAAGTCATTCGCTGCCAGTTTGGAGTGTTTTGTGTATCAAGTCAGTTAATATAGATAAAACCTCAATGTCAAATATGAACTTCCTTTGCGAACTTACTATTGTAATTCCTTGACTTGCTTGTCTCTTCAGTATGGCCAAAGCTATTCCATCAACAATTGAACTAGTCAGTTCAGTAAAGTCTGACTCTGTTGATTCGTTTAACTTCACAATGTGCTCTTTTGCCTGCACCTGTATCCCCATTGAGCTGATCTCATGTTCTGATGGATGGCGAAGGACTTGATGACATATGATACATATGTTGCCAGGGCTGCTGATCTCCTCAATTCCACAGTGCGAATAGATATGCCAAGAACATGCATGTCTACAATCATTCCAAGCAATTGGACTGTTTAAACCAATATTCATAGAAGCCCCCCAAGTATCAAATGTGATTTGTAAAGTAAGGTCGCTCAAATCACAAATAATGACACATTCATTTGTGGAAGATATCATAACCTCTAGCAATGGCGTATTAAAAGATTATGAATCAGACATTGTGGTAGGAATTTGAAAGCAACGTACTTCGACTGGAGAGACTGTTAAAAGTTATGTTGAAGTAAAGTAGAAAGCTAGTTCTTAAATAATGACTCCAAAGCTATGAGCAAGAATGAAGTAAGACCTGGGAGACATTGCATGCCTATTTGGGAAGTTGTATAACAAGACATATTGAAAAGACTGACCATTAAAAACTGAATTTAGGAACAATGCAATGCAGTTCATTGCTGTGTAGCTTACTGAGACCCCACATGAACTGTTGACACTCCTTTGACACTCATTTTTACAAGGCGGTAGCAATATATTCACCAGCATTTTTGCCTATAAAGGCACCCAATACTGTGATTATGGGTTAATGAGGTTGCACAGCTCTTCGATTGTCCAAGATGCAAGACGAAAAATTGTTGCCTCTTCGATGACGCTTATTTTTAGGAGGTTGTAGGGATATTGTCACTACCATTTTTGCCCATAATGGCGGCCAATACTTTGATTATGGGTTAATGTCTTCACAAAGCTCTTTGAGTATCCAAGATGCAAGACCAGAAATCGTTGACTCACCGTTGATGCTCATTGTCAGGAGATTGTAGCAATGTTGTTACCAGCATTTTAGCCTATCAAGGTGGCCAATACTTTGATTATGTATCACAGCAACCAAGTTTTGTTTTTATTATGAGACTTACAAGACCAACAATCACAGATGCTCCATTGAAACTCATTTCTAGGATGGGGCAACGAGCCTGTCACTTTCCTTTTTACCTACAAATACCACCAATACTTTCACTTTGGGAGGATATGATTATGCAGCCCTTCGACTGCTGAAAATGTAAGACTGAATATCGTTGACACTTCATTGACCCTCACCTTATTGACATACCAACAGTCATTATATGCTCAACAATTGTATGCCAAAATGCATAAAGTCATTATTGACAGCCAATGTGTTGTTTCTATGTAAAATAATTTGCATCCAAAAACTTCAACACCTCACAATTTCTGGCCCACCACTATACACATCATCTGAGCATCGAGTGCCGCAGGGCTATCACATTACGGCTCTTTCAGCCAGCAATTCACAGCATCATGATCCATCCAGTAGTTTTTGATCTATATGGCCCTACATCCTTACCTCTGCTTATCCATCTTCTTCTCCTTAATGTCTATGACCTACGATAAGCAATTTACAAACTCTCAACCATGTGCACCAGGTCTGAGCAGAGAGTTATGCAGTTGCACACTTGAATGAATGCAGATGACGGTCGTCAGTCATACAGGTTCGCATTGCGCATTGACCACTCCTTCTATTCCTCATATGACATCACTGACTTCAATTTTGTTAGTAAATTTTGTCTCTAATTTAGTCTTTACTTTAATAGTAAACAGTAACAGACAAGACTATAACAACTTCATTGGTTGTCTATCAACAGGATTTAGAGTCCAGAACTCTCGCATGGGCCACACACACCTTGCACATGTACAAACAAATTATTGTGTCTCACAATTTGGGCAATAATATCGAGAACATGCTGACAGGTAGCGAAATACGTCCACAAATTGCATTTCAAAGAGATACTATGGAAGAAATAGCAATTTGGTTATCTATTCCTCCAGAGTCACACAAGCTGTCACCATTACTTCGTCCAAATCCGATTTCTATATGGTAATTAGCTTGGTAGGCTGTATGTAGGGGTAAGGTCTTACAGGTTGAACAGGCTTCACATGCCAAATCAGAGAGGCCGCAGGCCCCACATCGGGCGCGAGAAAAGCGATTCATTTGTGGGACTGTGGTTTCACAAAGCATAGGCTCATAGGACTACTTCCTGGTCAAGAAGTCTCTTGTGGCATTAGCGATTTTCCGGGGAGAACCCCATGTGCCTCCACAAGCGCTCAAAATGTTGTCGGTACAGCTACTGCTGCATGATTTTCCGTTCGTGGCTTAACAGCCGCCGGAATCATCAATTCGGTCATCCTGTATTACATATCTCCCCGATGGAAGTGTCCCTCATGGCAGTTGCATCAATTTGTCAAGCTTGAGCTGCTGCTGCCGAATACTCTCCATGAGATGCTGTACCCTTTTGGAGATTGTGCCTGTCACCCAGCCAGGTTCATCATCGTCGCTCAGCTTGCTCAACTCTGTATATTTTTCATAGGCTTCCGTATTTTCCCCATCCTCCTCATTATCCGAACTTGCAAGATTGCTCAGATTGTCTCTGATAGCGTTCAACATCTCCTCAACTGTTTTTTTGGGCTTTCTGGTTGTCGATCCCGCCTTTTCAGCAATTCTCATATCTTCCTGCTCTTCCTTACTCGATGTCTCTGCATCTCCAACATGCTCTTTTGCCACAGCAGCTTCGCTACCAAGATGATCCTCAATCCATTTCTGTTTCACTTCGTGGCTTATGAAGTGCGTTTCTCCTCATATCTCTGCAACCTGCTTCTGTTTAGATCGTAAGCTGCGCATCGCTCCTACGCCTCGGACCCTTGCTGCTTACAAGCTGCTGTGGCCCTGAATCGCTTGCAGACAGCATCATGTGGATCACTGTGTTGATTTGCCGCATATGCCTGAAAGAAGCAGCAAAAGCTTCTTTTTCGGATCATTGCCCAATCTATTTTGAGTGAATCTTGTTGTTGAGCGAGATGTTGTATGTTGCATGATATGGACCACATGGAGGCAAGCTGCATCATTTATGTCAAGGTTGGTACATTTGATCAACTTGAACAAAGCAAAATTTGCATTTTGACTGTCACTACATTGGGAATAGCAATGCTAACCGTACAACATGAGTTGATTTTTATTGTCTGCTTCATGCAAGATCGCGGGGATTTCTGGAGACAATGATCACCAGACATCATCTCCATCGAAGAATGTACTTTTGATATCTCTCAATCATGAGATTTCGGCTGTTGTTCAGCTCTGTTTATACTTCTAAACACAGAAACAACAACAGACCGACTTACTGTGAATCATGTGGCGGTCGGAATCTGCTTCAATCTGCAGCTATATGCAGTAGGATTCATGTTGAGTAGAATGTGCAAGTTGGCTGTTACTCATTCCATTTTCACTTGAAGCTAACTATATATTCCTCAGGACTTCCCACTTCTTTTCATTATCATCTTCTTTGCTTTTTCCACACCAGCAAGTCGTGGAGCCGAGAACACCTCAGCAAGGTGTAGGTGGATCTGAATTGAGCCAACCGACAGGTGCTTCATGCAATGCGCCACCCGCTGGGACACAGCAACAATGCCGATCCCAGTTAGTCCACTTTACCACTGCCAATGCAGCCACCAAAAATATAACCCAGGATGCATATTCAGAAAAGGTTCCTATAACTGGAAGCAATTAGAAACAGAAGAAGCAAGGCCTAAGATATGAATAAATCCATATCAAGGTAGACAGCTGTCAACACACAATTCAATCTACAGCTGGTATGTGTAGCGAGCTATGTGAACAATTTATAGCTGCCCATATTGGGAATTCTGCATGGTCGATGAATGTTTCAGTCTGCACAGTTAGTAAAATCAATTATCAAGATGTTGTCAGCTCTGGGACTTTGGTGCATGATATTGGAGATAAGCGTCCCCAAGGGTGGACGGAACAGGCTTTTAACACCTTTGAGGAGGCTACAGAAGAATATATGGTAGAAGTAATACCCGAATCTCAATTTTAGAATCAGCAACTAACCTCTTGTAGGTTTTCAACATGTCTGCTACAATGGCAAGGCAAGAAGGTGGTGTGCTGGTGGAACAGTCCGACATGCGCCTTGCCTTGAATATGGCCAAAATGGCCAGCGGAGGGCTTTTGTGTGCCACTATGGAGGAAATGCAATGCCTGATCAAGAATCCTCACGCTGAAGTCCGAGATGGGAGAATGGGGGGCGCTGAACTTCCTGGGCATAGAAATGTGACGGCCGCGATAGAAAGACACCCGGCTATGCCTTGTGAGAATCAAATGGACGGCTTCCTTCCTTGCTAAACAGGCACTGGAATGAATTGGCAGACACGCTGGAGGCGCTAAGGAATGGGTGCACCTCCACAAGACACAAACAGACAGCCGACTCCAGAATGGACGCCACCTCCATCCGGAATGCCACCTGTGCCAACAGGTGACAATGAGGGAGCTCAAGGTTCGCATAATGAATGTTAGCCACCCAGATATGTGTATATACTTACCCCACTTCCCAACGCTCAAATTTGAAATCGTGGTGCATGTGCCAAGGCCAGTGATGGCGATATACATTTCATTCCGGATGTGCTGACTGATGAACGAACATCCACTGGTTAGTACACTATCTGTTGCGTGGTAATGCATCTGACATCCATCATGCAGATGAGAGCAGCCGATTAAGCGAACCTGGAAGTGGAGACGAGCATTGATAGAAAGGAATAGGATTTTTGAGTGTATTATTATCTACACTTAGTGGACACTTTAAAGTATATTATCAAGGATATATTTATATGTATTATTAAAGAACAATGTAGTGACAAAGGAGAAAGAACAAGAAGACGATAGCAAGGCTGCCAAAGAACTAGTAATAATATACGATGCCTAATAATATGATTGCATATGGCTGATACACCCAAAGCGAAATGAGCACCACCGGAACGTCAACAAATTTTGGTCTTCCATCATGGGTAATCAAAGTGGCGCTCGATCGCAGACATCTATAACCAAGGAGTTGGCAGCCTTTATAGGCAGATATGCCAGGGATATTCCCATGACAGCCTCCCGGACAGTAACAACTTATTTCATTTTCAAAGCTGCAACTAGGTGGTCATGAGCATTGTAGCCTATAAAAGGGGTCAAAACATCAAATATAGACAATAATGGCCACATCACACTTTGATTAACCAAGATGCAATGCATACAATCATCGACGCTCCATTGATGCTCATTTTCAACATTTGCCAGGGAGTGTGTCGCTTTCCCTTTTGCCTATAGAGGCGGAAACTACTTTGATTATGTATAACAACAACCAAATCACATTTTGATTGCCTGACTTTCAAGACCAAATATCGTTGACGTTCCATTGAGACTCATTTCTCGGAGATAGCAGCGATGTCGTCACTAGCAATTTTGACCCTAAAGGCGGCCAGTAATTTCATTATTCATCACAGCGAACCAAGTTTCTGATCAATTATCTGACTTATAAGACCAAAAACTGTAGACGCTCTGTTGACCCTCATTTTCAGAATTGGGCAGGGAGCCTGTCGATTTCTTGTTTACCTTTAAAGGTGGCCATTACCTCATTTATGAATGTCTGCAACCAATCGCCACTCAGATTACTGAAGATGCAACATAAAACAGTGTTGATACACCATTGATGCTCATTGTCATGCTGGGGCAGGGAGCAAGTGTTTCTTTTTGTTGATTATATAGGCGGCCAATACATCAAACAAAGATAAAGATGTACCAAATTCAACATTTTGCAATTAACAGTAGGATATCTGAATGCGATCATACACAGAAAACCCCGAAAAGCAGAACTGGAGATTGGAACCAATAGGTCTAGCCTACCCCAGCCTAGCTCGCAGGTTGACGGGTACAGGTACGGGTGTCGCCCACCATGAGGCAGTGGGTCAGATCTTCGGACAGGTCTGGAACCAAATGGAACTGTTTTTGCGGTCTGAACCCTGACAGCTGGCAGGTTACCTGGACCTGTTTCTAACACTAGATTCACCTTACTCAGTACCGGTATTGTCCAGTGCATTATGTTTACTGATCACCTATTGGAAAAACATTGATACTTGCTCTGGGGAGTTAATATCGATTCTCCAGGGGAGGGAGATTGCTAGTTTAGTCAAGTTGTCAAGAATTACCACCATCCTGAGTATTTCTGATCCTGTGAATAATAGCAAGTCCATCACAAAATTGATTCCCTGTTCCACCTGTTCAATTCAAGGTTGTTCCAGTGGCATGCTGAGTTATTAGTGAGCTTGATGTGATGCCATGATTCAGTGGCATAACTCACAGCTGGCAACTTACTCCTATATCCCTGACTATATTCCAGATTGATACAAATTGAACTATACATGTTCAGCAGTCTTCCAGGCTTCAAAATGACCAGATGAAGTAATGTCATGAAACATGATCATTACTCTACTGTGGAGCATCACATGCACATATATTGTCCTTCCATTGGTTAGAGTTTGGTTGATCAACCCCCAAAGACTCTTATCTGCTATTGGAATATGAAACAATGATGCTAATATCTTTGTCGAGGAAGAGTCATCTTCTGTGGCTGCCTTGATATTTGGTAGAATGTTACTTGATGATTCGGTGATGGTGGTCTCCTCAAATGTTGTTCAATGCAGTGCCATTTGATCCTAATTGCATATCTCATTCTCAGAATATCATGATGGTTCGCAGGCTGGACACTGCTTGCCTTCCAGACATTCAATAACCAAGATTCATGATGAGAGGAGTTCTGCCCATAAGGCCCGCCACTGGGACAGTATCTTGGACATTTGGATGTACATGTGTATCTAGTTGTTGCATTGTATGAGAATCTTCTCAGTTGCTCCTTAAAGATTATGCTGCCATTGCTTCATGGTTCCACAATGGCGAAGAGCTTCCAATCATACATTTTTTCGTCCTGTTCTGCAGGAGATCATTTTTGAGAGTAGATGTTGCCTCTTCTGAGAATTTTAAAACTGTCGTACAGTGTGTACATGGTGGCAGTCATCAGGATGCATGCCTTCATCTGCAAATTGGTCAACTTTTCACGGTTGACATGCATAAGGAGTGGTGCATCTGTAAAGGCCTCGTTAAACTTCCAAAATGTAAGTTCAGCATCCTAACTCCAGTACCATTTGATTTGTTTCGACTTGATTGATAGCAACAATTTCTTCATCTGGTTTGAAATCAGTGTTTTTGCCAATGCATATTTTGTAATGCACTGCTGATAGATGTTCCTGAAGCCAAGATGCACTTGCGCATGCCAAATGTAATTTGAGTCAGCTGCACTTCAATTATAAATAGTTCTACAAAACCTGGTCTGATTATATCGAGGGTAATGATCATTGTGACAAAGCCAACATCAAAGACTCTCAAGGTCCACTTTGCAGCTTTGCTGTATACATCAGATTCTTCTAATTACTCCCGCATACTTTCTGCCTGCTCTTCATGCTCCTATGCATTGGTTGAATTGTTTGTTACATCCTTGACAGCGTATACAGTGGAGTGTTCCATGTAAGGCTGTATGCAGTCGTTTATACATGTTTGGAAGGTTGCTGGAGAATACATGAAGCCAAACAGTATGATTTGGTATTTGAACTGGCTGTAGTGGGAGTGATTTAAAGGTGTGAAGTTATTCTCTTCTTTCATTTGGATGAGATCATTCACATTAGAGAGGTCAATAATTGTTCTGATCGTGCCTCCAATGATACTGTCACACACCGCAGAGATCATTGACTGACGATATTGGTTTTCTACTGCAGCACTTTTGAGAGCTCAGCAACCCACACACTGCCACAGGCTACCATGCTGTTGCAGTGTAAATCAGAGCTGGGCAGCGGCAGGCAACCATCGTGAATGGATATCCATATTGGATTGGTTTGTCCAGATTTAAGAGTTTATATATTTTGTACCAATTTCCAAAGAATGTACATTCAGCCATCAGGTAAATCAACCATGGTTCTGGATCAATTGCATGGCTGCAGGGCTCATTGGGTGAAATAGTCTCCACCATATATTTGCTGAAGATATCTATATAATCCATGTAACTGATGGGAATATGACTTTGTCATCAGTAAGTTCACTACCTATTCCAACTTTAATGCATCAACCTCAATTGCGGACTTAAGATGATTCAGAGAGAAGGAAATCTGCGAACAGCGAATCATGTGGTTCCCCAATGAACTAGCCATCACCCATTAAGCCAACAAATTCCCATCATGATTGTGCAAGCTGGTTGTAGTCAGATGAGGATCCAATAATCCTCTTCCGCCACTTCTACCTCTGCTGCTCCCTGCCTGTTCATCCTCTGCTTGCATTGATAGTTTCAATCCTACCTGGATCTACCACAGTCGTGACCTCCATAGTCGCTCCCTGCAGTCCACTGCATTCTGTATGCTGTAAGGCAAATGTCCCAATGGTCGGGTTGCTAGCTAAGCAATCATTGCAAGTAACAGCTTGAAGTAATTCAATGTTCAGAGTTTGACAGTCTTTACTTCTCTCAATTGGTATTCCTTCTGGAGGTAGAAGCATCTCCGACGTCAAGTTCATAGCGTGTGTACTTACCCTGATGTCAGGCAGCCATACCTTTGGTTAGTTTTCATCCTGATCTTCATTTCACAGTAGTATCTTACATTATCTAGGTGCCTTCCCAATGGTCCTCAAGTTTCTTGAAAATATCAATCGACTGGTAGCTTAATTGATCTCTGGCTTGGACATCTTCCACTATTGTCATCCTTTTACTATATTGTCTACCCATGTCTGGATGATCAGCATCTCCATCTCTCCGGCCAGGGTTATGTACTCTAACAAACAGAATGTCACCACTGGCTTGCAGCGCTCCCTTGGGTGGGTGATAACCTGACCATTGACACTGTGAGTTTTGATGTGCACTATTTTGTGGAAGAGGCCAAGTCATCTGAAATGTTATAGAGCAATGATGTTATTGCAGTGGCACAATTGATTAGTGCTTATAATAGTTTAAACTGTTTTTATTAATCTTGCATCAGACCTTTGGGGATTATATTTATTGAATCTTATGTCAGCAAAATGTAACATGGTCTGGAGGCCTCATGCAAGCCTCCCAGAGACTCTTGATCACCTCACCAGTGCACCGAAGTAATTCCAGACGCTTCCAGGCCTCCTGAGAGCCAAGTAATGTCCTCTGTGATCCTGCAAGAACTTTCTCAGGTGTGCTGGAAGACACCTGCAGTTATGGAGTTGCATTCAACATACTACTATATTAGACTTCCAGGATACTCAAAATTTGGAGCTGCTGTGACCACTGGGCCGATCTGCAGGAGACATCGAGAGCAGCTGAGAGCTTCAGCCTAGGGCTGGTGGAGACTTCAAGAGCAGCTGCTGAGACCACTGTGCAGCCCTGTGGGAAAATTTAAACTTGGTGCAGCATTATCACAGCAGTGGTTCTGAGGGTCACATAACCACATGGCATTTTGTGTATCACATTCATCGTTCTTCCAATCTCAAGATTTGCTACATCATAATATGGCATACAGTAACAATTTAAGTCTTTCGATAAATTTACATACAGTCAATCTGGCTGCAGTCGGGACTCAAAAGAAACCGGATGAGCACCTAGGGACACCTAATGTGTGAGCTGAGCGATACACTTGGAAGCTGTGATTGAGCGAGTTAAGAGATGCACTTGGATGTAGGCTGCGATCGAGTGAACTCAGAGATGCACTTCAAGGCCGAGATCTCAGGATCTCAGACATGCACAGGCAGGTTGTGATCAAGTGAGGGTGGAGATTCCCTCGGAAGGCATGATCGAGCGAGTTTGGTGATGAACGTGCGGGCCAAGATCGAATAAGTTCGTAGATGCTTTTGGTGTTCATAGTTGAGTGAGTATGGAGATGCATGAGGAAGCAATGATCATACAAACTTGGAACATGTGATCAAGCTAGTTTAGGGATCCACCTGGTCGCCATGAGAGAGTGCAATAAGTGGAGTAGTGTGAGGTGGTTGATCTGGAGACAGCTGATCCGAAGGTGGTTGATCTGGAGGCAGTTGATCTGGAGGTGGTTGATCTAGAGGATGATTATCAGGAGGTGGTTGATCTGGGGGTGGTTGATATGGAGGCAGTTGATCCGGTGATAGTTGATCTGGGGGCAATTGATCTGGAGGCAGTTGATCTGGAGGCTGATGATTGGGAGGTGCAACTTGAGCTGAGAATCTATTCAATGGGTAACTCATAGTCATGGGAATAGAGAGAGTAGAATACAAACAAGATCTCACAAGACATTGGAGAGGAGAGACTGGCCAGGTGTGGGATGCTGTTGATAATCGGGTGATGCTGTACGTGGTATGAGGTGTACTCGGTGTTAACTCATGATCATCGCATGGGGTGATAGAGGGAGCTGACAAACGTTTGTGCTCTCAGGTGATGTTAGAGTTGAGGATGAGAAAGAGAGAAATCAGAGGAGATTGGGTAGATCATCATGAGAAACTGAAACTGCAGAGGATTTTGTGTGTAGGCCAAAATACCATTCCAGATATGGCAGATACAACTCCCAATTCGGCAGGCCCGCACGCCCATAAGAGGTCATCTGAACCAAATAAGGCATGATGTACCCCGGATTTCCCACATCCCATCTGATTCTCTGTATCATTACCATTGTCATCCCCCATCTCTCCATCTCATCCACAATTCCACCATCATTGCAGAATGCGAAGTGATGTCATCCCTCTCTATCACCCCATGTCATGCATCAGCAAAAAAATATTCCGTTCGGGCGGAATGGCTCCGTCAGAGTGGACGCGCTCCGTCAGAGCCGTCAGAGACACCCCGGTGGCGCATTACTCTCCGCCCGGCGTCAATACAACACGTCGCGTTGTATATCGCCCTCCGATCGCTGTTTTACTGTCTCTTCACGTTCTGTCGATCTCCTATTTTAAACGATCACTCTGGCGTTGTGGCCAACTGTGACAATACGTCAGAATGGGTTCATTGGGTACACGCTGGCATCGGGATTGCAATGTGATGGGTGACGCTGCGAATATCTCTCCTCGCGTTCCTTCTACCTGCGCGCAAAATGCAATTCTCTTTACGAATTATACACATCATTCCAAGTCGCCAGATCTATGTGGCTATTGACAATCCATCGCTCGTTCCGTCCATCTCCTGTCTTACTAGTAGTAGCTATCTCCGGAATTACGTGCGCGCAACCGACAATATTTCCCACGCTGAAAACTTGCAAAGCAACGGCTGCCGGTGCTTTTCTCACTTGTACAAATTTCGAGACCGGATCAAAGTTACCCGAGTTTTCAGGTATTGTGATGAGCGCCAGGGCTAACCAGTACTCAACAAAAGCTCCATCCTCGTTTTGGAGTTTGATTTTGAATAGTCGTTGCAGTTGCCACA
>Ga0307512_10004246_pt1 | contig 15835 bp, 23 predicted proteins | sample 14_EM_MG_FD_200267 | JGI IMG/M metagenome (GOLD analysis project Ga0307512, IMG submission 200267) | Populus trichocarpa ectomycorrhiza microbial communities from riparian zone in the Pacific Northwest, United States - 14_EM | ecosystem: Host-associated > Plants > Roots > Unclassified | place... | reverse complement strand
CTCCCGGTAATCCTCCCGTTCGATCTCCCTCAGGACCAATTTGGTAGCCATATCGCAGCTGTTAGGTATCTCGTTCGGAACTGCTTCCGCTCGCTGCTCATCATCACCATCGCCATCGCCATCGGCCATTGTATTGGTATATCTAACTTGTAAGCATCCCGGTAACCGGTCATACTCACCATACTTCCAAATGCGCTAGCGCTCGAGCTCTCCCAATTTCTCGTGAAAACTCCGCAGGCCCAGCCCATCAGTGATCATTGTTGCAGCTTTGGAAGCTGCTTCGGTAGTCATATTCGTACTCGTTATATATCCACCCTTCGGAGATCGGGGCCCCCGAGACGACTTTCCAATTCTTATGTGAGCTCATTGCACCCTCCGCTCTACCGTTCTCTGTCGGGCCAGGGTCACCGACCATTGTGATATTGACGATTTTCTTGTTCACGTCGGTAGCCAGTGTCTCGGTAGCCTTGGCTGTGTTGACAGCCAGTAGTCATCGTATGGTTCAACGGCTGCTAAGTTGCTAAAAGTCGGGCAGTAGGTCTCTCTTATCCGATCTCGTAACCAGGTCGTCTGTAGGGTCCATCTGCCGGGTTCCTGTTTCCTGCCAGATGCTCAATGACGAAATTGTATGAAGAAGAATCTCCGTTGATTGTGCCATTCGATCACTCATGGGCCATAGTATCACACGCCCGTCTGTAAGTCGTGATATCTCTCAAATACAAATCGCACGAATTCGTACGACTGTGTCTGCTCTATCATCTGCATTAGCTAAGGAATCAACAGAGGATGAAGGCGATGAAGGGTAAAATCCAGGAGGCCTTGTCATTAGCGGTTCCCCCAAGAATTGACCAAGCCCCGCCATCCAGTCACTCCCTTCGTGCCTCGGCGAGCCAGTAGCAGTCATTCAAGGATCCCATGTGGACGCTCTTCTGCCGCAACCACTGCCGCTGCTCTTGCTCGTTCATCCAGCCTACGAGGGTTACCACTTCCGAAGTATACCCTCCGTGGTTCCACTCTACCGCAGCTCTAGCAATCCTAATCTCAGTTGGCTTCAGAAAGGAAGGCCATCGCAAGCTCCACACGTTGTGGCTAATGTTCATTCCAGGACGATGCCAGTCGGTTGACGACTGGACAATCGTGAGTTAACACCTCACAGGGTCTAGAGGATCAGCAGTCAATTGCCGTCCAACCGCCGCGGATTATTATCAACAACTAGTTCCGAGCTGGAACTGTAAAAGCTCAAAATTTAGATTGCATGCATCTTCCTCACCCGTGCACAGGTGGTCTAAAAACATTGCCGCACCCCAAAGTGGGTGGTAAAAATAACCTCGAGATCAAGAAGTCTCGGTATCAGTGGGCCCCCAGTGCTAGTCATTGGGAGACCCGATTGCTATCTCGATGGAGAGAAAGGCTGGCGGTCAACGTAGTACCGCAGGATAAATTGGGAATTCGCTCGTTTCCTGGTCGCTTGATAGTTGTTAACGACTGGTAGTAGTTCCGAATCGCTGCAAGGTGTCGGGTGCAGGGCATCCGAGTTTGTAGCATCGTAGGTATTGGTGACTGAATTCGCAGAAATGGTATTCGCTCGACCGGAATTGACCTCGGCGGTGTCAATTGAATGGGAAGCATCTTGCTCTATGTAGCATACGCGGTCATTGCGGTGGGTATTCGCCAAAATCGTAGGTGGACATCAAGTATCCGATCACAATATCCTCATTCTCATCGTAAGTGAGCTTCGCCGGATGGCATCTCCTCTGTAAGTGAACTTTCATCGTGTAGTTGTCTCTATACGCGGAATCCGTTCGCCGACAGCCTTTCCTGCGTAGGCGCACTTGGACCGTGAGCAGTAGCCTTGTCTTTGGGTCCTCGTCTGTCGTCCGGGTTCAGGGGTAATATAGTCCTTCTTGTCAATCGTGCTCTCTGCATTGCTTGGTGCTGCTCAATTGACTGTAGTCGATTGCCATTGTGCTCTGTCCGATAGATCGTACGCGATTTCCTCTTGTTGGACATGTGTAGGAGTTGTCTTTCGATTTGTAGCAATTGTCGACATTATAGGCCTCTAACGAGTCTCGCTGCCGAGTGCATCTCCGACATCGTCCCTGCTCTTGAAAATTCACCTGATTAAAGGATGAACATCTTAAGACTTGTCGCTCATGTAATCGGTAGGTCTCCGAGTTGTCGCATTCAGGTTTAGCCGATTGTTGACTTGTACTTGACGCATCAGAATAGATGCAAACTCGCAAATCCCGTGAGCGAAACATATCCGTTTACTGAAAAAGCGATAATTGTGTAAGGACGCATATGCCAGCATCCAGCTGCATAGGGATATGGTTGCAAACGTGGACTCGAGTGAGTATATATGTAGACGTGTAGGTAAGATTATCGCCAGAGATCTAAGGCTAGTGGCAAGCCGACTATATGGAATGGGGTTTACCGGGCCCTGGACATGTCACGTGCGACCGTGCTGTTACACGGAGGCACGAATCTTTTCCCCTGAACAACTGCGACCATTATTTCAAACTACATCCAGCTGGAAGTGCACACACACGCATCACTGAGCAAGCAGTCGAGCGAGCCTTATTCTCTCAGGCAGTCCAAACGGAACCGGGACCAGACACTCTGTCTTTTGGCGCCATACGGCTGCTGTTGAGGTGGGACAAAGGGAGCATCATCCGGCGGATCAGGGCGGCAAGTCACATGGGAGGATACCCAGCGGTATGGAAGCGGGCTAGTGGCGTGGTGATTCGTAAGCCTGGCAAACACGACTATACGAAGCTGAAGGCCTACCGTTCCATATCGCTACCTAGCTGCATGGGAATAGTCTTTGGGAAAATAACCGCGGAGCTGGTGGCAGAAAAGGCCGTAAGAAGAGGGCTATGGAGCGACAGACAATGCACAAGCAGGAAAGGACAGTCAGCCATCGATGCAGTGGCCATGATGGTCGACAGAGTTCATGCGGCTTGGACCAATGGCCACATAACAGGCATGCTGCTCATGGACATTAAGGCAGCCTTCCCCAGCGTGACAAAAGACAGATTAGTCAACTTGATGAAGGTCAGGCAAGTAGACCGAGACCTTATATGATGGACGGAGAGCATCCTGTGAGAAACAACGCTGGAGATAGTAATCGAGGGCAACGCCAGGGACAGACACCCAGTGGATGTAGGGGTCCCGCAAGGCTCATCTGTGTCACCGATCCCCTTTGCGATCTACACCTCAGAACTAATCAAGTAGGTCGAAGAGTATGCATCAGAAGCCGAGGGGCTATCATTTGTAGTCGACCTTGGCATGGTGGCGACAGATGGCGATGCCAACCATGTCGTCCCGATACTGCAGAGATGCACAGCAAAGAGCATCGAGTGGGCAAGTAGACATGGGCCGCAGTTCGACACTGCAATGATGGATGCGGCACTATTCACCCACAGACAAGGCCACAGGAAACACCACCGGGCAAAACTGACATCAATGATAAGAGTCAGAAACGAGTCTGTACGGTTCAACAGACAGGCGACGCGCTTGCTTGGCGTGTGGATGGACGCACATCTGACATTCAAGCAGAACCACAACCGATGGATGAAGACCGCCTGGGCAGAAGAAGCCAGGCTCCGAACCCCTACCAAGACATACGGCCTTGTTTGTATGAGTGTCAGGGCCATCCAAGTGGCGTCGGTCCAAGCGGTCGCACGAGATGGGAGCGAGCTCTGTTGGCATCCCAGGGAGGTAGGCAGGCGAGACAACCTCCAACTACTTTTCAATCAACAAGCCAGATCCATCCTCGGGGAGCTGCCAACGACACCGCTGGGTGCACTAATGAGAGAGTCAGGGCTCACACAGGCGGCAGTGATTTTGGACTCCAGACACCAGCCATTCGCAGCGAGACAAGAATACGCATGGAGTAGCAATCTAAAGGAGGTACACAAAAATCCTTCTTCCGGAGCACCAAGATGCGGAGCAGTCAGGAAAGAGCATGTGCTTGGCCGGACAACTGAAGGTATGACCTGGCTGGCCCCGGGCAAAGAACCAGTCATCAGGACCACCATACTGGAAGACACCACTGCAGCCAAAAGCGCCGTGCAGCCCTGGGCAGGAGAGAAAGAAGCCAAAATTGGAGCAGGGGTACGGATGATGTGGACAGATGAATCGCGCTCAGAGGATGGCCGAGTGGGAGCCGCAGCAGTGTGTAAACACGCAAATTAATGGCGCTGTCCCCACCGCTTTCTGGGCGCCCAAGTCATGGTGGTCATCGACTCCGAACTGTTGGCGATCGGACTGGCGCTTGACGTGCCGTTCGAAAAGAGTCAAATAGTGCAGATACATGGAGTGAAGATGGTGGCAGTCTTCAGCGACTCGCAGGCCGCAATCTGACGAGCGGCACACCTGGATCCGGTCTCAGGCCGGTGACTGTGGAGGCGGATCAACATACGGGCACGGAGTCTCTTCGCCCACAGCATCGCGACCGAGGTCTGCGGGGTCCCCGGGCACTCCGGGAACTCCGGAAATGAAGAAGCAGACCGTCCGGTGAACTTAGGTTGAGACGCAAGCGGATGCACAGTGTTAGAGCGGCAATACACCGCGGCCTACAATAGGGCTAGATGACTCTCCGAGGGAAGATCAACAGCTAAGGTGGAGTGGGAGGGCAACAAGTGCAACAAGACGTTCCGCTACAGACTCAAAGGCACGGCATGGACCAAGAGACCTATCCCAATGAAAAGTGGAAACCCAGTGGCCGCCAGGTTCTACTAACTAAAGTCCAGGCATGCACCAATGGGGGTCAACCTACAAAGGTTCGGCCACCAAGATGATGCCAAATGCTGGTGGTGTGGAGGGACGGTGTCCCAGACGTGGGAGCACCTCTTCCGCCACTGCAGGTGTTGGAGAGACTACCAGAGAGCACTATCGAAGGCAGTGGGAAAGGTGACGGGCTGGAAGGCGGGCAGATGCCGGCACATGCAGATCTCTGACCTCTTTTCCATAGAAAAGTGCGACCAAGCGGTGATGGACATCCTGGCAGCCACTAAGGTCGGGAAGTTTCCGCCCAGTTGAAGTAGCTGGAGGGAGCGGGCTCTGGGCTTGGGGCTCAGGAGCGGCTGTGGAGGCAGCAGGGTTATACTATTCCTTCTTTCCTTCATTCTTTCTTTCTTTCTTTCTGTCTTGCTTTCTGTCTTTCTCTTATCTTATGTTTCATTTGTCAGCGGGGACGAAGGGCAGCGGGGGGGGAGCTCCGCAATCTAGCTGGCTCGCCCGCAGGCGGAGGGGATATCAGGGTCCTGTCATACTCTAATTAGAGTCAATACAGTATGATTAAACAACAACAACAACTGGTCTGTATTCAGGCGTTGTGGATGGTTGTCAACTGCATTGCCCGAAAGGCTAGTGACAAGCCAACCGCCCTTATAAAGCCAACCGCCTTTATAGAACTAAATGTAATAGTCCATGTTGTAGTAGTAGTTGTTGTCTACGGACTATGGTGGTAAAAGCCTCTAGCGGTGGCCAATCCAACTCTTCTATCACGACAATCAAAACCTAGTTCCGGACGATCTGTGGTTGGTACAGGCGACACGGAGGTTCTTGAGGCGCTGGCTGTCGGTTGTGCACCTAGTGGTGGCTGGGGTATGGGAGATTGGGTAGAGCATGATTATGAGAGGTACCCCCCATATCAGGTCGATGGCAACCACTTGCACCAAGAATTCAACGTCAAAATTGAACCCTATATCCCCGATCCATCGAATTTCGAAGTCTGTGGCTCTCCCATACAGTGTTGTTAAACGTCCCGTCCGTCCGCAATATCGGCAGGACGGACGGGACGGCGCCAAGGCCGGGGACGGCAAAAATATCGTCATCGGCCGTCATCGGCCGTCACCGGCCGACATCGGGCGGTTACTATTAATACATATATTGAAACTGTAGAGTGCGCGATACAAGATATAAATAGATTGATCTATGTTTCTAGACTCTCAATTAGTAGTAAGCATTCAGGTTCGGATGGAGCAGATGTTAAAGGATCTTGCTTCACAGTCAAGATAGTGCAGAAATGTACTTATTATAACTGAATATCTATTATGTATGATGACTCGCAAATCATCAATGGATGTCGGCCGATGACGGCCGGGGACGGAAATTTACCGTCAACGGCCGTCCCTTCCGTCCGTCCCCGTCCGGCCTCAAAAAAGACGGCGCCGTTCCGTCCTAGCTCAGGACGGACGGGACGGTTGACAACACTGCTCCCATACTGGATAAAAAATTGAACAAGAAACTTATCGCACAGCTGAAACTCAAATCCTCTGGAATAATTCTTCTCCCTGGTCAGAAGCTTCTGCTGAAAGCACACAATGTTGCTATTGATAGTGGCTCATTTGGAAAATTTATATCTGCGGAAATGCTGCGTCAGGTGGACCTCTGGCACTTGCACTTGAAACGAGTTCGAGTGGCGCCACTTGATGGAGGATCTGCTGGTTTTGTTTTTTGTTTTAATCATACTGTATTCACTCTAATTAGAGTATGATAGGACCTTGATAACCCCCTCCGCCTCCGGGCGAGCCGGCTAGATGGCGGAATTCCCCCCACGCTACGCTTCATCCCCGCTGACATATGAAAGTTGAGAGATGGACCAAAAGAGACAAGACAAAAAAAGCAAAGAAAAGAAAAGAGAACGTATGTAAGTCCAATGCCGCCTCCCCCCCCGCACCTTAGTCATCCTCTATGCCCGCTCAATACCGCCATTCATTGGAGCGGAAACTTCCCGACTGCAGTCGCCGCGAGGAAGTCCATCACCGCTTGGTCGCACTCTTCTATGGAAAACAGCTCCGAGATCTGCACATGTCGGCACCTTCCCGCTTTCCAGCTCGTCGCCTTTCCCACCACCTTCCATAGTGCTTTCTGTTGGTCTCTCCACCGGCTGCAGTGGCGGAAGAGGTGATCCCGTGTCTGGGCCGCCGTCCTGCCTCGGCTGCCGCACCGCCAGCATTCGTCATCCTCTTGGTGTCCAAACAGCTTTAGGTATGTTCAAATCGGCGCATGCCCGCTCTTCAGTCTGTAGAACCTCATTGCCAATGATTGCACGCTTGTCATCGGGATGGATATCTTGCACCCCGCCTTGCCCTTCAGTCTATATCCGTAGTGTTTGGAACACTTGTTGGCCTCCCGCTCTGCCATTGGCGCCATCCTCCCTTCGGCGACCCATCTAGCTCTATTCGCGGCCAAGGTGTATATCTGCTCGCTTACTGTGTAGCCTTGGTCTTCTTGTGCTTTGTTTTGTTTGTTTTAATCATACTGTATTCACTCTAATTAGAGTCTGACAGGACCTTAATAACCCCCTCCGCCTCCGGGCGAGCCGGCTAGATGGCGGAGCTCCCCCCCCGCTACCCTTCGTCCCCGCTGACAAATGAAATGGTGAAAAGAGAGAAACACAAAAGCAAGGAAAGAAAGAAAGAAAGAAAGGTCTAACCCCATTACCACCCCAGCCGCTCCCGAGCGCTGAGCCCGCTCCCTACCGCTACTTCACCTCGGGCGGGTACTTCCCGACTTCAGTGGCCGCCAGGAAGTCCATCACCGCTTGGTCGCACTCTTCTATCGAAATCAGATCAGAGATCTGCACATGTCGGCATCTGCCCGCTTTCCAACCCGTCGCCTTCCCCACCGCCTTTCACAGTGCTTTCTGGTGATCTTTGCACTGGCTGCAGTGGCGGAAGAGGTGCTCCCGCATCTGGGACAATGTCCCTGCACACCACCAACACTTGCCGTCATCTCGGTGGCCGAATCATTTCAGGTGAACTCTAGTGGTCGCGTGCCCGGACTTCAGTCGGTAGCACCCAGCTGCCTGCAACTTTGCGCTTCTCATCTTGATAGGTCTCTTGGTCCCTGTCTTGCCCTAGAGTCTGTGGCTGAGGTTCTTGCAGCCCCTGTCGGCTTCCCAATTCGCCATGGTTGCTGATCTTGCTTCGGAGATCCATCTAGCCGTATTCGAGGGGGAGGTGTACGGCCGCTCTGTCACTGTGCTTCAGCTCGCATCCCAGGTTAAGTTTGCCTGACGGTTTGTCTCGTCGTTCCCAGGGAGGCCGGAGTGCCCCGGGACGCAGTCGATCTCGGCTACAATGCCGTGGGCGAGGAGATTCCGCGGTCTTCTGTTGATCCGCCTTGCCAGTCGCTGCCCTGGGCTCGGCTCCAGGTGTGCTGTTCGTCGGATCGTGGCCTGCGAGTTACTGCAGACTGCCACCGTCTTCACTCCATGCGCCTGCAATTTTCCTTCTTCTCAATTGCCACTTCAGGCGCAAGTCCAGTCACCCACAGTTCGGCATCGAATACCTCCATACGTGCAGCGCTCAGACAGATGTGGCGAGATCTCCATTCATTTCCGTGGTTACACACTGCTGCAGCGCCCACTCGGCCATCGTCTGAGCGAGATCCATCTGTCTACCACATGCAGACCCCTGCTCCTACTTAGGCTTCTTTCTCTCTTGCGCAGCGTTGCGCGGCAATCTTGGCTGCGGTGGTGTCGTCCAGTATGATGGTCCGGACCACTGATTCTTGGCCTGGGGGCGGCCAATCCATGCTTTCGGTTGTCCGGCCAAGTCCATGCTCCTCCCTGATTACTTTGCATATCGGTGCACCTGAGGAGGGGTTGTGGTGTAGCTCCATCAGCTTGCTACTGCATGCGTTTGCTAGTCTCGCTGTGAATCCCGGCTGTTTGGCGTCTAAGATCACTGGCACCGGTGTGAGCCCCGACTCTCTCATTAGTGCGCTCTGCTGGGTCGTCACCAGCGCGCCCAATATGGACCTGACTTGTGGATTGAGGAGGGGTTGGAGGTCGTCACGCCTGCCCACTTCTCTGGGGTCGCACCTGAGCTCGCTCCGATATAGTGCGACCGCTTGGACGCACGCAACCTGGACAGTCCTTACGCTCACGGGAAAAACACTGTATTTCTTGGTAATGGTTCGGAGTCTAGCTTCTGCTGCGCTGGCCATCTTCATGCATTGGTTGTGCTGCTCCTTAAACGTTAGGTGACTTTCCATCCAGAAGCCTAGCCAGAGTGTCGCCTGTGTGTTGAATTGTATGATCCCGTTGCCGACTTGTATCTTGCCAGTCAGTTTTGTCAGAGGTGTTTCCTATGGCGCCGTCTGCACATGAACAGCTCCGCTTCCGTCTTTGTGGTGTCGAACTCCATCCGTTGTCTCCGGACCTACTCGTTTCCCTGTGCTGCTCAGCTCTCAAGTATCATGACGACGTGGTTGACATCGCTGCCGGTCGCCATCCAGGCGAGGTCATCTACAAAGCAGAGCCCTTCGGCTTCTGATGTGTACACATTGACCCATTTGATCAGTCCTGAGCTGTAGATTGCGAAGAGGATCGGTGACACAGGTGAGCCCTGCAGGATCCCTACTTCCACTGGGTGTCGTTCCATGGTGTTGCCCTCGATTATCATCTCCACCGTTCTCTCCGAGTGAAAGTTCTCTGTTCATCGTATAAGGTCTCCGTCCATTTCCCTGACGTTCATTAAGTTGACTATTCTTCCTTTCGCCACCTTTGGGAAGGCTGCTTCAATGTCCATGAGTAGCTCGCCTGTTATGTGGCCGTTCTTCCCGGATGCGTGCGCTCTGTCATCAATGATGGCTGCTGCATTGATCGCTCACCGTCCTGTTCTGCTTCCGAATTGTCCATCGCTCAGTAGTACTCTTCTCTCGGCTTCCTCCGACCGCAGCTCAGCGACTACTTTTTCGACCACTTTTCCCATGCTGCTTAACAGCAATAAGCAGAGATAGGCCTTCAGCTGCGTGCAGTCATCTTTGCCAGGGTTGCAAATCACCACTCCGCTAGCCCGCTTCCATACCGCTGGATGTCTCACCATGCGGATGGCCTCCTTTGTCAGCCTCGCGGTCCTCTCTAGGTCCCACTTCCAGAGCAGCCGTATGGCACCGAACGACAGCTTGTCCGGCCCCTGTGCTTGTTTGACCGATTGAGAAAACAGGGCTGGTTCAACTGCTTGCTCTGTGACGCGCGTGTGTGCGCTTCCCGCAGGAGGTAGCTTGTAGCACTGGTCGTCGTCATTCGGAGGAAAAGCCTCGCTCCTTACCATCTCCTCCTTCTGTAGTGATGTGTTTGCTTGCTTGCCTTCTCTGTCTGTTAAGGCATCCACAATCGTGCCCACCCGAGGGTTCGGGTATCGTGCTGCACTCCATACCTCGGCCCCACTCAGGTTTTGCAAGTACCCACTCAACATATTTCTTTCGGACTGTCGGGTCGACATCTCGAGTCCAAGCTTTGCCCTGGCGGTCTCTTCCAAGTTCCATCTCCTGCTTTTCTCTCTTCTGATGGCCTTCCTTCTTTTCGTGATGTCGGCGTTCCACCACCTCTTTGATTTGCCGCAGAGCCTGATTTCCTTTACCATGGCGTCGAGGACGTTGCACATTGCCTCCTGACACCATGTGGCCTCTTCCTCCACCTCGTCTACCGTGCACTCTGCATTCAGGTGAGCTCACTCTTTCGCTAGCGTACTCCATAGCTTCTCCGCCGCTTCCGTGTCCTCCTCCGTCATTGCAGCTAAGTTCCGCCCTACTACCCGTGCATGGTTCGCCTCCTCTTGTCAGTCTGCTTCCACCTACCATTCAATAACCTCGTGGTCGGATCCCGTGGAGTGGTTGTCAGACAGTGTGGAGTACTTTGTTATTGGTTGATTCGCCAGCGTCAGGTCGAAGACCGATTCGCCCTCATGACCTTCTCTTGTCAAGTGGTGGGTGGCTCTCCCATCATTTCCAATCTCCAGTCCATGTTCGTCAATCACGTCTTCCCAAAACGTAGCGTCCCTCTGCACTTTGCATCTTGGGACCCATCGTGTGCTATGGGCATTGAAGTCTCCAGCGAGGATAGTGCCACCATGCTGAATGACACTCTGCCAGTTCAACTTCTGCGCCGGTCTCTCCCCAGATTGGGTGTCTGTTTGATCATAAAGGAAGACGATCCTCGTGATCGTCAACACTCTCCTCCTGTCGTCCGTAGCAATGACATCGTCGTTACCACCTCTACGCAAATCCGTCCGCTCCTCAACCACAAGGCCACTCACTCTCCGGATCACCGTCTACACTCTGTTTCTAATTCGTATTTCATATGCCGAATGGCTTATCCCAATAACTCTGTTTTCTCTCGCTGGCAGTTGCAAGCACACTACTTCCGCACTGCATTCGACTCCCGTCTCCAGCGCCGCAATGGTCCACTCGCACAACCTTGCGCAATTCTCCTTGATCAGTCTAATTATTGGAAGCGAGGGCTCCCTCTTCAGTTTCAGTTGCGGTCGTAGTCGCGATCTCGGCCTCAGTAATCATGACATCTCTCGCCTCCCCCGTTGCCTCCTCTTCCTCCGCATCAGCCTTCTCCTCCTGTCCACGATCTGTTGCCCCTCCTCCCCTAGGATGGTAACCTAGCACCACGCGATTCATCCCCGTTGCCATGTGGGTAGCTTCGTTCGTGGAACTCCGTCCTGCTGTTCCCCTCTTTCTGCACAGCCGCGGCGCTCTGGCGGCATCTGTCTTCTCCGCGCACCTGCTACTGAACGCAATATGGTTTCCTGCGCAATTGTGGCACTTCTCCAGCGTGTGGCCGCAGAGTGATCCCTGCTTCGCTGTACACACCACTGCATTGCACTTGTGGTAGCTTGCCCGGTGATTGCCTGATCAGTAGCCCCACTTGGGCTTGTTGCTGCACTTATTCTCTCTGTGGCCCCATCCAGAGCAGAGCTCGCACCTACTGTCAAGGCCCGCATTCGTGAAGGCCTCGACTTGGTACCACACTCCCACCGCCTTGATGCCTTGCTTGATAAAGCTGTGTGCCACCTTATTTCCCTGCACAACGAAGACTACCGATGACGCGGAGATTTCTCCATTCTGCCTCCCCTCCCTGTGGGTGCGGGGGTTCGCCAGCCATGTTACATGGGTGGGGATCGCTATGCCCATATTCTCCGCTTCGAATTCCTCTCGTATCTTTTGCAGGCCTTCTGTTCCGTTTCCCATGTACCGCATGAGGGGTACTGCTTGGATCATTATTCTTTCCCAGGTCACGTTTCCTTCGACATCCACGACTCTTCTGTCGACAGTCCTCGCTGCCGTGATGACATTGTTGCGGTACCGCATAGCCATCTCCGCTGTAGCATTCTGGTGCGTGATTGCCGTGATTGCGCCCTTTGCATTTTTCCTTGCGTTTATTATCCTGATGTGGGCCGGGGCCTGCTGGTGGAACAGCGCTCTGTTGATCGCTGACACAATGTCCTGGCCCATCTTATTGGGGAGTGGCACACTCTTGTCTCTCTTGAGGATTCATCATCTGGCTGCCATGCTTGAACCTGTCGTCGGGCCTGGGGCTGGGCTAGCCGGCTTCTTTTGGTTTGGAGGTGGGACTGTCCCGCATCATCTGGTCGGTGTCGGCACTGCTTACTTCGCCAGTTTGGACGCTGATGTGGTTCCTGGCGTCGATGCCGGCGGTGGTCTCCGTGCTGGTGCTGGCTTTGGCTTTGGGTTTGGGTTTCGTTTTGGTTTTGGCATTGGCACTGACTTGAGCTGCCTCCCAGGCTGCAGCTGTTGGCGCTCCTCCAGCTTCTCAGGTCCGCCTGTCTGGGTCAGGTCTGCCTGGATCGAAACCTCCAGGCCGACGTCCTCTTTTTGGTCCCATTCTGTAGCAACCATCTCTCTTGCATCCATTTCTCTGATGCCCTCACCCCACAGTAGGTCATCCTGGTGGTACACGTCCCGCGTTTTGTCTTTATCTTGCTACCACGAGTTGATCCCTCACCACTGCACCTCCTGCCGTGCAGTGTGCGTCTCCAGGATGTTTGCCATCGTTGCGACGGTTCAATGGAGCTGTGCTAGTTCGTGGGCTTGCTACTGAACTGCACACTCCATGCGGCTCCTCCAGTCCCTGAGGGCGCAGGCGGCCGCAGGTACCTCACTGCTCCTTCTCCGCTTTCCATTCTCTTTGCTCTCCCTCGACTCAAGTGTGTCTTCGCCTGCAGTTTCCGCAGCGATGGATGTCACCTCCGTCGCCATATCCATCGCCATATCTATAGGCACGTCGCTCCTCCGCTCCGCCACTCCTCCCGTATCAAGGTCGCTCCTCTCGCTCCTTCTAACTTCAGTTATCACTTATGTAAATCCTGTATCTCACAGGGTTGACATCGCCGTCGCTTGCTCGTTTGTCGATGCGTCAGGTCAGTCGTAATTTTCCCACAACATTGCGTGAAGACCACATAGTTGTGTGAATCCCCGTGTGCGCTCTCGTCTTGCCTTCTCACCGGTGCTTGGACTATCGCTCCAGGTTCAATTTGATGTCCAGAATGGATTGCCCCCGTGCGTTTTTTAATTGTTATAGTTGTTTTGGCTTATCGCGCTGTGTCTGTTTCGCCAAGACGTTTCTATAATTATATAGGCTGATTTGGCTTGAGGTTGTACTTCTTTTGCGTTTGTTGCCTGGCTGTTAGCCTCTTCGTTCCCGGGGATGCCCGACTGTAGCAGGACCCAGTCGATCGTGGCTTCAATGCTGTACGCATAGAGGGCTCTAGCATGCTCGTTGAATGCGTATTCATGATGCTGCCCTGGCACTGGGTCCAGGTGTGTTGTCCGTCAGATGGCCACCTGCAAATCACCAAAAACTGTCACTGTCGTGACTCTCTGTGCTTGTAATGCCTCCGCTATTGCAACAGATTTTCTGAGTGCGACTCTGGTTGCCTACAGTTCCGAGTCGAACACCTGCATTCGTCCCATGCCGAGGACACTGCGGAACACCGTCCAGGTGTCTCCGTGTAAGCACAACACGGCCACTCAAACCTTTACCTTGTCCATTCGAGATCAGTCGGTCCACCAGATCCACGTGCCAGATCCTGCCTTAGTTTCATTCTTTTTCCCCATCGCTCGGCGCCACTCTTTGCCATGGCGCCGTCCTCCAGTATAATTGTCTTGACTGCGGGCTTCACCCCTGGGTCTGGCCAGCACAGCGTGTCTGCTCTCCGGCCGGGCGTGTGCTCAATTGTGGCCACTGGGCCAACCGCTGCACCAGGTGTAGTGTAATCCTAGAGCTCTTTCGCCCGGAGCTTTTGCACGCGCTTGCCAGCCTCGATGCACATCGCTGCGGTCTGAAGTCGAGGGCCACCGCGGCCGGTGTGAGCCCGGAGACTCTCAATAGCGTGCCTCTCATAGTTGTCGTCCGTGCCCCCAGAGTGGACATGGCTTGTGGATTGAGCAGTAGCTGGAGGATGTCATGCCGGCTACCTTCCTTTGGATTCCACCAGAGTTCGCATCCGTACAGTGCGACGGCCTCGACGCAGGCTACTAGTACTGCTCTCAGCCAGGCTGGTACCACCCCATGCACGTCTGTGAGTAGCCGCGGTCGTGCCTCTCCGGCACTCGCTTTCTCCATGCATCGTTTGTGATCCTCCTTGAAGGTTAGGTGGCGGTGCATCCAGACCCCCAGCCACCTGGTCGCTTCCCAGTTAAACCTGACGAAGCCATTACCAAAACTTATCTTCACTGTTAGTTTGGATGCGGGTGCTCCTTGCCGGTTTGTCTGAGGGTGAAGAGTGCCGCTTCGGTTTTGGCAGTGTCAAACTCCAGCTCCTTTCATTCGGCCCAGTCGATGCTTACTGTGGTGCAGGCCTCGAATTTGTTACCAACCCGGATAAAGTCATTCAACGTCACCACCCATCTGACGTCATCACGGATGGACAGGCCTTCGGCTCCGGAGACCCTCTCTTCAGCCCATTTCCCCAGCCCTGACATGTAAATTGCGAAGAGGATCAGAGACACCGGCGATCCCTGTGGTATGCCTGCTTCCACCGGGTGTCTCTCCATCACATCAGACTCGATTACCATTTCGACCGTTCGGTCTGTGTGACAGCTTGCTGTCCATTGTATGAGGTCTCCATCCATCCTCTTGCCTCTCATTGTATGGATCAGTCTCCCCCTTCTTACGCTTGGGAAGGCTGCCTTGATGTCCATCAGGGGAACCCCCGCTATGTGGCCCTCTCTCCAGGCTGCGTGTACTCTGTCTACTATGATTGCCGCCGCCTCAATTGCCGACCGCCTTTTTCTGCTCCCATAGTGGCCATTGCTAAGCAGTCTTCTTCTCTCGGCCTCTTCAGCCAGTAGCGCTGTCACCACTTTCTCAACAACCTTCCCCCGCTGCTTAGTAGAGGAATCGGGCGATACGCCTTGAGTTTCAAGTAGTCGTGCTTTCCGGGCTTGCGGATTACGACCCTGCTCACCCGCTTCCACACAGCTGGATGTCAGCCTGTACAGATGACTGCCTGCACTAGTTCCACGATTCACTATTTCTCCCACTCCCAGATTAGGCGTACAACCCCATAAGACAACTTGTCAAGGCCTGGGGCTTTCCTCATTGACTGTGCGAAAAAGGCTCATTCGTCCCCTTGCTGAGTGATGGACTGGTGTGCTTGCCCCGCCGGGTGGAGGATCTGCTGGGCTTATGTGGGCCAATTTATCCATAGGGATAGGCAGAAAGGATGTTTATGACCCGCCGAACTATTCAGTTAATGGCTCCGTATGTATTGGCGATATTCAAAAAGCGGGTTATGTTGACTAGGGATTTGGCCCGGCGGCTTACGGCCCCCATTGGCCTCGCCTGCCCCCACCAGCCACGCTTGCACCCGTCAGCCTCGCTTGCCCCTGTCGGCCTCGCCTGCCCCCATGGCGAGGAGGACGGCTCGGCACTGGTACTTTGTTGTTGTTTAATCATACTGTATTGACTCTAATTAGAGTATGACAGGACCCTGATATCCCCTCCGCCTCCGGGCGAGCCGGCTAGATGGCGGAGCTCCCCCCCCGCTACCCTTCGTCCCCGCTG
>Ga0307512_10004245_pt1 | contig 15836 bp, 17 predicted proteins | sample 14_EM_MG_FD_200267 | JGI IMG/M metagenome (GOLD analysis project Ga0307512, IMG submission 200267) | Populus trichocarpa ectomycorrhiza microbial communities from riparian zone in the Pacific Northwest, United States - 14_EM | ecosystem: Host-associated > Plants > Roots > Unclassified | place... | reverse complement strand
ATTCCCCAGTAATTAGAATGTTAAATTTAGTAATATGCTACACTCACTGGACTCTGGGAGTCATGCTGCACTCGGGTAAATGTGGCACTGCAGTCACATCAATAAACGGGGGTTTTTTGGCATAGTAGATACGCAGTATAAGTCTTAATACCGTCTATCTCTTGCTGCTAAGTTTATACGTTAGGTATTGTAATAGGGTGTCAATTGGCCGTAGGATATCAGAAATAGTGAACTCCGTAATTCGCGAACGGATCAAGTTTTCTCGGAAGTTCCTTGTGATTACACAATAACTTACATATACTTGAGTATAGATAGAGTGGACGAGTGTACGAAATCCAAAAACCCCCGCCGCTCGTCAGCCTCTCGTTCGTGTTCGCTAAGTTTGTTCACTAGCACTTCATGTGCAAGCACTACCTTTCACCCCCATTCTTCCTTATCTTCTTATTCTCTACTTGTCTATGCGCTCCCAATTTCATGTCCATCCTTTTTCCGATTCCTAAAGTATCTCGCCGCGAAGTTAGGGTTAACTTCAGATCGGGACCATCTAGTTTCTCAGTACTTCGGGTTCGTCTCGGAGCGCAGTGGGGGAGGGGGGTTATTAATAGGGTCTCTGTGAGATTTTTCTTCAGCTGCAGGCATAGGATGCTCTCACCGAGCTTGGTTTAGAGATGCATTTTACCTGAAGCTCATCATTGGGACCGAGAAGTGTGAGAGTGAGAAGTTGTGATGAACAATGTCCTTGCCGTGGCCCTTATACTTGCTTTCTTAGGTACATCTACTGTTTAAACGGTGTGTTGCACTCAGTGCCTAGCTACTCATGCAAGCGTCATCGCGTAGATACTCCCCGAAAACATCGTCACCCCAACGTAAACAGGCCTGCGGCGAGCGGGTTATGGTAGGCGACGAGGAGCACTACAGATTGTACGTGTAGGAGCTAGCTGCGGGCGTTAACAGGCGGGAAACGCTGGGGGAATACGGTAGTACCTAGTAATGTGCAGTTCTTGATTCGCGTTGGTTCGATCTGTCTCAACTTTAAGCTATGAGTGCTGAAAGTGCTGAAAGCGACGGCTGAGGCGCCGTAGATGCAGCCAAGAGTCCAGAAACTTGGGGTTGGTGGCATTGATGGGGTACTCGTCGGATCTCAAAGTAATGGGACATGAGATAAGCGCTAACCCTATTACGTGTCCCATAACTTTGCGATCCGACGAGTAGTTGGTAGGATAGTGGTGAAGTCATGTGGCGAAGTAGGATTCGGTGCTAAGGCCGGAACGTAGTCTGTGCTTCGGCATGTTCCGAGAGATAGAGGTGCGAGTGACCTCCGGGATAGTAGAACCCAGTACTTTCATTGTTGCACACATAGAGCTGCTCTCTCCCTTCGGGTCATACAAGAGTCTCGGTCGGACGCTTTTTTCCCGCTACGCGGAAGCGCTTGTTGGGTGAGTGGCTAATCGAGACTAGTCATACAAGTGGTGCTGGGCGACTGTTGGTATGTACGAAAGGCATACAATTCCTACAGTTCGAATTCGTGCCATGTAGTACTTTCTAGGTCTGCTCACATTGAGTGCAAAATAAAGTACTTGGACTTAAAAAAAACAAATTATCATTCATAAACCATCCTCCCGATGATACATAATCCCTGCTCTCGTTCCGAGATTTCTCGTCGCTCGCAAGCTTGCCGAACCAAAAACTTACCCAAATGGAACACGCAACAAGGATTGCATACACTACATCGCATAAAACAAATACATATTGTGGACACTCAACTCCAGTTCGCTATACCTCAATTACATAAACAAAGACTCCGTCTTGATGTATCATATAGATTAATCAGTTACGACTTCACCACTTCCTGCTGGCCATGTAGACGCTCTGCTAGTGAGTTTATGCCCTAGGAGGGTACTTGGCGATGCTGACGGTGGTGGTGGTGGTGGAATTGCCTGGGGTTGTTGCGGCGATGATTGTAATATATCTGGGGGAGGTGCAGGAAGTACTCGTGCTGATGGAGCCGATGGCCGACTATGTATGTCCCCGGGCGCAGTACCAACGTCGTAACTCTGCCCGGTGGCAACAGGGTGGTGCCCTAACATCTCTAGATGATAGTGTAAATTATAGGTGATTAAATTAGTGGTACGGTTGACGGGCACTGGTTCGTCTGGGTGGTTGTGCTCGATGACTGCGTTCGTTTGACGCTGCACCACAATCTTAGCATCAGTAGGAGTACTTGAGTATTTAAAGTATTAAAATGCACCCCTAGTGTTGTCTCGTTTCCAGCCTGCGAAATAAATTCTAGCCGAACGATAGCGCGAGCTTGCGAGCAAGGCCAGAAATCTGGGCAGTTGGCACGGGACAACCCCTAGTTAGTGGATAGAATGAAGTTACCTGTCTAGACTTCCAACATTCCCAACCTTTGGAAACCGCCAAAGCCGAGAGAAGGAGCCCGATAGCTCCTATGACAATCCCCCCAATCCCCTCTGGACTGAGTCCCCCATTTTCGTCGGTCGATCTCGCTCGGATAGGTGCGGAGATGCTTTGGTGTGCAAATGCTACAAGGAATGCGACCACCATGGTGCCAAGATTTCGTGTGAGATGAGATAAGTTCGAATGGCTCAGGTTCGCTCAACCACCACGATTCTGGCGCCGAAAGAAGGTTGAAAATGGCTCAGGACTTCGATAGGCAGAGTTGTGCTAGTGAGGGGAATAAAGTGGAGAAGCAGGAAAGTTTTTCTTTTGGAGAGGAACTATTGTTAAGTCGAACTGTGAAAATTCTAAGGTATCTAAATCTTGGTACTAGTGTAGTATTTCCACAACCCGGGTTTTCTCCCTGATGCACCATTTTGAGGCGTAAGCGTCCGGAAGGTTGAAGGAAGTATATTTCAGTGGTTACGAATCCATTCCCGTTCTCTATTTCTTAGTATTCCTCAAAGTTGTTGTGTAGTATTTTTCGACGGTAATTAATGGATTATAAGATTACATCCAAGGTACTTATGTTACCTTAAGGCTTATGTTCTGTTTTATTGCCTTAGGCAAAATTATTGTGTGGCTAGGTATCGTGGCTGCCCGCTGCTGGAAGCTGTGGCAATCTGCGTTTCCACGAATGGATATCGTGTAGAGTACAAGTAAACACCCGTTTCAGTTGCAACACCGTAGTAAAACGAAAATAACTACACACAGCCGCAAAATTAAAGCTCAAAACCCAAAGAGAGTTAGTACATATTAATTCCCTTCGGCTCCTTTAAGCATATAGGAGTGCGTAGTCCCCTACTTCTGGACATAGCTACCACTGGATAAAACTTTGTGCACCGTTGCCATAGGAAAGTGTCCGTTAATAATAAAGATAGTGTATTAGAACCTGTGTGTATATGTTCAGCCAATGTGAAATGTTAGCCAGAGATGATAAACCCAGAGGCGTGCGCGGAAATAAGATAAGGCCACAAACAAACACGGCGAAACAGGCATCAAAATGGGAACAAACCTAGATCATGTGTCGCCAGATGGGCCCTCGGCGCCTGTGAGGGGTAGTCGAGAAGGGAGGAACGGGAACTCAAAACGGCGTGTGTGGTACCGGTAACGGCTTTAGACCCGGATGCAATTATATAAGTAGAGTAAGATACCCAATCAATCTCATGCTATCGTATGACGACCTAGATGGAAGAAGAGATGATGGAGATGATTGACTAAAAGATTCGATTAATCGATGAGATTGATAGATTGGTGGGTACTGGCTATCGAAGGTTAGCACAGGCTTAGCTATGACCTACCTAACACATGCTCATTAGCGATTTTTTATACCTAAATTTGAAGTGAAACCTGGTTTCAAACCTTATTTCAACATTTCTAGCTTCTTTTTACCATAGACTCCATGATGTAGGTGAGCAGTAGATTCAATGTCCTATTGTTCTTGGTGGTAGTGCGAGATTACATTTGGGCTGGCTGCGAGATGGTGGTATGAACGAGGTATGGGCGGTAGGGTGCAGGATTTGAGGACGGTTACTCACAAACGAATACATGTAGTAAATTACTTGTTCTTACTCTCGTTCCCGGATATTATAACAGTTAAAGAATGAAGCAACACGCTTAACACAATCTTGCTTTCCACTCCACGCTCTTCTCTGAAGTACTTACAATGGGTCACAAAAGCAAGCCATTATGATATTCCAGAATTCCTAAGACTGCTCACAGGAAACAATTAGTCTGCATTCATTGCTGTTGCCAACACCCTGTACCGATTACCGATTCCCGAACGATCTAGCGGAACGCCCATTCTTTTCTTATAATTGTTGCAGATATGGATCGCCACTGTCGCCACCCTTGTTGTTACGAATGTGAAGCGGATGAAGTCTATTCTTCTATCTAAGGAGAAGCTCTGTCTTTATATACATGAGAGCCTGGAACACCATAGAAGTCCATGGAAGCTCACGATTGCAAATACCAGTTGGTGGCGGTGAGTGAAGACTCGTGGATGAGTCTACGACTATGAGTCTGTAGCCTGTGAGTCAATTCGGTGATCTTAGTGTAGCGGCGTCTTCCTCTCAGGTCATATAGTAATACTTGTAAGGCCTATGAAAACGGGTGAGTGATTGTGACGAATGATCTTGTTGTGGCTCATATCTGTCTTCTTAGATATATGTATAATTCAAAAAATTTACCACACTCAGAGGATTTGTACACCTACACCGCCACCCCCTTCGGCGCCCTCTCCAAATCGGGGAGCACCCCCAACCGCGCCGCCCGCTCAGAACCCCCAGCACCACCCCCCTCAGCCATTGGAGCAGTCCTCCCCGTCTTCCCCGTCAGCGCTCCCCACCAGCTATACCCGACCTCGGGCTTCTGCAGCAGGACTCTCATCGCGGGCAAGCACGCCGCGAGCAACGCACACCCCATCTCAGCGTTCGACAGCAACGCCAGCGTCATCCCACTCGTCTTCTGTGTCCCCAAGCCGTGCGTGGAGGCCAGCAGGTACGTGAAGCGCAAGACGGCGCAGCAGATCACGACTGCGCCGATGGCGAAGACAAAAAAGAGCGCAGAGATCTCGCGGCGCTTGAGGGTCAGAGAGCGCAGGATGAAGATGGGGATTATCATGACTGCCCGCGGGGTTGTTAGCGTGGGTGGCCCCCGGGGATGAGGGACGTGCTTAGGAGGTCGGAGATGAGGTTTAGCACAAAGAATGTGATAAATGAGCCTAGCTGCGTGATTGGGGAGCAGTAGTTTAATGGTGACCTGTTTTTGTCACGATCTACCCCACCCCAGCGGGTCTGGGAACTTACCAGGTCCGAGACAGTGGCCTGCACCAATACAGCCATGTAAAAACTACCGCCCCAAACGACGCCGCTGTAAACCCGCACGACGCCCAGATCGTAAAGCGTAAGAAGCTATTTGAGTACGGCGTCAACTCGAAATAGAATATTAAAAACGAGGCCTTGACAAGCCACAGCGTGAGCAGGTAGAACCCCGCGGACACAAAGAATAGCTTCTCCGCTTCAGCTAGTGGTCATAACGGTGGGGGCCGATGGGAGCGGACTTTTAGGGTCTGTTCTAATGACGGAAGAGCTTGTAATAACGCTAGCATCTGTGTCCCGCCGCCCTGCATATTCGACGATGAACCTGCAGAGAAGTTGTCAAACATCACTTGTTTGTGCAGTGCGACGGTGAAGATCGCGTATCCGATTCCTGACGACAAAAGCGCGGAGAGGACTAGGTAGTCCCCCGTGCTGAGAGGTTGCCGCTTGCGTTTTGTGCGGGCGAGGAGGCGGAGACCGACTGCCCCGCTGTCGAGGACGAAGAGAAACCAGCACAGGCCCTGGGGCTGTTAGTGTATGATGCGTTGCAAGGTGGGGGTACAGACAATGTTTAGAGCTGCGGTCATGGCGAGTGAGAATTGTGGGTGAGGGATGTGGAGATGATGTCGATTGGTGGAGCACGGGCCATTTTTAACTGATGTCGCCCAGTCCACCGGCTCCATACTCTCCAGAGGGTTGTGCAGTAACAACGGGGACTGTGACACTTGATGCGTAGTCGGGCATATAAGGTAGCATAAGCTAGGCCTCCGGTGAATACTCTCCAGGAGTCTGAATCAATATCGTTAGGTTTACGGTAAAAATAGAGGCGGAGACAGATCGTAGTGCTGGTGGCATCACCGACCTGTGAGCTAACATCTGAGATCTGACATGCATGCTTCTAGAAGCATTTCTTGACGAACAGTATTACTCAATGCAGTGACGCGTCTAATCCGTTTCATGCATGGAGAGTTGGGTGGGTTACTTAATCAAACTTGCGGGGTGCCCGTCAACAGCTACGATATACTGGAAGTTTATCAGTCTTGATATGTTCTGGTAGACTATCTGTCTAGTTATGCAAATTCTCGGTGTGTAAAGTACCACACAGCACTGCCGGGATGTAGCGGTAGTTGTTTATGCTTACCCTTGTTAGAAATTAGGCAGCACCCTAGCCCCAGCACAGAACCTTAATGCAAACCGATGCTTCGTCAAGTGAGAGGTTGGATGATACGTATACCAAGCGCATGAGCGTGGCTGTGTCTATTCTATATTCCCTGGGGTGGAGTTAAGACGACGATTTGCAATGTCATCGTGGAAGGGTTTCGGGAGATTTCGTGTAACCATCGTGCATTCACTGGCGAAGGTATGGTTTGGAAATTCTGTGAGGTGGTGTGGTGCATATTGACGCCAAAACGTGGTGCGGGGTGCATGATGCGACATTACGGTGTGGAGGCGTATTAGCGATGCACGCGGGACAAATGATATCGATTAAGGTCCTATCTCTGGAGCCTACTTATGTATGTAGCTGCCTGTGTTCGTGTGACCGACCAGTGGACAATGGCCCCACCACCCAGAGGTCCGGGATATCCCGTCGCCTCGAGCTCTCTTCCCAGTCCGGCGTAAAGGTGCCTTTCTTAATGCAAATGCATATCGGGAGTTACTGATCAACAACCGAGTGGCGCACTGACCGAGTGTCAGATCAAAGCCACGCGATTCATGCCTGCTGTCACACAACTTGTGGTATGTGTCCGCGGTGAAGTTTATTTAGAGTCAGCAATGTCCATCCCATTCGCTATCGAGGACCTCGGCAAACTCCGAACAGTACGACTAAATTGTGAAAGAAGGGTCTAATAAATGCGGTAGAACCTAGATGGAGGAGCTTATGCCTTTGGAAGCAATGCCAGAATTGCAAAGGCAGTATGCGCAGTCTGTGCTTTGACGAGCCCATTATCCTTGTGCCATTGTGCAATGTAGTCCGGTTAAAACCTGGTTCCTCATAGAAAATTTCACCGGTGCATATGCACGTATTCAAACGCCTAAGGCTGGAGATGACAATTGCGTATTGGCATCTGGTTTTCAGTTCTTAATAGGCGCGCGCTAGATTCTGTGATACCTAATTGCTAAATCTAGCTATGCTGGGGTCTTCCGGAGTTCAAGTGCTTAAATCGGATCGAAATCCTTTATTCGTAACTGGTGCGCGGATTTTTCGGAGGAGTTCATGTGAGGTATGGATGATGTAGTGCACGTGTCTATGGGTTAATATGATACTACTCTTCGCCGGTACTCTCGGCCGCCCAGAATATGAGCGGCGAACGTCACGTCGGACTGGGTTTCGTTTTCTTGTACACCAATCCATCTAGTGCATCCGACGAGCCCAAGCAGGTCTGCTTTTTTTTGCCTGTGTCCAGCCCAAAAGTCCGTTCCGTCTATTCAAGCACTCACGTCGGCCCGGACCACGACATATGTCCTCGCCCAGTTACCGATCGGTTGATTTTTAGTGGTATTTAAGATGCTATGTTCACCCTTACACATTTCTCGCACAAACGCAGAAACTGACAGTCGACAGTGCCGAACCCCCGGAATCAGTATGTGAACTCCCGAAACGAACCCTCAACAAGCGCCCGATACCCGTAGATACCCATGCCGGGCTGCGGCCCGTAACGGCCAATGACCGGAGGGCCCAGGACTGGTAAAACCGCATCCGCAACTGGATGCGGAGACAGACGAAATGTGGCGTATGATACCCAAGCGCGTGCACCTGGATGATTGGCCAGTATCTGTCCACCGGCTATATAGAGTATGTGTAATCTTAATGCCGGGACTACCTCGAGGTGAGTGGTTGACATGGTTGGTTGTAAGAGGTAGGGCTTAGGGTTGCAAGCCAGTGCCCTACGCGACCTCGGACTGAGCTTAAAACATGCTTGAAACCTAACTGGTAGCTATATATCATTGCCCATCGCTCCCGAGCACAATTACCTGCATTCCTACATTCTCTGAGCAAGAAGAGATAGGGTTGCGCTTTAAGACTGGCCAGTGTGCGGAGGAATTACTATAAGTCGTCTCAGAGCTGAGCCATCACGCTAATTCGTTCTCTGATCCGGATATCGATACGTGCAAGAAATCTGCACAAATACGCACATATATGCATAGCACATGCAGGTCATAACCAAGTCAGACGATTTGCAGCATCATTTCATCGATATCATGAAGACAAAGCTTAAAATGGGTGAATCTATTTCTCGCAGAGCAGCAAGCAATAACGAACGGCTGCTGTTCAGTCCATAGCCGTGTTACGATCCCCGGGAGTCTAAAAGTACAGTACTGCCTGAGTGGGCTAGGTTAGGAATCATCTTGAATTACCACCAATGTACCCGGCCTAGGTCTTCTATATATATTCAGATTACATTTTGCTGGGTGGCTGGTTATCATCAGTGAATCTCCCTATCGCTTCCAGGGAACTTAAAAGTGTACTTTTCATACCACTGCAGCATTGGGGATTATCAACACTCCTAATCGTTACACATAAAAGATATGAGATGCATTCACCATAGTTTACTTTTCCCACAAGCAGGAATCCAGCGTAAGTATACATCTCGCTTTTCTTTTTAGCGCGCAATATCGGCAAATAAGTGCCGAATCTGCAAGACATCATCTTCAATTACCCGCCTGGCGCAAAACACCTTCCATCTATTACCATAGGCGCATTGTGACGTGCATATCCACGCGGTCAACGCCGAAAAAGCGTGGGGTACCAGCTGTCACAAACCAATCATCGGCGGCATTATCCCACGCCTCGTGTTCATCGAGACGCATCGGCTGCGCAATCTATCGCTTAGCGGAGCATACAGGGAATATGTTTGAGATGCAGACGCCACAAATAAAGAAAAGCGACAAGTACACTTTTGCCTGGTTTCCAGCTAAAGGGTACTTGCGACAAAAGCTAACAAGGCTCAAATCTGTTCTCCTGTGCCGACTGCGATATGTACTTTCCTACGATTGGCTGCTAGAACACCGCGTGCGTGTGGGGTATTGTGTTCAGCAGACTAGTTTCCCATCTGCAAGAGTGGTAGGCCAGCAAATTGCGGGTATACATTCTCCGCAACCCCTGGAATCAGGCGTCCCCGGAACAAACACAATGTCTTCTTCTCAAGCAATCGAGGTTGATCCCGAATTCGACCGCACGGGCGGTGATGAGTCCAGCGGCGGTTCATATTTATCCAGCACCCAGAGTTTGACTTCCAGTATCAACGAGCACATCTTCGAGAATGGTGAGTCCCACGTGCGATGGAGGGTTCCTTGGCTGAGTGCGGTGGGTGTGGAAAGGCAGGAGGTATCATATTTACTATGGCCCGGACAAAAATATGCTACCTACCGACGAGGTACGTTACGCTGTTCACGTCCCCGTGGCCTACTAACCCGTGCAACAGGCCGAGCAAGACCGGTAGGTATCCGATTTACACCAGCAAACATACCCAAAACTAACACCCCCCAGCCTAGACCTCCACCACGAAATCTTCCTGCGCATAATGCGCAACCGCCTCTTCGACGCCCCCATCGGGTCGCACCCACAGCGCGTCCTCGACATCGGCACCGGAACTGGAATCTGGTGCATCGACATGGCAGACCAGTACCCCAGCGCCGAAGTAATCGGGACCGACATCACCCCGATCCAACCGCAATGGGTGCCCCCGAACTGGTACTTTCCCCCGCTACATACGCCTTGCACCACTAACTCCCACAGCCGCTTCGAAATGGACGACATGGAAAAGGAGTGGACATACCAACCCGACACCTTCGACTTCATCCACGCCCGCAATATCGCGCCGAGTATCTCCGACTGGCCGAAGCTGCTGGCGGAGGCGTTTCGGTGCGTCCCCCCTACCCGGCCCGAGCTTTGTGCTGATCCGTGACAGATGTACGAAACCAGGCGGGTACGTTCAGCTGAGCGAAGTGGGCGGAAAACGTTAACCTCCCCTTTCCCTCCCCCGCTCCCCACGCGGGTGTGCTGACTATCCAGTGCTCTCCGACGACGGCTCAATGAAGGACGGCAATCCGCTATCCATTGCCATACAACTAACCAGCGGGGCAATGGAATCCATCGGGCGCCCGTTCCCCGTCGTTGGCACACTACGGAAACGACTTGAAGACGCGGGGTTTGTGGACGTGAAGGAGGTGTTTTACAAGCAACCGTTTGGGCCGTGGCCGAAGGACCCGATGTATGGCCATGACCTCGCGTTGTTGGGGATTGTGCTGATTGGGATAGGTTGAAGCATACGGGTGCGATGGCGCTGGTGATGCTAGAGACCGGGATCGAGGCGTATTCGCTGGCTGCGATGACGAGGATCTTGAAGATGGAGCCCGAGGATGCGCAGAAGAAGATTTTGGAGGCGCTGAAGGCCGCGAAGGATAGGAGGGTGCATACGTATAATCATTAGTAGGTTGCCCTGTTTTGTTTATTCTGGCTGGCGGTGCGGGGAGTGGGTTTGGGGAGGTGCTAATGTTGTGTAGCTATGTTGCGTATGGACAGAAGCCGAGTAGCGGGGGAGTGTATTGAAAACTGTGGGGGTATGGTGCTAGTAGTCGTAGGGTCTGGTAGTTGCGGTGGGTAGTTTCTGTTCATTTAATGAGAATAATGAATTCCGAGGAGTCAAAGTTGGAAACACTTCACAACCGAGGGGCAATAAACACGGGCGAAGAGTCGTTCTTGAGAAGCGGCACCTTGTGAACTCGGCAATGTTGTCGCTATTTAAATCAAACTCCCACGAGCGTTTCACACGACAATCTTCCATGATGAGGGTTCATTCCAGATCTATAATCTTGAGATAGATAGGTAAATTAAGCGAATATGAAGCTATAATCTTCCATTTAGATGCACTCACTATCACTCGCCCCCCCAACCAACTCGCCATGTTGCACTTGCACTTATGACTGCTTGTTGCTCCCACACATATAGTCTTGACACACGCTCTCTCTTGTCCTTTATCGGTACACACTACAATATACATCCACGCAATCCCTATCACTCGCCAGGTTTTGGTTGGTGTGATCGATCGTGCAGAGTGAGCAATCCTCATCAACAGATCTCGTGGTGCACTCTTCGACATTCCGGAGCCTCCTTCCTAGCAAAGTTTGCGAAGGGTTGTGTACGTACGGGGCGGAATGTTCCCTTGAGTGAGGTTCGCTTAAGCTTAAACGCTACCGTTACACGGCATAATTGCGGCTGTCCGACACGTGACGACGTTTCGCAGCCGCTGGAATGAACGACACGGCTCATCTCACTCCCGGGAGAGCAACAAACCCCCAGCTACCACCCACCCACCACCCACCTACCACCCACATCACCACAATATGTACCGCACGCACGCACCACTGGCCGTACCGCAACCTTACCCAAAATTCCCCCTCCCCCCCGAACTCCTCCTCACAGTCTCCGACCACCTCGACACCTTCTCTCACTTCAACTCGCTGGTCCTCACAAACCGCTCCTGCTACTACCTCCTCAACTGCCGGCTGTACGCAAAAGCAATCACCTCGCTGTCGCTGCACACGCCGATCTTCACCTCGCGGCCGCTCACGACGCTCGCGGCCTTCCCCTCCACGCGGCACCAGTCGCGCATCTACAACGGCTTCCGCAGCATCGCGGGGTGGGCCCTCCTGCACGGGCCCCTGGGGACGCTCGAGAAGCTGCTGCGCTACGGACTGGCGGTCGACGCGCGGTTCACGGACTGGGGGTGGGGCGCGATCTGTGGGGCTACGCTGTTGATGGTTGCGGTGCTGCACCAGCGCGAGGATGTGGTGAGGTTTTTGCTGGGTAGGGGGGCGAGTGTGGATGCGAGGGATGATATGGGGTGGAGGGCGAGTCGGTATGTTCTTGAGAGTTTGGTTCGGGAGCAGAGGGGCGGCGGGGTCGGGGTGGGGAGGAGGGCGTTTTTGATGGAGAAGCAGATGAGGGGGGGTGAGGAGCGGATGGTTGTTGTGTTGGAGGGGGATGCGAGGGTGTATGTGCTTGCGGGGAAGTTGTATAGGATTGCGGTTATGTTGAATGAGCGGAAGAGGGAGAAGAGGAGGTGGAGGTTTAGATAGGGGTGTGGCTGGAGAGGGAACGGAGGAGGTGAGGCCATGGAGAGGGGAGGTGTGGCGAAGATAGGGGTAGACTATTACCTATTTATAAGAAGGATTTCGATGTACTACCGCGGTTTACTGATTGTGCAGAAGATAGACCTACACTACCCCACTTATGCAATGCCGTGTAGTCTGCAAGAATTTTTGAGCTGTCATTGTTAAAAGCACTTGGTCTCACATTCTAAGCACTCGGCGGGGTTGTTTTGCTCAAAGCTCTTTACGCCACCATCAACACGGAGACAGAAGAATACGCATTTCCAAACCAGTATCCAATCCCCGAGCCAGTGCCAAACTCTCCACACTACTTCTTCACATCATCACAATCCGTCGTAACACTAAGTTCCCTCCACTCCTCCACTTCCTTCCTCTGCCTTTCCCAAACTCCCCCTACAATCTCCACCGCATCACTCCCTACCAACAACCGCCCCGGCAGCTGCCTACCCTCACACCGTCCACTCTTTGTCAACGCCTCCACAATCAGCTGCGCCCCCTTCTCCGGATCCCCCGGTTGTCGTCCATCATACGCATTATAAGCCTTCCTCGTCTTCTCCGTCGCCTCATCCAAGTCGGAAATCCGCTTGGCAGCAAAAACCCGATGTCCCCCGCTCAAAAAGTTCGTGCGGAAGTACCCGGGCTCGATACACGTCACGTCGATGCCTAGATGCTTCACCTCCTCCCGCAAAGCCTCGCTGATCCCGGCGATTGTAAACTTTGTAGCACAGTATATTCCGCCGTTTGCGGAAGACCTCCATCCCCCAATAGAGCCCATGAACGCCACCGTCCCAGAACGCTGCTTCCGCATCTGTGGCATCACAGCACGGATCATTGCCAGCTGGCCGAAGACATTGGTGTTGAATTCGGCGAGTACCTCAGAATGGGAACTCTCCTCGATTGCGCCTTCGAGGATGTACGCGGCGTTGTTGAGGAGGATGTCGATGCGGCCGTGGATTTTGATCGCCTCTGCGACGACTGAGGAGATGGTAGACTCGGGGGCGGTAATGTCCAGGGCCAACGGGGTAGCGCCGAGAGAGGCAAGCTCGGTCATCTCGGGTTTATTGGGGTTGCGTGCGGTTGCAATTACTTTGTCGCCGCGAGCTAGGGCGGCTTTTGTTATGGCTGTGCCAAAGCCGGAGGTGGAGCCCGTGATTAGCCAGACGAGGGGGGTGGTCATGGTGGCGGATTGGTGTGTGTTTTGGACGATGTTTGAAGGGGGAGTTTAGTCTTGAAGTTAGTGAAGAAATCGACCGTCGTCCTGATCAACGGCCCCATTTATAGACACATCCGCGACCCTTTCACGCCAACATATCATCACATCGTGAGTAAAAAATGAGGTTGTCAAATTAAGAAACTCTTGCATGCGGGGTACTGCAGTTTGTTGGTTACTTGATGACGCTGCCAATGCTGACAATAATTCGGAGGTAGGTGTTTGCCTATCGGCGATAAGCTTTGACAATTGTTTGCTCGCATATTGCGTCGGAATTTATTCTTGTAAACAGCGTGCTTATTAACCGACTTCTCCGATGCAGCCTCACTCATCTCCGCAGAAGCATCATGGAGGTATCTACCGTACTATCTGACCGTATCCAGTTTATTTGTAGCGGCTCAGGATGCCAGATCCATTGCTATCATTCGCCCACTCCCTCAGCCGCGCTGGTATCGCAACTTCAGGGTGAATAAAGGGCTGCTATCGAGGTTGCATATACTACCCGCGGCGCTACAAATAAACCGGATATGGTCAGATTCTACGATAGAACGCAAGTTCCCGCTAATGCAACCTAGAGCTTCACATCGACTTGGCGACAATAAACTTGGTCTGGGCTCCTGCGTGCCGAGAAACGCTGAGCCTGAGGTGCAGGAGCCGGGTCCCATTTCCCAGAAAATTTGTGATATGAACAAAGATACCGATCTGTGTCGATGGAGCTGTTGTGTCTTGAGGCGATAAACTGGTGCATTATATCCGGGTGACGAAGCACGCAGGATCGGTGAAGTAAACAGCCATCGGCTGCTCGTCTCTCGAAATTGGGCGCCATGGCTGCTGCGGCATTAACTCAGACAATCAGCAACGAGGTCTAACGGAATGCAGTATTTTCTACTGCAGGACTAATTAGAGTGACCTCACATCATGATTTGCACTTGCACTTATATTCATCAGCGGGCGCGGGGGTCGGGTATTTTGGTACTCAAGTAGAACGTTAGGATACGAAAAGGGCGGGCAGAAGGCCGCAGGACCAGAGGTTGACCAGAAGTGGGCACAACCCTAAGCCCTACTTAGGAGATAGGTGTCGCTCGGGCTTCTTTTGCCCTGGTAGACATAGGGGACCCGCAGGCCATTCCTCTACCTTTAATATCCTCTGACGTCGTTTGTTTTATCCCCTTCCAGCAAAGACTAAGCGAAGACAAAAGAACATTCGACCTAGTCTCGGAGTGTTAATTACGCTTAAGTTCGAGATTATATTCCCCCCTCTGGCCATTGGAAAGCTTTGCGGCTTTGGGGCTTGCCCTAAAGCCCTGTCAGCTGATCTCATTGTCAGAGAATCGCATGGGGTCGGTTCCATCTTCCACTCGCCGACACCCACCATTTTCCTCATAGCATCAGCATCATCACCACTCCCATCATCACTATGGAACCATGCACGTGCGAGTTTCAAGAGCTCAGGCAACTATCCGCTGCCCAGGATCGGCGATGGTCGTGATCGGCCTCTACCTCGTATGGCGCATGCTCTGCCTGTTGTGGTACTTGTTGGTAAGTCCTTCCGGTCATTTCGGTAGTGGGCTGGGGTTTAACAGTGCAAAAGTTGCTTACCAGCTGCTACCTTTCGACTTCATCGATAGTATCATTTACAAACACATAGCGCGGTCGATATATATTCGGATATGGAGCGCGGATTCGAAATGGATGCGAGGGGGTTTATGCGAAAGCTTGTAATCATCAGAACTATAATCAGACCTATCAAGAAAGAATACTGAGTAGGTGCACTGGCATCCTTCCTAACCTCATATTGATCGTTAACTAATTGTCTTGTCACTAGGTAGGTACTCTGCTGTGGTCACTGTTGGTCTGATCACTGGAAAGGGGAGGAGGGACTGCCTCTTGGAAGTTCTGCAGCTTTCTGGTGAAAGATCTGAGTGCGTACTTCTAGGAGAAGGAAAGCAATAGCGATGCGGAGGAGATCATAAAAGGCTTTGAGGGAGCGCTGTTTCGTTGTGTTGGGTACGCCTTGCTTCAATGATTCCACCAGTCCGGACGGACCCGGTCTGGGGTAGGGCTCAGTCCGGTCCGGTCCCACCGGAAGGTCGGACTGGACCGGGCCCCGGACTGGCAGTCTTGGACTGGACGGGCTTGGTCTGGACCAGTCCAAACAGGATAATATTTATCAATTTCAAAGTAGATCCGAAAAACTAAAGAAGTGAGACAGTAATCCCTGCAACCCTAACTCAGAC